>Ga0102589_1003327_pt1 | contig 16944 bp, 9 predicted proteins | sample AraplaMF_Col_mLB_FD_76858 | JGI IMG/M metagenome (GOLD analysis project Ga0102589, IMG submission 76858) | Arabidopsis root microbial communities from the University of North Carolina, USA - plate scrape MF_Col_mLB | ecosystem: Host-associated > Plants > Roots > Endosphere | place: USA... | reverse complement strand
GCCGATGTGCAGGGTGTTGCCGGTACCTGGAAAGACTTGACCGACTCGGTGAACTCCATGGGCTCCAACCTGACCGCGCAGGTGCGCAACATCGCCGAGGTGACGACGGCCGTGGCGGCCGGTGACCTGTCCAAAAAAATCACGGTGGACGTGAAGGGCGAGATTCTGGAACTCAAGAACACCATCAACACCATGGTGGACCAGCTGCGATCCTTTGCCTCTGAAGTGACGCGCGTGGCGCGCGAAGTGGGTACCGAAGGAAAGCTGGGCGGGCAAGCCGACGTGCAGGGCGTGGCCGGTACCTGGAAGGACTTGACCGACTCGGTCAACTCCATGGGCTCCAACCTCACGGCGCAGGTCCGCAACATTGCCGAGGTGACGACGGCCGTGGCGGCCGGTGACCTCTCCAAGAAGATCACGGTGGACGTGAAGGGTGAAATCCTGGAACTCAAGAACACCATCAACACCATGGTGGACCAGCTGCGGTCCTTTGCCTCTGAAGTGACGCGGGTGGCGCGCGAAGTGGGTACCGAGGGCAAGCTGGGCGGCCAGGCCGACGTGCAGGGCGTGGCCGGCACCTGGAAGGACTTGACCGACAACGTGAACTTCATGGCCGGCAATTTGACGTCCCAGGTGCGCAACATCGCCGACGTGACCAAGGCCGTGGCGGCCGGCGATTTGTCCAAAAAGATCACGGTGGACGTGAAGGGCGAGATTCTCGAGCTCAAGAACACCATCAACACCATGGTGGACCAGCTGCGGTCCTTTGCGTCCGAAGTGACCCGGGTGGCGCGCGAAGTGGGCACCGAGGGCAAGCTGGGCGGCCAGGCCGATGTGCAAGGCGTGGCCGGCACCTGGAAGGACTTGACCGACAACGTGAACTTCATGGCCGGCAACCTGACCAGCCAGGTGCGAGGCATTGCGCGCGTGGTGACGGCCGTGGCCAATGGCGACCTGGAGCGCAAGCTGACCGTGGAGGCCAAGGGTGAGATCGCCGCGCTGGCCGACACCATCAACGGCATGACCGACACGCTGGCCACCTTCGCCGATCAGGTGACCTCGGTGGCGCGCGAAGTGGGGGTGGAAGGCAAGCTGGGCGGCCAGGCCAAGGTGCCGGGCGCGGCCGGCACCTGGAAGGGCCTGACCGAAAACGTCAACCAGCTGGCTGCCAACCTGACGACCCAGGTGCGCGCCATTGCCGAGGTGGCAACGGCCGTGACCCAGGGCGACTTGACGCGTTCCATCACGGTGGAAGCGCTGGGCGAGGTGGCTGCGCTGAAGGACACGATCAATGAAATGATCCGCAACCTCAAGGACACCACCCAGGTCAATACCGAGCAGGACTGGCTCAAGACCAACCTGGCCAAGTTCAGCCGCATGCTGCAGGGCCAGAAAGACCTGGTGGCCGTGGGCCATCTGATCCTGTCGGAACTCGCGCCCGTGGTGGGCGCCCAGCAGGCCGAGTTTTATGTGCTCAGCTACACGCAGGAAAGGCCGCGGCTGCGCCTCATGGCCAGCTATGCCTCCGACGGGCAGGGCGCTTACGGCAAGGAGATCGACCTGGGCCAGGGCCTGATAGGCCAATGCGCTTTTGACAAGCAGAAGATATTGCTGACCTCTTCGATGCCGCAGGGCCTGAAGATATCGTCGGGCCTCACTGAAGTGGCGCCCATGGACATCCTGGTGCTGCCCATCATTTTTGAAGGCCAGGTTCGCGGCGTGGTGGAACTTGCCTCGGTCGAACGTTTCAACCCGACGCACCAGGCCTTCCTGGACCAGCTGACGGAAAGTATCGGCATCGTGATCAACACGATTGAAGCCAATATGCGCACCGAAGACCTGCTGACCCAGTCGCAGTCACTGGCGCAGGAGCTGCAAAGCCGGCAGGAAGAGCTGCAGCAGACCAACGAGGAGCTGCAGGAAAAAGCCCACCTGCTGGTCCAGCAGAACGACGAGGTCGAGCGCAAGAACCAGGAGGTCGAGCAGGCCCGCCAGGCGCTCGAAGAAAAAGCCAAGCAGCTGTCACTGACCTCCAAGTACAAGTCGGAGTTTTTGGCCAATATGTCGCACGAGCTGCGCACGCCGCTCAACAGCCTGCTGATCCTGTCCGACCAGCTGTGCAAGAACTCCGAAGGCAACCTGACCGCCAAGCAGGTGGAGTTTTCCAAGACCATCCATTCATCCGGCAACGATTTGCTGATGCTGATCAACGACATCCTGGACCTGTCCAAGATCGAGTCGGGTACGGTGGTGGTGGACGTCAATGAGCTGCGGCTGTCCGACCTGCAGATGTATGTGGAGCGCACCTTCCGCCATGTGGCCGAGGCCAAGAACGTGGACTTCCTGATCACCACCGGCCTGCAACTGCCGGTGTCCATGGTGACCGACGTCAAGCGCCTGCAGCAGATCCTCAAGAACCTGCTGTCCAACGCCTTCAAGTTCACGCACCAGGGCCACGTGGCCCTGGCGATCGAGGAGGCCTTCACTGGCTGGAGCCCGGACCACGAGGAACTCAATCGCGCCCAGCAGGTGCTGGCCTTCTCCGTCACCGACACCGGCATCGGCATTTCCGCCGACAAGCAGCAGATCATCTTTGAAGCTTTCCAGCAGGCCGACGGCTCGACCTCCCGCAAATACGGCGGCACCGGCCTGGGCCTGGCCATCAGCCGCGAACTCTCGCGCCTGCTGGGTGGCGAGATACGCCTGTCCAGCGCGCCGGGCGAGGGCAGCAGCTTTGTGCTCTACCTGCCGCTGACTTACTCCTCGTGGCGCGGCGCGCGCAAGCCCGGCGGCAGCGCCGAGCAGCGCATGGAGCCCGGCACGCCCATGAGCCGGCTCGGTTTTGAAAAGCAGAACCTCGCTTTCGACGATGCCGCCTTGACCCTGGAGGCCCCGGCGCCGGCCGACGAGGCCGCAGACGACAGGCACAACATACAGCCCGGGGACTTCGTGCTGCTGATCGTCGAAAACGACCTGGCCTTCGCAAGCTTTTTGCTTGACGCCGCCCGGGCCAAGGGTTTCAAGGGCCTGGTGACCTCGCTGGGCGCCGGCGCGCTGACGCTGGCCGCCGAATTCAAGCCCTCGGCTATCACGCTGGACATGCACCTGCCCGATATGGAAGGCTGGCGCGTGCTGGAGCGCATCAAGCAGGACTTCAGCGTCCGGCATATCCCTGTCTGCGTGATTTCCACAGACGACTCCCAGGAGCGTGCCTACCGCTCCGGTGCCATGGCCTTCATCGCCAAGCCTATCCCCGCCAAGGAAGTGCTTGATGAGATGCTGGACCAGCTGCACCGTTATGTGTCGCGCCCGGTGCGTCACGTGCTGGTCGCGCTCAGGGACGAAGCCTTGCGTACCGAGATCACCGGCTTGTTGGGCCACAGCCACATCCTGTGCCAGTCGGTGCCCTCGCTGTCGGCTGTCAAAGCCGAAGACCTGGCCCGCTTTGAATGCGCCATCACCGACGAGCCCTCGCTGGAGCAGGGATTCGATCAGGTGCGCCACGCCTTGCCCTCGCAAACGGTGCTGGGGCCGTTGCCGGTGGTGGTCTGGCGCGATGGACCTATCGACGCGCTGCACCAGCCGGCCTGGCAGGCCCGCGACGGCTATTTGTTCCGCGAGGCCAGGTCCGTCCCCCGGGTGCTGGACCTGGCCCTGCACGCCCTGCATCTGAACGAGGCGCGCATGACCGAAAAGCAGCGCGGCACCTTGAGAAGCCTGCACGACGCGAACAAGTCGCTCGCGGGCAAAAGGGTGCTGATCGTCGACGACGACATGCGCAACATCTTCGCGTTGGCCACCGTGCTTGAGGAAGAAGGCATGGACATCGTCTGGGCCGACAACGGCCATGACGCCATAGCCAAGGTCGCCTCCGATCCCAAGCTCAGCGTGGTGCTGATGGACATCATGATGCCGGTGATGGACGGCCTGGTCACCATGCAGGAGATCCGCAAGCTGCCGGCCGGCAAGACCCTGCCCATGATCGCGGTGACGGCCAAGGCCATGAAGGGCGACCGCGAGAAATGCATTGAGGCGGGCGCCTGGGATTACCTTTCCAAACCGGTCAACACGGAGAACCTGCTCGCCGTGCTGCGTGCCTGGTTGCCCCGGTGAGCGCCGTTCTTACCCTGCCGCAGGAGGCGGCAAGCATGCTCAACCAGGACCCGGTCAACATCCTGATCGTCGACGACCTGCCCGAAAAGCACGTCGTCATGACCAGCATCCTGGAGGAACTCGGGCAGAACCTCGTCAGCGCCCGTTCGGGCCGGGAGGCCCTGCGGCTGATCCTGGAGATGGAGTTCGCCGTCATCCTGCTGGACGTGAACATGCCCGACATCGACGGGCTGGAAACCGCCAGCCTGATACGGCAATACAAAAAAACTTCGCAGACGCCCATCCTGTTCATCACGGCCTACGTCGACGAGGAGCAGGCCGCCAAGGGCTATGCGCTGGGCGCGGTGGACTACATCTCGTCTCCGGTCGTGCCCGGCGTGCTGCGCTCCAAGGTCAAGGTCTTCGTCGACCTGCACCGCATGAACCTGCAGCTGCAGCAGCAGGCGGTCCAGCGCGAGGCATTGGCACGCTCCGAGGCGGCGCGCACCGCGGCCGAAGATGCGACGCGGCGCGCCGCCTACCTGGCCGACGCCAGCCAGCGCCTGGCGATGTCCCTCAACATCGACGCCACGGCCCACGCGCTGGCCGACATCGCCGTGCCCGGCCTGGGTGACATGGCGGCGGTTGCCCTGGTCGACGGCCACGGAGCGCTGCATTGCCGCTGCCTCAAGATTTCAGGGAGCGCGGACCCTGCCGTGGGGCCGGTGCTGCTGGAATGCCAGCGCGAGCTGAGCCCCTCCATGGCGGACATGGTTCGCGGCGCCATGCATTCGCGAAAAATTTCCTTTCTGCCCGCGACCGAGCTGTGCGTATCGGCGCCCGAGACTGAGCCGCCCGCTGAATGGCCCAGCTTCCCGGCCGACCATGACGAGATGGCCGTGTGTCCGCTGGTGGCCGGTGAGCAGCAACTGGGCGCGCTCATCCTGTTCGGCAGGTCCGGCGGCTTCGCGCAGGCCGATGCCGCGCTGCTCAGTGAAGTGGTGGGGCGCGCTTCCATCGCCATGGAAAACGCCAGGCTCTACACGCTGGTGCAGGAAGCCGACCGCCGCAAGAACGAGTTCCTCGCCATGCTGGCGCACGAGCTGCGCAACCCGCTGGCGCCCATACGCAACGCGGTGCACATCATCCACGGCGCCCAGGTCGCCGACCCGACCGTGGCCTGGGCGCGCGATGTCATCGCCCGCCAGGTGGACCATATGTCCCGGATGGTGGACGACCTGCTGGACGTGTCGCGCATCGTGCGCGGCAAGGTGACCGTGCACATGGAGCCGGTGCTGTTGTCCACCCTGTGCGAGCGCGCTGTCGAGGCCAGCAGTCCCCTGCTGGCCGCCCGCCAGCAGGAGCTCCTGGTCAACATCCCCCATGACGCGGTGGTCCTGCAGGGCGACCTGGTGCGCCTGTCGCAGGTGCTGTCCAACCTGCTGAACAATGCCTCCAAATTCACCGACCCGGGGGGCAAGATCAGCCTGCTTGCCTCGCTCAAGGGCGACGAGTTGAGCATCACCGTCGCCGACACCGGGCAGGGCATTGAAGCCGAATTCCTGCCGCACATCTTTGACCTGTTCGCCCAGGGCGACCAGGCGCTGGACCGTGCCCAGGGCGGCCTGGGCATAGGCCTGACGCTGGTCAAACACCTGGTGCAGCTTCACAAGGGCAGGGTGGAGGCGCACAGCGAAGGCCGCGGCAAAGGCTGCCGGCTTTCCGTGTATTTCCCGGCCCGTGTGGTGGCTGCGGGCGCTGCCCTTCCCACCGACCACATCCCCAAACTCGCCAGGCCGGCGCCGGCGGCCTCCCGCAAAATCCTGGTCGTTGACGACCTGCCGGCTTCGGCCGACACGCTCAAGGTCCTGCTCGAACTCGAAGGCTATGTGGTCAGGGTCGCGAACGACGGCGCGGCGGCGCTCGAGGTGGCCCGGGAATTCGCGCCCGACGTGCTCATCCTCGACATCGGCCTGCCGGGCATGGATGGCTTTGAAGTGGCGCGCCAGCTGCGCACCCGCCCCGAATCCCGGGATGCGCTGCTGATCGCCTTGACGGGATACGGTGAGGCCGAGAGCCGCCTGAAGTCGCAGAGCGCGGGCTTCGACCATCACGTGGTCAAGCCCGCCGACATCGACTACCTGCTGTCCATCGTCAGCCAGGCGCCCGCAGTGCGGAACTGGCCGGATGACGCGCAGGGGGTGGCGCCAAATTCCGGCACGGCCCCGTCCGCAATATCTCCGGCAGGGTCTGCGCCTCACTGAGCCTGTCCGTCGCCAGCGCGATGACGGCCGACACTGCCGGCGGCGTTACCTGGCGGCGATTGCTTCGGTTTCGCGGGGTTGCCAACCGCCTCCCAGCGCCCTGAAAGCCGCGACCGCCGCGCGCGCGGATTCGGTTTGTGCCTGTGCCCGCGTATCGGAAGCGCGCAACAGGTTTTCGTCCGCCTGCAAAACCTCGGCGAGGCTGACAACCCCCTTCTGGTAGGCCGCGAATGACGCACCTCTGGCTCGGCCCAGCGAGTCCACACCCTGGGTGAGCAGGCCGGCCTGGTCTTCGCGTTTGACCAGAGCGGATAAGGCATTTTCCACGTCCTCCGTCGCGCGCAGCACCGCCAGCTTGTAAGCGGCCAAGGCCTCGGCTTCCTGGCCCCTGGCCAGGTCGATCTGCGCGTTGATGCGGCCGAAATCAAACAAGCGCCAGCGCAGGCCCAGTACGCCGGCGGCCTGGCTGGAGCCGTCGGTGAACAGCCTGCCGCCGGGCCGCGATGTCGCGCTGCCGACCAATCCGCTCAAGGACAGCTTGGGGTAGTACTCGGCAACCGCCACGCCGATGCGTGCGTTCGATGCAGCCAGGCGGCGCTCGGCCACGATCAGGTCGGGCCGGCGCCTGAGCAGGTCGCCGGGTGTGCCGCTGGCGGCGATTCGCGGGGCGGCCGGGATAGCGCCGGCGTTTGCCAGCTCCGCCCGATGCGTGCCGGGCGATGTGCCCAGCATCACATCCAGCGCGTTCATGGCCGTCTCCAGCCCGGCTTCAAGCACAGGCACCGAGGCTTTCACCTGGGCCAGCGCGCCTTCGGCCTGCCGCACTTGCAGCTCGGCCGCCAGGCCCTTGCCATAGAGCTGGTTGATGATGGCGAGCAGGTCCTGTTGCGTCTGCACTTGCTTGCGCGCAATCTCGAGGCGGGCCTGCAGGCCGCGGATGCCGATGTAGACGTCGGCGGTTTGCGCCGCTACCGCCAGGCGTACCGCCGAGGAGCCGGCCTCCGAAGCCTGGTAGTCGGCAAGCGCTGCTTCGCGCCCACGGCGCAGGCCGCCGAACAGGTCCAGCTCCCAACTGCCCCCCAGATTGGCCTCATAAGACCTGCCGAAGCGGTCGAAATTCGGCTGCGAATTCAGGATATGGCCTAAGGGTGTTTCAACCGACTGATACGAGCGTGTTCCCTGGGCGCTCAGGTTGCCGGAGGGCAGCAGTGCGGCATTCGCGGCCCCCAGCCCTGCACGCGCCTGGGTCACGCGGGCGCTCGCCTGCGCAAGGTCCAGGTTCTGCGCCAGTGCCAGTTCGATGAAGCGGCTCAGTTGCGCGTCGCCAAAGCCTTCCCACCAGGTGACGAGGTCGGCGTCGGCGGTGGCCTGCCGTTGCTCCAGGGCTTTCTGGCCCAGGTAGTGATCCGGCAGGGGTGTGTCGGGCCGGGCGTAATCGGGCCCGACCGCACAACCGGCCGAGAGGCTGGCGATGGCCAGCACGATGAGACTGCGTTTGATTGACATGGCATCTTCCGCGGAGTGAAGTGAGGTGAGGTGAAAAAACGAGCGTGAAAGCATGAATCTGATAAAACCGTTGTGACTATATTACAATATGGTCACTCATTGTGCAAGCCGGCGGCAAGAGGTAAGCTCTCCCCATGACCAAAGCAAGCACCTCCCCGGCGCCGGCCCGGGGCCCCGCCGACCACGAAGTCCGGGACCAGATCGTCCAGGCCGCCACCCAGCACTTCCGCCTCTACGGCTACGAAAAAACCACGGTTTCCGATCTGGCCAAGGCCATAGGCTTTTCCAAGGCCTATATCTACAAGTTCTTCGAATCCAAGCAAGCCATCGGCGAGCTCATCTGCGCCAATTGCCTGAGTGAAATCGAAACCGATATCAGGGCGGCCATCGACGGCGTGGACCGTCCGCCGGAGAAGCTCAGGCGCATGTTCAAGGCGATGGTCGAGTCAAGCCTTCGCCTGTTTTTTGAGGATCGCAAGCTCTATGACATCGCAGCCTCGGCCGCCAGCGGCCGGTGGGAGGCGGTGCGTGCCTTCGAACTGCACATGCAGTCCATGGTGCAGGAGGTGTTGCGCCTGGGACGGGAGAGCGAGGATTTCGAGCGAAAGACGCCGCTCGATGAGACCACGGCTGCGGTGTGCCTTGTAATGCGGCCTTACCTGAACCCCTTGCTCCTGCAATACAGCCTGGATTCCACCGAGGAGGCGCCGGCCCAGCTTTCCAGCCTGGTGCTTCGCAGCTTGTCGCCTTAAATCGGCCGTATTGATTGTGACTATTGACATATATGGTCACTAGTTCCAAAATGAAATCCTGTCTGGTTTTTACGGGATTTCCATGCCTAACCGTCTCATCTCATTTGCTGTCCTGCCTGTACTGGCGCTGGTTTTAGCCGCTTGCGGCGATAAAAAGCCTTCCGATCCGCGTACCGAGGCACCCCTGGTGCGCGCGGCCACTGTGCGTGACGCGGCCCTTGCGTCGCGCACCTTCACCGGGACCGTGGCTGCCCGGGTGCAAAGTGACCTGGGCTTTCGCGTCCCGGGCAAGGTTCTGGAGCGCCTGGTGGACGCCGGGCAAAGCGTCAAACGCGGCCAGGTCCTTGCGCGCATCGACCCGGTTGACCTGAAGCTTGCGGCGCATGCCCAGCAAGAGGCGGTCGTTGCGGCCAGGGCGCGGGCGCAGCAGACGGCGGAGGACGAAGCCCGTTACCGCGACCTGCGCGGAACCGGCGCGATTTCGGCGTCGGCCTATGACCAGGTCAAGGCCGCGGCGGATGCCGCCAAGGCCCAGTTCAATGCGGCTGAAGCCCAGGCCGATGTGGCGCGTAACGCGAGCCGCTATGCGGAATTGGTGGCCGATGCCGATGGCGTCGTCATGGAAACACTGGCCGAAGCCGGCCAGGTCGTCAACGCAGGCCAAGCCGTGGTGCGACTGGCGCATGCGGGCCGCCGTGAAGCGGTCGTCCAGTTGCCGGAAACCCTGCGCCCCCCGGTCGGTTCAACCGGCGTGGCCGCGCTGTTTGGCAAGGAAGGCGCGGGCGCCCCTGCCAGGCTCCGGCAGATCTCGGATGCCGCCGACAAACTGACGCGCACCTTCGAAGCCCGCTATGTGCTGGACGGCGAGTTGGCCGGTGCGCCATTGGGCAGCACGGTCACCATTCAGTTGTCGGATGCAGCTCCCGCCGCCCAAGGCGGTTTATCGGTACCCATTGCCGCCCTGTTCGATGCGGGCAAGGGCCCCGGCGTCTGGGTGATCCAGGGTGAGCCGGCCAAAGTGTCCTGGCGGCCTGTCACGGTCCAGCGCCTGGGTGACGACAGCGCGCGCGTAACCGGCACCCTCAAGCAGGGTGAGCGCATCGTCGCGCTGGGCACGCACCTGCTGCGCGAAGGCGAGCAGGTCCGGCTCGCGGGCGAGGCCACCGTCGTCGCGAAAGCCAAGCCATGAGCGAGGGCCGCTTCAACCTGTCAGTGCTCGCCGTTCGCGAGCGCTCCGTCACCCTGTTCCTGATCTGCCTGATCTCGCTGGCCGGGCTGGTCTCCTTCTTCAAACTCGGGCGGGCCGAAGACCCGGCCTTCACCGTCAAGGTGATGACCGTCATCACCGCCTGGCCCGGCGCCACCGCGCAGGAAATGCAGGACCAGGTCGCCGAAAAACTGGAAAAGCGCCTGCAGGAGTTGCGCTGGTACGACCGCAGCGAAACCTACACCCGGCCCGGCCTGGCTTTCACCACCCTGAGCCTGCTGGACACCACGCCGCCCTCGGAAGTGCAGGAGCAGTTCTACCAGGCACGCAAGAAAGTGGGCGATGAAGCGGCCAATCTTCCGTCAGGCGTGATCGGGCCCATGGTCAATGACGAGTATGCCGACGTCACCTTTGCCCTGTTCGCGCTCAAGGCCAGGGGCGAACCGCAGCGCCTGCTGGTGCGCGACGCCGAGACGCTGCGCCAGCGGCTGCTGCACGTGCCGGGCGTCAAGAAAGTGAACATCGTCGGTGAGCAGCCCGAACGCATTTATGTCGAGTTCTCGCACGAGCGCCTGGCCACGCTGGGACTGGGCCCGCAGGAGGTGTTTGCTGCGCTCAACGGCCAGAACGCATTGACGCCGGCCGGCTCGGTGGAAACCAGGGGGCCGCAGGTGTTCATCCGCCTGGACGGCGCTTTCGACGAGCTGGAGAAAATCCGCGATACGCCGATCGTGGCGCAGGGGCGTACGCTGAAACTGTCGGACATCGCCACCGTCAGGCGCGGGTATGAAGACCCGGCAACCTTCATGATCCGCAACGGCGGCGAGCCCGCGCTGCTGCTCGGCGTGGTCATGCGCGACGGCTGGAACGGCCTGGACCTGGGCCAATCGCTCGACAAAGAGATTGGCGCGATCAACGCCGACCTGCCGCTGGGCGTGAGCCTGACCAAGGTCACGGACCAGTCGGTCAACATCAGCTCGTCGGTCGATGAATTCATGGTCAAGTTCTTCGTCGCGCTGCTGGTGGTCATGGTGGTGTGTTTTGTGAGCATGGGCTGGCGCGTGGGCATCGTCGTCGCCGCCGCAGTGCCGTTGACGCTGGCGACCGTCTTCATCGTGATGGCCGCGACGGGGAAGAACTTCGACCGCATCACCCTGGGCTCGCTGATCCTCGGGCTGGGCCTGCTGGTGGACGACGCCATCATCGCCATCGAGATGATGGTGGTGAAGATGGAGGAGGGCTACAGCCGGACCGCCGCGTCCGCTTATGCCTGGAGCCACACCGCCGCGCCCATGCTCTCCGGCACGCTGGTCACGGCTGTCGGCTTCATGCCCAACGGCTTTGCCCGATCCACCGCGGGCGAGTACACCAGCAATATGTTCTGGATCGTCGGCATCGCGCTGATCGCTTCCTGGGTGGTCGCCGTGGTGTTCACGCCTTACCTGGGCGTCAAGATGCTGCCCGACCTCAAAAAGATCGAGGGCGGCCACGAAGCCCTCTACGACACGCCGCGCTACACCCGCTTGCGCCGGATGCTGGGGCGCGTCATCGCCCGCAAATGGCTGGTCGCCGGCGCGGTGGCAGGTCTTTTTGTGGTTGCGGTGCTCGGCATGGCGGTGGTCAAGAAACAGTTCTTCCCGATCTCCGACCGCCCCGAAGTGCTGGTGGAAGTGCAGATGCCTTATGGCACATCGATTGTGCAGACCAGCGCCGCCGCCGCCAAGGTGGAGGCCTGGCTGGCCCAGCAGCCGGAAGCCAAGATCGTCACCGCCTACGTCGGCCAGGGCGCGCCGCGCTTCTTCCTGGCGATGGGCCCGGAGCTGCCCGACCCTTCGTTTGCCAAGATCGTGGTTCGCACCGACAACCAGGATGAGCGCGAGGCCTTAAAGATTCGGCTGCGCAAGGCGATTGCCGACGGCATCGCTCCCGAGGCGCGCGTGCGCGTCACCCAGCTGGTGTTCGGCCCGTACTCGCCATTCCCCGTCGCCTACCGCGTCAGCGGGCCGGATGCGCAGACGCTGCGCAATATCGCCGCCGAGGTGCAGCAGGTCATGGATGCCAGCCTCATGATGCGCACCGTCAACAACGACTGGGGCACGCGCAGCCCGACGCTGCACTTCACCCTGCAACAGGACCGCCTGCAGGCCGTGGGCCTGAGTTCCAGCGCGGTGGCGCAGCAACTGCAGTTTTTGCTGAGCGGCGTTCCGCTGACTGCCGTGCGTGAAGACATTCGTACGGTGCAGGTCGTGGCCCGTTCGGGCGGCGGCACCCGGCTCGATCCGGCGAAGATTGCCGACTTCACCCTGACAGGCGCCAGCGGGCAGCGCATCCCGCTGTCGCAGGTGGGAAAAGTCGAGGTGCGCACCGAGGAGCCCGTCATGCGACGGCGCGACCGCATGCCGACCATCACCGTGCGCGGCGACATCGCCGAAGGCTTGCAACCCCCCGATGTGTCCACCGCCATCAGGGCGCAGCTGCAGCCCATCATCGACAAGCTGCCGGGCGGCTACCGCATCGAGGAAGCCGGCGCCATCGAGGAAGCGGGCAAGGCCACCAAGGCCATGCTGCCCCTGTTCCCCATCATGCTGGCCATCACGCTGCTGATCATCATCTTCCAGGTGCGCTCGATCTCTGCGATGGTCATGGTCTTCCTCACCAGTCCGCTGGGCCTGATCGGCGTGGTGCCTACCTTGATCCTGTTCCAGCAACCCTTCGGCATCAATGCGCTGGTCGGCCTGATCGCACTGTCAGGGATCCTGATGCGCAACACCCTGATTTTGATCGGGCAGATCCATCACAACGAGCAGGAGGGCCTGGACCCATTCCGCGCGGTGGTCGAGGCTACCGTGCAGCGCTCACGGCCCGTGATTCTCACCGCCCTGGCCGCCATCCTGGCCTTCATCCCGCTCACCCATTCGGTGTTCTGGGGCACGCTCGCTTACACGCTGATAGGCGGCACCTTTGCCGGGACGGTTCTCACGCTGGTATTCCTGCCCGCCATGTATTCCATCTGGTTTGGGATCAGGCCGGCCGCGGACGAGGGCCCGCGGGCTCCCAGCCCGCATGAAGGCAAGCCCGATGTGGCGGATGCCGCATTGGCCCACTGATTTTCTTTTTCACCGCTTTTCTTTTTAAACGCTTTTCTTTTTAAACACTCATCCATATCGAGGGACCTGTCATGTCGAATTCTCAAGTTGCTGCTAAAGCTGCGGCCCCAGTTGTTGTTGTCACAGGCGTGTCGTCAGGCATAGGCCGTACCACCGCGGAAAAGTTCGCAAGGCAAGGCTGCCAGGTCTTCGGCACCGTGCGCAGCATCGCAAAAACAAAACCGCTGCAGGGCGTTGAACTGGTGGAAATGGACGTTCGCGACGATGCATCCGTCAAACAGGCCGTCCAGTCCATCGTCGACCGGGCAGGGCGCATCGACGTGCTCGTCAACAACGCGGGCGTGACCATGGTCGGCGCGGTGGAAGAAACCGCGATCCATGAAGCTGCGTCGCTGTTCGAAACCAATGTCTTCGGCATCCTGCGCACCGCGCAGGCAGTGCTTCCGCATATGCGCGCCCGGCGCTCGGGGCGTATCGTCAATGTCAGTTCCGTGCTCGGTTTGCTGCCTGCGCCTTACATGGGACTTTATTCGGCGTCCAAGCATGCGGTGGAAGGATTGTCTGAAACCCTGGACCACGAGGTGCGCCAGTTCGGTATACGCGTCACGCTGGTCGAGCCGCACTACACCCGCACCAACCTGGACCTCAATTCGCCCCATGCCAGCTCAAAAATCGCCGCCTATGACCGTGAACGCGGCCTGGTGTCCCAGGCGGTAGCCGACAGCGTCAACAGCGCCCCCGAACCCGACGGCGTGGCCAACACCATCGTCGAAGCCGCCCTGGGCGCATGGCGTATGCGCCGCACGCCAGCGGGGCAGGCATCCCTGCTGAGCAAATTGCGGCGGTTTATGCCTGCCGGCCCTGTGGATTCCAGTTTGAGGAAATCATTCGGGCTTGGCTGAGTACTTCGGGCCGCGCAGTTAGCTGTCAGAGTGCCAGGGGTGCATATTGCCGGGGCTACCGATTCTTCTTCACCGAAGAGCGAGCCTGATTCTTCGTGTCAGTGATAAGAGTCGAAATATCTGCCTGCTTGAGTGCTTTCAGTTCGTCATAAGTGGCGAGAACTGTGCCCATCATTTCTTCAGTGCCGTTGAGTCGCTTGACGCCATCTTTTGAAGAAACAATGAAAGCGTTCGGTTTCGCCGCAGGATTTTCAGGGGAAGCGACGACGACAAGTGAGCGACCGTCGCTGCAGCTGTAGACATACCACTCCGTTCCTCCGTACTGCCTGGTAAGGGGGCCAGTCTCACAAACATTTGGCCCACCTTTCGGCTGGCACAAAGCGAGAGGCGTGAAGCCCAGGAAAATCATCGTGACGAGTAACGAGTGCAGTTTCATGTGCCGCCCGACGTTGGAGATGAGAGTCGGCGCTCGGTTTTCCGGGTGACGTCCCCTCGATGGAAGGGTAAGGCCTACCGCGCCGCTGAGCGGCAGGTGTTGAGCGCCGACACTCGGGTGGCAACCTTCTGAACCCCGGTGGGACTCTCCTTGTAGACCGAGACTCCACAGTTCTGACGGGCCATACCAGTCCACAGCATTGACGCGCCTTTGCCTCCGAAGACCTCGTTGACGACGACGTACTTGCCGCCCCGCTCTGGAGTGAATGCTACAAAGGGGCCACAGACCTTGCGAAAACCCGTGTTCGTCCACTCGATGACCGAGGTAACAGCAATTTCTTCATCTCCATTGACAGCTACCTGGTCTGTCCTTGAAGTTCCCTCGTTGACCCGAAACGTGCCTTCGCGACCGCAGATGAGCGGATCGCCGGTGCGAGGCACTCCGTTTGAAGATTCGTATTTCTTGTCATCGCTAAACACGATTCGGGCACTCCCGTCCGACGTAGAGCTCTTCGCTACCGGGAACTCTTGCCCGGTCAATTGCTGCGACAGGGGAACAGCGCAGGCAGCAAGCACCGCCAAAGCGCACGCCGCCATCACGAACGTAATGAATCTGTTCACAAAAAAACTCCTCGGTTGGGGTGATAGCACGGGACCTCTCAGGTACTGTGAGATGCAGACAGCATACCTGCCAAGCCGAAGGCCTTCTATCCACGCGAAATAATCAACCAGCCGACCACGGCCACAGCGATGAGCGCCATGGCGACGTACCCCAGAACGTGTCGGCTTCTGTGCTGCCTTTCCACGCACAGCAGGCAATACAGAAAGGTATCACCCTTGTAGTGCGGAACCGGCAGCAAATACCCGCTCGATTCGCAGGCATAACAGCGCATGGCCAGGTTGCGCTTCTTTCCGCGTGAGTCGCGGTACACCTGCATCCCCAGTGCGATGACCGGGAAGACCCCAATCACGACAATCAAGAAAAATGCGGCGGCCAGTTCCATGGGCTTATTAGAACGCGCATTCGTTTGGAAGCCATGCCGGGGCCGATCTCAAATCCGCGGACACCTTCCCGCACCCCGCACTGCTCACGGATAATGCCGAGAGGGCGCGCCGGGTAGTCTGGCCGGCCGGGTATTGTCCAGGATGCCGGCTGAAAGCATGACGCTCTTCCGCCAGTGGAATCGTTTTCACGGGCTTGTTCTCGACTGAAGCCGCGACGCATTTTGCTCGCATCCCCCGCGGCCTGTTCTTCGGTTCAAGGAGTGCTGCATCATGATCAGACTGCTCTATATCAGCGACGCCAAGGACGGCATCAATGAAGACGCCATCAACGGCGTCTTGAAAAGCGCCGCAAAAAACAACCCACCCCTGGGCATTACCGGCCTCCTGGTATTTGGTGGCGGCGTGTTCGCCCAGATCCTGGAAGGCCCGGAGCAGGCGGTGCTGCGCAAGTATGTGCAGATCGCCACCGACATGCGCCACCACAACTGCCGTATTGTTTACATCACGACCACCAGCGAACGCATTTTTAAGGACATTTCCATGGCGGCGCTGGAAGCATTGCCAATGGAGCTTGAGCACATCGCCGAACTGGACGCCCGCCGGCACGAAACCATCCCGGCGGATGCGTTCACGGACTTGATGCGGGTGTTTTTTTCCAGGATACAGGCGCTTCCTTGATCCGGGGATGAACTTAAGGCGAGGTCATGCGCACGTTACTTTTGGGTCTTATTCTTCTTTCGTTTGGACCGTTTTCTATTGCATATGGTCAAACTCAGTCGTTCCGTGCGGGGGTCGCCCGTATCGAGGTACAGGCCGCGACACCTTTCGAGGCGCTCATTTGGTACCCGACGCAAGCGGATGAAGTTTCATGGCAAACCGGACCGTTTCTCGTTCCGGCGACACATGACGCACAGCCGGCCGCGGGAAACTTCCCTGTGGTGCTGCTGTCGCATGGTGGCGGCCTGACTGGAGGCAGCCCACTGCTGTTGAAGGAGTTGTCCGCGTCGCTTGCTCGGCAGGGCTTCATTGTGGTTGCGCCATTTCACGGGACCGCCGGCCTGTTCGTTCGACCATTCCAGGTCCAACTTGCGTTGGCGGCGATGCTGGACACCCCTCGTTTTGCAATGCATGCCGACCCGACGCGACTTGGCATGGTCGGTTTTTCCCTGGGAGGGGCGGTCACGTTGAAGCTCGCAGGCGCCATACAGGATGAGGCTCACTTTGCAGCGCACTGTGTCGCTCATCCTGAAGACGTGATGTCATGCAACAACGCGCCCAGTGGACGCCGTCCCGGCGCGCCAAGCCCTGGCCCCTTGACGCGAGAGCGGGAGACACCCTTGCCTCCTCATCTCGCTTTGAAGGCTGTCGTGTTACTCGACCCATTGGCAGCGCTATTTCCTCATGACGGCCTGCGGGCTGTGACGATGCCTGTCCTTCTCATCCGGCCCGAGCAGAGCAAGCTTTCAGGTGAAGGAAATGCCGATACCCTGGCGCTTACGTTGCCGGTTCCGCCGCTGTATCAGAAGATTTCGGGAGGGCACTTCGTGTTTGCCGATCCATGCACACCTTCGCAGAAGACAGCCTCGCCTGAAGTGTGTCTCGACCCTTCGGACGTTGACCGCGCGGCGGTACATGCCGGCGTCGAATCAATGGTCACAAAGTTCCTGGCCGAGA
>Ga0102589_1003325_pt1 | contig 16960 bp, 21 predicted proteins | sample AraplaMF_Col_mLB_FD_76858 | JGI IMG/M metagenome (GOLD analysis project Ga0102589, IMG submission 76858) | Arabidopsis root microbial communities from the University of North Carolina, USA - plate scrape MF_Col_mLB | ecosystem: Host-associated > Plants > Roots > Endosphere | place: USA... | reverse complement strand
TACCAGCATCATTAATGAAAGAAGCAAGTAACGTTCGTTACTTATCACACATTAAAGGTCTATTCAGCTTAGCTTACTAATCTGAATATAAGCCCGAATCATGCCCTGCATGGTTCGGGCTATTTTTATCCGTAATTTTCTCTAATTTATTTATTCGGCAACAGAGTCATATAACCCTCTTTAATTATCAAAATATACTGACTCTTTTATGTCAAAATTGTGTATATGAAAAAAGCGGGAGTAGATATCTTCCCTACTTCCGCTCTTTCACAAAAACTATTCTCCCAATTTCACTAAACTGTAGTTCTTCTTCCCTTTACGAATAATAATAAATCGTCCATCAAATGAATTTTCTACAGTAACATCCATAGCTACATCCGTTACTTTTTCACCATTCATAGATATAGCTCCATTATTAATGTCTTCACGTGCTTGTCTTCTAGATGGCTCAATCCCTAAATCAACTAGCCACTCTACGATATTTTTCTTCTCTTTTGAAGACTCAAATGTCGGCATCTCTTTAAAGCCTTGCTCAATTTCATCAGCTGTTAACGATTTAATATCTCCGCTAAATAACGCTGCTGTAATTTTCACAGCTTGCAAAAATGCCTCTTCTCCGTGAACGAATTTCGTCATTTCTTCCGCTAATACTTTTTGCGCTTCACGTTTATGCGGCTCAGTTTCTACCTTCGCTGCCAATTCATCAATTCGCTCTTTCTGTAAGAACGTAAAGTATTTCAAGTATTTAATTACATCACGGTCATCTGTATTCACCCAGAACTGGTAAAATTCAAACGGTGTTGTTTTTTCCGGATCAAGCCAAACCGCACCACCTGCTGATTTACCAAACTTCGTACCATCTGATTTTAATAATAATGGAATCGTTAATCCAAACACTTTCGCTTCATGACCTTCTAACTTACGAATTAAATCTAAACCACTCGTAATATTTCCCCATTGGTCACTACCACCAATTTGCAGTTGAACATCTTCTTTTGTGTATAAATGATGGAAATCCATCGCTTGCAAGATTTGGTACGTGAACTCTGTGAAAGAAATTCCAGTGTCCAAACGACTTGCTACAATATCTTTTGCTAACATGCTATTTATGCTAAAGTTTTTGCCGTAATCACGTAAAAATTCGATAATGTTTATTTTATGTGTCCAGTCATAGTTATTTACCATCTTCACTTCGCTATTGCCGCCGAAATCAAATAGCTTTTTCATTTGTGCTGTTAACGCATCCACATTATGCTGGACTACTTCTAACGTTTGCAGTTGACGCTCTGATTGACGTCCACTCGGGTCACCAATTGTTCCTGTTGCCCCGCCGATTAGAATAACAGGATGATGACCAGCTAATTGGAATCTCTTCATCATCATAAATGGAATCAAATGTCCGATATGCATACTATCACCAGTCGGATCCACTCCGCAGTATAGTGAAATCTTTTTCTCTTCTACTAGCTTACGTAAACCTTCTTCATCTGTCTGTTGATTCACAGCACCGCGCCATTCTAATTCATCAATAATATTCATGTTTTGTCATCCCCTTTATTTTTTGAAAAACAAAAAGTCCCTATGTCTATGACATAGGGACGATTATTCACCGTGTTACCACCCAGTTTGTATAAATAGCATAGCTATTCATACCACTCTTAGCAAGAATATCGATTGCCAATCCGCTTAGCATTACCTAAGATACTCCAGAGTGTAATTCACAAGTTTGTTTGTGCTAGGTTCCAGCAACCCCTAGCTCTCTTTGATAACAGTGACAAACTGCTACTGGGCTCTTTCAACGTATATTATTTGTTAAATTATTAGCCATTATATTGAATTGAAAACAAAATGTCAACAATACCCAAATATTATTTCGAAATAATTCATACTTTATACGCTTTTTATTCAAAGATTATTGTAGATCTTCTCCAATAATCCTTACTTCTCGCTCTAATTTCACACCGAATTTCTCTTCAACAGTTTTTTGTACGAAATGAATTAAATCGATATAATCTTGTGCAGTTCCGTTATCAACATTCACCATAAATCCAGCGTGTTTTAAAGAAACTTCCACTCCGCCAATTCGCTTACCTTGCAGTCCTGATTCTTGAATAAGCTTACCTGCAAAATTATTTGGTGGACGCTTAAATACACTACCACATGAAGGATATTCTAACGGTTGTTTTGATTCACGCTTAAACGTTAAATCATCCATTTTTTCTTTAATTTCTTCACGCACACCTTCTTCAAGTTCAAATCTCGCTTCAAGAATAATGTAATGGTTGTTCGCAAATACACTCTTACGATATCCAAATTCAAATGCTTCTTTCGTTAAAGTACGTAGCTCTCCATCACCTGTCATTACGACAGCTTCTGTTAATACAAACGAGACTTCACCGCCGTAAGCACCAGCATTCATATATAACGCTCCGCCAACTGAGCCTGGAATACCACAAGCAAACTCAAGACCCGTTAAATTATGATCTAATGCAATACGTGATACATCAATAATTGCTGCACCACACTGTGCTACAATCGTCGTTCCTGTTACAGTAACACCTGTAATATGAATTAAACTTACTGTGATCCCGCGAAGACCACCGTCTTTAATAATAACATTCGATCCGTTTCCTAAAAACGTAACTGGAATATTATATTGGTTAGCATACTTTATCACTTCTTGAATCTCATCATAATTAGTAGGCGCAACAAATACATCTGCTTTCCCACCCACTTTAATGTGCGTATGATCTTTTAGCATTTCATCTTTCTTTACATGACCTTCAGGCAATACCGTACTTAAATATTTATAAACCTCTTGCATATTCATTTTACGATTCCTCTATTTCTATAATCTTTTTATCCCGCTAGCAACGGGCCCATAATATCCCCACATAAAAAATACAATACAAATCAGAAGCTAAAGTGGTGGATACAGTGTACCTAAAATCAATTCGAGACACCTATAAACCTCTTAAATTATAAGAGGTGCCACTCATATTAAAATATATATCGCATAATAAAGCAACCCAAATGGGCTACTAAACTCGACATGTAACCATATAGACAACAATTTGTAAAATATATAGGTTTTACAAAGTAATATCCTTCAATATCTTACTATATCACACGAAAAGAAAGTGGTATTTTTTTGTAATCTTTACTTTATTTTCTTCAATAAAAAAGATGCTCTTACCTACGTAAGAGCATCCCTTTCATTTCCTTTTTAACTAATTTTATCTCATCCACCTTCCTTTCACTTATTAGATAATCCGCGATACCTTTTATTTCATACAAAAGAGCACATCCAACAGAATGTGCTCTTTTAATACTCTTTAATTTATTTTTCGTTCTCTTCTTTTTCCTTATCAAACCATAGCAGCTCATCGTCATCAACTTCACCATTATAATTGATTAGAATCTCTTCTCCCGCTTTTATATCTTTGTAAGCAAAGAAGTTAAACGTATGATTCTCAAAGACAATATCATACGTTGCATTCGGGTTATATGAATGATTAAATAACATGCCGTATCCTAAAAGGAATGCTGTATGATTTACCCCATACTCAAATGCGTAGTCAGCAAGTAACGTTTTCTCAATGTGTTCATGCTGTTCATTCGGATAAGAGATAACTGGTGCTGAGTGTATCAACTCACCCTTTTTAATATCACGAGTTGCAAATACACCTCTATTAAATTCTCCATCACTAAGTTCAGAAGTCTTAACTTCAATCATATGCGTCACCTATATATTTCTTTCTTCGAAGTATTTTTCTCCTTAAGCTTGGCAGAAAACGAAGAGAAAAGCAATTAAATTCCTACCAAGTATAAAAAGAGCACATTATTTGTGCTCTTCTTAGGTGATATTATTTTTCTAGAATATCTTATAACGACAACTTCACCCGTTAGAAGATATTCTATGAAGCCCCACGTATCAATTACTTCAATTTAAATACCGCACTAACTGGGTTATGATCACTGTTTTCAAACTTTAAGTCTTTCCCTTGTACATTTACAATTTCAACATTCGGTGAAACGATAAAGCCATCAATAATAGTGACAAAGTTTTCACCTTCCACATATTTCTTCACATCATCCCTTACCGTCATAACAGATGGATCTACAGCCCATTGGAATCCTCCATCGGCAAAGTCCTTTGGTAACTCTACTAGCCATTCAGGACGCTCTTTCACAAACTTAGGATCACTTAGCTGGACATTAGAAAGTAACTGGTTCCAATCTCCACCTAATATTACGTAATCACCGTTTTGATAACACTTGTTCATATATTCTTTTAAATACTCTGCTTGTTGCTTTCTAATTTTGCCGCCCTCATCATAAGCAGATAAATGTATGTTTACGAGCCTAACATACTTCCCATTATCAACAGGGATTTTATGTTCAACAATCGCACGATCTAAATCGAATAAACGCTTCGGCCAAGGCTCCATTCCTGGTAGTTGGAACCGCGTTGCTGTTTGAACTGTATATTTAGAAAATGTACTTAATCCACCCTCAGCATATCCCATCGGCTTTGTGACTGGGACAGGAACCCACTTAGTATCGTAGTTCTTCCCAAATGACGAAGCATAATTAGGTAATCCTTTTTTCAAAAACTCATGTTCATTTACATCAAATGATCGGTGTGATTTTATATCAACTTCTTGCAATAACGTAAAATCACTATTCTCATTTTGTAAAAATGAAAGCATCTTCTTTAAGTTTACTTCAGTCTGTTCTTTACTACTCGAGCCAGAACCCTTTCCTCCGTCCATAAAGAAGTCTTGGTTTTTATCTAATCCAGCGTACCCAATATTAAATGTTGTAACTTTAAATTCATTTCCTGGCTGTAGTACGCGCTCTTTGTTGTTTTCAACCTTTACGTCTAAAACATTCGCTGGCTGTTCTTTTGTAAGTGTCATATAAGCTAAAAAGCCACCTAGAATACCAGCTATTATTAAAATACATATTAATACTATTTTTAAAAATTTCTTCAACACACATGACCCCTTTTATTAAATAACGTATTATTTTTCTGTATTTTCAGTCAAATAAAGATAAATTAAAGACACAAGAAATATTTTACCATAAAGAAAACTTGATATCATTATATTTAGCTAACAAATAATCGTTGTATCCCTCACTGCAATTATCTTGAAATTCAATCATAGCATTTAAGAAGGCACGACTGTAACGTAATTACACTTTCGGAGAATATAACAAATCCTACTTTCTGAACTTTTCATTAACATATTTATTGGTAATCCAAAATAATATTTAGTACACTATAAAGTGAACTTATAGGCGATGGAGTTCGCCATAACTGCTATGTAGCTAATGACTCCTACCAGTATGACTACTGGTAGGAGTCTATTTTTTTTGAGTAAACTATTAGAGAGGTGAAGAAATTGAAATATATTATTGTTGGCATAGCCGGTATATTAGGAGCTCTTTCCCGTTATTACTTAGGTTTTACTATCGATACGATTTGGCATCATTCATTACCACTTGCTACATTAACGATTAACTTAATTGGCTGTTTCTTACTCGCTTTGTTGACCGCCTATATCGCCCGGTTAAACGTCTTATCTTCTGAAGTCATTACAGGGATTGGAACTGGGTTTATCGGTTCATTTACGACCTTTTCAACATTCAGCGTCGAAACTGTACAGTTAATCAATTACTCACATTTTGGTATCGCATTTTTATATGTATCATGTAGTATGCTAGGCGGTCTAATGATGTCTTTGCTTGGCTATAAACTTGGAGATTTTTTACTACAAAAACACCTTGAGGAAGGTGAACCATCATGATTAATGCTTTATTAGTAGCAACAGGAGGATTCTTCGGTGCTATTACACGATTTGCAATTAGTAATTGGTTTAAAGAAAGAAATAAAACTTCATTTCCAATTGCTACATTCCTCATTAATATAACGGGAGCATTTTTACTCGGATATATAATTGGAACTGGGATAACTACAAGCTGGCAACTATTATTAGGCACAGGATTTATGGGGGCCTTCACTACATTTTCAACGTTTAAATTAGAATCTGTTCAGCTTTTTAAGAATAAAAAATTCGGCATACTACTTCTATACTTAAGTGCTACTTATATAATCGGTATCACATTCGCATTCCTTGGGGTGAAATTAGGCGGAATATAAAAAAGAAAGCGACGCTTATCATTCGCTTTCTTTCATAAAAAGTATGTTGCCCCATATGGAATTGAAAATAAACCAGCTGGATACACATCATAATGTATACTTTGCACAGGAAGCTGTGAATACGACATATACTGGCTCTGCATCATTTGCGCTACTTGTGCTTGTTGCTGCATTTGAATAGCCTGATGCACTGCCTGAATTGTCATCTGTGCCCCGGCCAATGTAATAGCTGGCCCTACTTGCCTTCCAGTGTAAAAATAATGGTTCATCATTATTCAGCTCACTTTTTATTTTTCTTCCCTATCGTATGTTTCTATTTCATAGTAAGTGTTTTATCCCGATTGGTGAAAGCTAATAATCAGTAGGGAATGAACAAAACCCCCACTGATTAAAGTTTCACTGTATCTATTGCTGTTTCTTCAACTTTGAAGTAATAAATCCAAATAGCGACACACCAATACCACTAAAGAACAGTAAATAACTTATTGGTACTAGGAAAAAGAAAGGTTCTACAAGCAAACCATTTTCCTCCACTTTACTAGTTGCACCTTGTATTAATAAACAAGTAACTCCTAACGATATCAGTACGATAGCTAATAAATATTTATTTTTCATAATATATTCTCCTTTAACTTCACAATTAATTTTTTATATTCCTTCGACTACCATCATAATAAGCCCCACCACATTATAATTCAACAACTTTTTATCGTTAAACAATAAAAAGTTGTTGAATTATATAACAAAAAGGCTATAGACAATCATCGTCTATAGCCTCTTCACTCAATTATTTCACTCTAAAATATTCTTTTTGGAACATACACATTCTTATCGCATTATGGTAGTTGCCATCAACGAAGAACTCGTCTTGAAGCTCACCTTCCACTATAAATCCGACTTTTTTATAAACGTGTACAGCTTTTTCATTCTCTTTATCGACAACTAAATATATTTTATGCATATTTAATACGGAAAAAGCGTAATCCATCGCTAAACGCGTTGCATCAGCTGCATAACCGTAACCTTGGTAACTCGGATCAATAATAATTTGGAATTCAGTTCTACGGTGAATATAATCGATTTCTACTAATTCGACCAATCCAACCATCTCACTATTTTTCTCAACAATAAATCGGCGCTCACTTTGATCATGTATATGTTTATCATATAAATCCTGTAGCTCTACAAATGCCTCATATGGTTCTTCAAACCAATACGACATAATATGGGCATTATTATTAAGTTCATGTACAAACTTTAAATCTTCCCGTTCTAAAGGACGTAACTTCAATTCCTGACTCATCGCTATAACCTCCAAGTAAAAGAAACCTCTTCACTTAATTTCTCAAATTTTTTCGATTTCAAACGCCCTAATTTCATTGTAAACTTTCAAGTAACTTGAATGTCAAGACGTAAAAAAGTAGTGCAAACTTATGTCTGCACTACTACTCTTTTCTCAAATCTCTCATATTTGATATGTATAAAGCAATGACTAAAACGAGAATAGATCCCGCATATAACAACGTCTCCATCGGTTCCTCATGAGATACGATAATTAAACGAATTAACGCCGTAATTCCGATATAAATAAAATAACGTAACGGGAAATGATAATTCGACTTAAAATACTTAATAATCAATGCGATGAACTCGAAGTATAAAAAATAGACGATGATACTTTCAACCAATTTATACGATGTATATTCCTTTGTTGAAAATATGTATTGAATAAATGTAATCGTCTCGTTAATTAAAAAGATCGATAAAACAATGGACAATATGATTAACGCTATATTTAATATCCACTGTAAAACACTAGCTATAAAATGATCGATATCAAATGACTTCATTTTCTCTTTTAGCTCCCCTTCGTATAAGTACTTATTTATTATAGCAAAATTATACTTACAGAAGTGTTAAATCAAATATGATCGTCCTCTTTCACTATCACTTCACCATTCGGATATTTATGCTTAATATAGTCGCTTCCCCAATCACAAAGTACTTTTAAACCTTGTTTTAATGATTGTCCCTGTTCTGTAAGAGAGTATTCAACTTTCGGCGGCACTTGATTATATACTTTTCTAGATACAAGTCCATCCTTTTCAAGCTCTTTCAATTGTTCAGTAAGCATTTTTTGTGTAATACCGGTTACCAATCGTTTTAACTCACCCGTTCTTGTCGGTCCGCTTGTTAAATGATATAAAATGTGGGATTTCCACTTCCCCCCGATTACATCCAAAACGACTTCAATTCTATTGTTATACTCTTTTTTCATATTGAACTCCTTCTGTATTTTGATAGGCACTTTCTCGTGCCTATGTCACGAGATGGTGTCTATATCACGGAAAAGTGCGTACTTTTCATAGTACCTGTACTATACCATAATGATGCATGTAAGCAACTTATAACAGAACATCAACTTAGTGGAGGTATTTTAAAATGACAAAAGAAAATCGTACTACAAATTTTTATGATGTGATTCGTGAACGTCGTTCCGTTCGCTCTTATGATCCTTCAGTTACAATCTCTGATGAAGAAATTAAAGAACTTTTAGAGGAAGCAATGCTAGCACCAAGTAGTTCTAACTTAAACCCATGGCGTTTCATGGTAATCACAGATCAAGATTTAAAAGAAAAGCTTCATCCAATCGCATTAAATCAACCACAAGTGTTAGAGGCATCGGCTATGATCGTACTTTTAAGCGAAAATAACGCCCATGAATTCGAACATATCAATAAAGTGAATGAGCGTGCAGTAGCTGCTGGATTCATGACAGAAGAAATTAAAACCAGACTAAACAACAGTATTCGTGAGTTTTATGCACCTGTAAGTGAACAAGGAAAAAGAGAATGGCAAATGCTTGACGGTGGTTTGCTAGCTATGCAATTTATGCTTGCTGCAAAAGCGAGAGGATATGATACCGTCCCAATGCTTGGCTATAACGTTGAAGAATTCCGCAAAACATTTAACGTTCAAGAAAACTTAACTGACGTTTTAATGATTGCATTAGGCAAAGCAAAAGAGCCAGGATTCCCATCAGTTCGATTAACTGTAGATGAAGTAACGTCTTGGAATGGCGAGTTTTAATCACCGTGTTTATCGTACTTTTGGAATGAAAGTACGATAAACTCTATTAATTAAACTATGATCAACTACTTGCACAAAAGAAAGGCGGAGAAAACAATGCTTGAAGTTTTAAATCGAATTAATGAATTAGCTAAAAAACAAAAAGAAGACGGTTTAACAAAAACAGAATTACATGAGCGTAAAGCATTACACGAGGAGTACCTTCAAATTATTCGCGGTCAAATCAACACCACTGTTACAGGATTAAAAATATTAGATCCTTTAGGAAACGATGTGACACCTGAAAAATTAAAAGAACAACAAAAGCTATCACTAAACGCAGATAACAATGCATGAAAATACCGAGACTTTTTGTTACTTAATGATTCATCTAAGTAAACAACATACGATTGGATGAATCATTAAGTTAACATCTACTTCCCCATCCACTTTCTATTTCTAAATCAAAAACCCACAAACAAATTATTCCCATCTTTTCTTTGTATCCTTTAGCTTTTTCACAATGAAACTATATACGTCAAAATCGTTTCATGATGTTATTACTTCCACATAGTTGCAATTTATATAATAGCGGTACAGTACAAATAACGTGCTGTATAAAGTGAAACTTTAATCAGTGGGGGGATTTAATAATGAACGAAGCGTTACTATTAGTCGACATACAAAATGATTACTTTGAAGGCGGCAATATGGAATTGCATCAACCTAAAAGAGCCGCACAAAAAGCAAAGGAAATATTGGAAGTGTTTCGCGAAAAACCTAAAACAGTTATTCATGTACAACATATTGCAAACAATGAAGGGGCTACTTTCTTCTTACCTGGGACAGTAGGAGCTCAAATTCATGATGACGTACAACCGATTGCCAACGAAAGAATCATACAAAAACATCACCCTAACAGTTTTTTAAGAACAAATTTATTAGAAATATTAAAAGAAGAGAAAATAGACCAACTAGTCATTTGCGGTATGATGACTCATGTATGTATTGATGCAACAGTACGTGCTGCCAGTGATTTAGGATTTCAATGTATTGTAATTGAAGATGCTTGCACAACAAAGGATTTAGAATTCCAAGGAAATCTAATCCCAGCAGTACACGCTCATCAATCGTTCATGAGTGCATTAGAGTTTGGTGATATTTACGCAAAAGTCATGCCATTAAGCTGTTTTATAAAAAAAAGCAAATAAAGAATTACAGTTCCATATGAAAAAAAGAAAGAATAAATCTCTTATTCTTTCTTTTTTTCAATTGTCTTAATGACAGTATTTATACGATAATCACCATAATGTAAAACATCTGCAAGAGTCTCTTCTAATTGCTGATGCGAAGATGTGTGAAAAATCAGAATATAACACCCGTCGCCACTTATACGATACATTTCAGTAATTACGTCCGTTTTTTCGAAAAAGGTCTGAATTTGATTATGATAATGTGGTGCATGCAAAAATAGTGTAACAAACGTCATAATAGACCCTTCTAGCTTAGCCCTGTCGATATCTATCGTATATTTTTGAATGACACCTGCCTCTTCTAATTTATTAATTCGTTTCCCAACAGCCTGCCCAGTCAAATGTACTATCTCTCCGATTTCCTTCCAATTCATCCTAGCGTTTTCTTGTAGTAATTGTATAATCTTAAAATCTGTTGAATCAAACATAGCCATCCCCTTCCTATAAGAATCACCTTCTATAAGGTCTTCATTTCCCCTACAATTCATCTTAAAAGCTTTTACAATACACTCGATTAACTCTATTAAGAATTACATTACTGTTAACGGCTTTCCTTCTTCCCTACTATGTATTTTTGGATTACTCGTAGTATCAGGAACAAATTTGGTAAGTATTCGAAAGAGCCATGCTGCCAAATAGGAATTGTTTTTTATAAATATGAAAATTTTTTAGGAATTAGTTTATCTTTTTTTAATGATTTATTTAGAGGGAGTTTATACTCGGGGATTAACATGATAAACGTAGTAACTAAGTTCGTTGCTCCCACCTAAGTCTTTTCATATAACAAAAATTTAGAAGGAAGAACTGCTACTATAATCGCAAACCGTACTAACTAAAATCATACAATAAGGAGACGATAAAAATGAACAAAAAAACAAAAGCACTATCATCCATACTGCTAGGATTCACATTAGCATTAACAGGTTGCGCTGGTACGAAAGCGGAAGAAAATCATAGTAAACAAAAACAAGAACAAGCTGCGAAAGATACTAAAAAGGAAAATAAATTAACTAAAGGACAAAAAATGGCTAATATTCTTAGCGAGACAAATTGGCAAGGTACAAGAGTGTATGACAAAGATAAAAATGACTTAACGAAAGAAAATGCAAACTTCATTGGTCTTGCGAAATATGATGCGAAGTCAGGAAGATATGAATTTTTTGATGCTAAGACTGGTGCAAGTCGTGGTGATAAAGGAGCTTTCTTTGTCACAAATGATGGGAAGAAGAGAATATTAATTTCAGAATCAATGAAGTATCAAGCTGTTGTTAACATGACAAAGCTAAATAAAAATGTATTTACCTATAAAAGAATGGGGAAAGATGCTAACGGTAAAGATGTAGAAGTCTTCGTTGAACATGTTCCATATAAAGAAAAAGAGCTTTCTTTCACGGATCCGGATAAGCAGCTAAACTCTACTACAGGTGCTATCGTTAAAAACGTTGATGGAGATAAAATTTTAGGCGGAACCCTTTGGTATGGAACAAAGGTATTAGATGAAGCCGGTAATGATGTAACGCAGTTTAATTCGAATTTTATAAGTCTAGCAAAATTTGATGACAAGTCTAATAAATACGAGTTCTTCAATAGCGAAACAGGTCAAAGCCGCGGTGATTATGGCTACTTCGATGTTGTACACGAAAATAAAATAAGAGCTCATGTTTCAATTGGAAATAATAAATACGGTGCGGCTCTTGAACTTACTGAACTGAATAACAAGAAATTTACGTATAAGAGAACTGGTAAAGACCAAGCGGGTAAAGACATAACTATATTCGTTGAACATGAACCTTATACAGGTGATATGAAACCACAATTTAACTTTTAAAAACGTTTGATTACAAATCCTGTACTGAGCTACAGGATTTTTTTTAAGGAAAAATCATTTATGATTCCCTTGAAAAAAATTGTCTTATATCCCCCTCAACAATTCAGCCCGATTGTTGAATATAATATCTCTCATTTTTTAACAGCTTTAAAAAGCCTTACTACACATAAATTGTAGTAAGGCTCCGACTATTTAAGATGAAAATTTTATTATCTCTATACAAATAAGGTTTAGCAAATAATGTTACTATCCCCTCCAAAGAAAAGAAACCTTATTTCAACTTTCCTATTGATAAGTTAACACGATAGTTCCCGTACTTTAATAGTCGTCCTAGAAAGTTATCTAAGTCTTCGTTGGAAACAAAATGTGTTTTTAATAAATAACACCCCTCACCACTTATACGGTGTACTTCAGAAATCCCTTCTTCTCCTTGAAAGAAATTCATAAACTCTTGGTGATTAGCTGTTGTTACGAACAAAGTAACAAATGCAGTTACTACTTGTCCTAATTTGATTCGGTTTATTGCAATTGTATATTGTTCAATAATCCCTAAATCCTCTAATCTTCGAATTCGATTTCCTACGGCCTGCCCCGTCATATGTATTTTTTGACCAAGTTCTTTCCATTGTATTCTTGAGTTTTCTCCTAATAATTTCAGTATCTCAAAATCTGTTTGATCAATGATATAAACCAATCCTTTCACCGTGAAAGTAGAAAGCCCGAAAGTGTTTCGCCAACTTATTCTGCTTATCGATACAATTCACTATACTTAGTTTATCCTCTTACATCACATTATTTATCAGTTATATTTACTTATAACACAGAGGACGCAACAAAAAAATACATCTAGATTTAAAGGAGGTTACAAATATGTTATTACAAGAAATTCTATCGTTCAATGAACATTTTGTAGAAAATAAGGAATACGCTCCTCGTGAAGCGACAAAGATGCCTAAAAAACGTATGGTTGTTGTTTCTTGCATGGATGCTCGTTTAATTGAGCTACTTCCAAAAGCTTTAGATATACATGATGGTGATGCAAAAGTTATCAGAAATGCAGGTGGTAAAATTGCTTCTGCTTTCGATAGTGTTATGCAAAGTGTTGTAGCGTCAGTATACGATTTAAATGCAGATGAAATCTTCCTTATTGGACACCATAGATGTGGCGCGAGCCAAACTAATCCAAAAGGAACACTTCAAAAAATATTAGATCGTGGAGTAGCTTCAACAGAAATTTTATCAGCTATTGAATATGCTGGTGTTGATCTTGAAAAATGGTTATTTGGATTTGATGATGTCTGCGATTCAACTCAGGCTAATGTTGATTTAGTAAGAAATCATCCACTTATTCCAAAAGATGTTCCTGTACATGGTTTAGTTATTGATCCTCACACAGGTAAATTAGATGTAGTGGTTGATGGATATAAAGCATTAAATGGTATGAAAAATTAATTATTACTTAAATGAAGGGAAGTTATTAGATATGAATAGACAAGAAGCTACCAAAAAAATTATGGAAGCAAAAATTGCAAAAGGTTTAACATGGGAAGAAATTTCAAAAGTAAGTGAGCACTCTGAGACTTGGGTTGTAACAGCGTTATTAGGACAAGCTACAATGACACGTCCAGAAGCAGAAAAAATCGGTAAACTATTAGAATTAGATGAAGAAGTAGTTCAAGCATTAACAGTAGTTCCACTTAGAGGTCAAGTAATGCAAATGCCTCCTACTGACCCAATCTTATATCGATTATATGAAATGATGTTACAATACGCACCAACTCTTCGAGAATTAATTTTAGAAAAAGCTGGCGAAGGTGTAATGAGTGCAATTAACTTCAATCTAGGTGTGGACACACAAGAGGATCCAAAAGGTGGCGACCCTCGTATCGTGATTACACTTAACGGGAAATTCTTACCATTCCGTACATGGTAATTAATTATAAATCTATCTATATAATTAAATTAATTTTATAGATTTACAAAATCCATCCTTTTTAATCTAACTGTATAAAAGGATGGATTTTTACTATGAGATTCTTTTTCGGTAAAGGAGAATAATATGAATAAAAAATATTTTGATAAGAGCTTCAGTATTCTACAGTGGTTTGTGTTTTTATTAGCAAATGCAATTGCATTGCCTATAATTATTGGTGGCATATTCCATTTATCAATAGAAGATATCTCAACATTAATGCAACGAACTTTTTTAGTTGTAGGAGTAAGTTCATTTATACAAGCATGGTTTGGACATCGCTATCCCATAGCGGATGGGCCAGCAGGTTCATGGGTAAGTATATTTGTCATATTGGGACAAGTCGCTATGCATCAGGGACAAAGTGCAAAGGATGTATTACAACTTCTAGAAGGCGGATTAATTATTGCAGGTATATTACTCTTCGTCCTTGGTATAACAGGGCTTGTTCATCGAATCTTACGTTTATTTACACCGTTAGTTACAGGAACTTTTCTTTTAATCTTAGCACTTCAGCTTAGTGGTGTGTTACTAAAAGGAATGATGGGATTACAAGGATCTGCAACCCATCCTGACTATACAACAGCTACTATTGCGCTCTTTGTTTTTGCCCTTATTACTTTCTTATCAATCAAAGGGAAAGGATGGATGAAAAGTTACGCTGTATTACTTGGAATTTCATGTGGTTGGCTTTTGTATGCTTTATTAGGAAAATCATCTCATATGCCTTCACACACACCGTTAGTTAAGTTACCCGAGATATTTGCTTGGGGCACACCTAGATTCGATATCGGAATGACTCTAACTGCAACTTTATTTACCTTTCTTTTAGTTGCAAATACAATTGCTGCTATTTCGGCTGTAAAGCAAGTGGCCCCGTTATCTAAAGAAAATGAAAAGCAAACACTGAACCGTGGTGTATGGGGCGGCGGTGTATCACATATTATCTCGTCGTTGTTCTCTACAATTGGAATTGTACCATTACCTGCATCAGCAGGATTTATTCAACTAACAGGACAAAGAAAAGTGAAATCGTTCCTTATAGCAAGTCTTATATTAGCAGGTATTTCTTTTATCCCCTCAATTGTAAACTTTATATCCTTGCTACCAGGTCCTATTGCTAATGCTGCACTTTTAGCAACATTTGTCCAAGTAATAGGCATTTCATTTCAATCCATTTTACGTGAAGAATTAAATCAACGCCGATTAACTATATTAGGAATTTCATTATTAATCAGTTTGGGAATAATGTTTCTTCCAGAAAGTGCATTTAGCGGAATTCCTTCTTCCTTACAATATGTTTTAAGTAATGGATTACTTGTGGGTACCATGCTTGTCATTCTATTGGAACAGTTTTGGAAAGAGTAAAATTTGTGACTAAGTAAAAAAGCGCCCTGCTTACAGGGCGCTTTTTTATACCTAATGACTAATACTAGCAGTTGGGTATAATGTTGTTCCTCCAATTGAAACTTTTATTTCATTTGTTAATGGAACATTTTGTTCATTAATAATTGTTCTCCACCATTCCCATGCAAGACCAGTACATTCTCTTGCTACGATTTTTATATTTTTTGAATTTGGTGGAAGAGGGATAACTGTAGAGTAATGAGCCGTTTTGTCTCTGCCGCTACCATCCCATGTTTTATGTGTTAGTACTTCTTTCCCATTTTGATCAAATGTGAATTCATCCCAAGATACATCAAATTGTGCAACGTAAGCACCGTAATGATCAAGTGTCATTTTAGCACTTGAATATTCTGTAGTTGTCGTCTCAATATAATCTGTATTGTTATGAACAGCAGCAGTTGCATTATCTTTTAAAAAAGTGCTTGTATATGAAATTGGATATGCTGGATTTTTAAGACTTAATTCAGCATTATCTTTAATGATATTTCGGATTTCATTGAAATCTTTAGTAACAACCTTGTTATGCTCTTTCGCATCTCCGCCTAATACTACAGCAGTAAAGGTACTTTCTTCAAAAATATCTTTATACTGTCCACTCGTTTCGATGCTGTTATTCTTAAGTAAAGCTTTAAAAGCAGCTTGTACATCTTTACTCTTAGATGTTGTTTCTAATTTTACATAAACAGTTCTACCATAAGCTACATTTGAAACCATAACAGGTGGAGCCGAATTACTTACACCTTTACGAGTTAACTCACCAAAAGTAACACTATTATCAAAAAGATCGGATGGATTGTTAGGTAGTTCAGCACTTACGGTATAAAATATTTGCTTATATGCCGCTACCATCACTTTTTTCTCTCCATTTGCAACCGCATTAAAATCAATGTTTAGACTGTTATCAAGATATTTAGCGTTAACATTAAGGGCACTTGCGATTTGTGATTTACTATAAACCATAGATTCTGTATACTGCATTCTTGCAGGTAACGTATGTGTTTTAGAATACTTTTCATTCCAAGTAGATACTAAATCATCTACTGCTCCAGCCACATTACCATATGTCGGATTTTGGACAGTAATTGTATTTTCTTTTCTCATGCCAGGTAAGTCTATACTAATATTCAAAGGCTTTCTCTTAGCCACTAATAAACTCGGTTGATTGTCTGCAAAAGCTTTATTTGCAAGTTGTACCGCTCCTGGATACGTACGATTCACCACAGAATCAATAATCGAAATATCGACTGGTGAAGTTGTAAGTGATT
>Ga0102589_1003323_pt1 | contig 16971 bp, 14 predicted proteins | sample AraplaMF_Col_mLB_FD_76858 | JGI IMG/M metagenome (GOLD analysis project Ga0102589, IMG submission 76858) | Arabidopsis root microbial communities from the University of North Carolina, USA - plate scrape MF_Col_mLB | ecosystem: Host-associated > Plants > Roots > Endosphere | place: USA... | reverse complement strand
TAATAGTTAAGTTTAAATCTTGTATTGCTCAAAAAACTAATAATTGACGTTTTACTTCATGTTTTGTTTAGTTTTCAAAGTTCATTGTATCGCTCATAAGCGACTTTCTTATAGTAACATTTCACTTTATTCATTGTCAATAACTTTATAAAATTTATTTAAATTATTTTAAACAAGCTTTATTTCGTTGGCGACGTTTAATAATATAACATGTGTTCCAATATAACGTCAACACTTTTGTAGAATTTATTTTACCAGGAAATATCTAAGCTTTTTATAAAGGAAGTCTACTATAAACTTCAGTTAATATCGTTTTCTTTTGAATCAACTCAGATCTGACATTCTCATTAAAGTGCTTCGCAGATAATTCCTGTTCTATTTCTTTAATAGAACGTATTACAAGAGATTCTATTTCCAATACATGTTCTTTCCTTAAAAGAATACCATACATCTCTCTACCCCTTTTCTAAACACTTACTTTGCAGATTTTGCGATTCTCTTACCTATTTGGAACATTTAATATTTTTGATTTATTGCATACAAGCTTATTTGAGTTCATATCATTTAACTAAGAACTTGTACAAGAAGGAAGGGGAGTTTATGCTTTTCTATTTTTATATCACCTCTAAAAGGAAATTAAAACAAATATCCTTAATAACTATTATTGCATTTTTTACAGCTTGCTTAGTTTATATACAAGCACCTAAAACATTCTCTACCTTTTCGACGAGTAAGGGACCGATGGCGATCTATAAAGGTGATGAATCTAGAAAAAATATCGCTTTAACGTTTGATATTAGTTGGGGAGATGAAAATGCTGTTAAAGTATTAGAAGTATTAAAAGACCAGAGGATCAATAATGCAACTTTTTTCTTATCTGCTTCTTGGGCAGAGAGGCATCCTGAGATTGTTGAAACAATTGTCAAACAAGGACACGAAATCGGAACACTAGGTTATCGTTATAAAAGCTACACACAACTAACAACATTAGAAATGCAACGCGATCTAAATAACTCAGATGAAGTATTTAAACGACTAGGCGTTAAAGACGTAAAACTGTTTAGACCGCCAAATGGAGAATTTAATAAAGAAGTCATTAAAGTAGCGTCTCGTTACAATCTTTCAGTTGTACATTGGAGTATTAATACTGAAGATTGGAGAAATCCAGGAACAAACCAAATTTTTGAAACAGTTAAAGAAAATACGAATCCAGGTGATATTATACTACTTCATGCTAGTGACTCTGCATTACAAACACCAAAGGCAATTCCGTTGATTATTTCCTATTTACGAGATAAAGGATATAAAAATGTATCAGTCTCGCAGATGATCTCAAATACGAAAACAAAAACGAAAGTTGTTAATTAAAGGCTCTGTTCATCTATTTTAAACAAGAATCATGTGGACTCTGTAACCTATAAAAAAAGCTAAGAGAAAAATCTCTTAGCTCAGTTTGTTTTGTAGACAAGGTACAAAAAAATTAGATATTCAGACTGATTGAAAACGCTTGTCTTTCGAGGCGTGAAGACTGAAGAGGAGCGGAGTTACCTAAACGGTAATGAGCACCGCAAGCAGACGAAACAACGAAGAAAGCGAGCGTTTGTCAACAGTCTGAATCTAAGAGAAAAATCTCTTAGCTTTTTAATATTCTGTGTAACGTTAATAATTGATATGTATTGCAAACAAATAGCGGCACAGCCATTAAAATTAACCAAGAAAGGTCATCTTGTCTTAATGCTGGAATCCATTCAACAATTGTTACAACAATCATAAAAAATAATGCCGGAATAAATGCACCTTTGTTTGTTTCCTTACTTTTGATATAAGCTACAATTAAACTACATACAAAAAGTATAACTGGGAATAAAATATAACCTACATATGAATCCCCATCTTTAGCAAATTCAATTAAGCGAAAATACGCAAGATCAAATAGTGCAAACATAATTAAACCAATTTGAATGACATTCCAGACTTGAGGAGATTTAAAAAAGCCTAACCCGAATCTGTGAACTGTTAAATAAGCGAAAAATCCCATTTGGCTAACAGCACTGAAAACCAAACCTAATATAAATAACCACGATGCTTCCAAAAGTAATTTTGTAAATCGTAGATCTTGTAAATAACCAAAGTACTCCTTATAACCGTAAAGCACACCAGTAATAATTGTACTAATTCCACCAACCAACAAGGTTGTAAAAAATAATCGAACCACTTTTCGACTCGTCATCTTCGCCATTCTATTCCTGCTCCCCCATACATTTAAAGCAAAACCGCTTTCATAATTATTAAACATTCTAACTTTATTTACTAAAGGTTTACTTTTTAAACAAAATAAATACCCTAATAATTCCATACATGTTTCTTACATGGTATATGTAAAATCCATAACCAATACTATCATAAAAAACATGCTTAATAAATTAAAAGGGTAAAGATTCTATCTTTATTTATTTAATACAATTTTTTCTACTACTTGTTTCGCGATGTCTGTATATATTTTTCCAGTTGGATGATCTTTATCGTATATTGATGGTGCGAAATCTTCTTCATCCCAATCTGGTTGTTTTAGTGGCAATTGTCCTAATAGTGTCGTTTGAAGCTCTTTAGCAAGCCTCTCTCCTCCACCTTTTCCAAAGACGTATTCTTTTTCACCAGTTTTTTGACTTTCAAAATAGCTCATGTTCTCTACAACACCAATTACTTCGTGATTCGTTTTAAGTGCCATTACTCCCGCTCTTGCAGCTACAACTGATGCAGTAGGATGTGGAGTTGTTACGATGATTTCCTTGCATGAAGGTAACATGCTATGAACATCTAGTGCTACGTCCCCTGTTCCTGGCGGTAAATCTAATAGTAAATAATCTAGATCTCCCCACTCAACCTCAGTAAAGAATTGTTGTAGCATTTTACCAAGCATTGGACCTCTCCAAATAATTGGTGAATTATCCTCAACAAAGAATCCCATTGAAATAACTTTTACACCAAAACGATCTACCGGTATGATTCGCTCTCCTCGAATAACAGGTCTAGTTGCGATTCCCATCATATCAGGCACACTAAAACCATAAATATCAGCATCGATGATACCTACTTTTTTGCCTATTCTTGCTAAGGCAACTGCTAAGTTTACAGAAACAGTTGATTTACCTACTCCACCTTTACCACTAGCAATTGCGATAAATTCCACTTTTTTATTATCTAACAGTGAAAGACTAGTTTCTTCTTGTCCTTCTTCACTTTGAATGAACTGACTTTTCTCTTCCTCTGTAAACTCTGTAAAACGGATTCCAACAGTATCTGCTCCATTTTGTTTTAACACTTGCACAATTTGTGTTTGAATTTGCATTTGTTCTGCCGTTCCAGTTTTCAATAATGCAACTTTAACACTCACATGTTTTTTTTCTTCTTTTATTGAAATTTCTTTTACAGCATTTAATTCTAAAAATGATTTATTTATGAAAGGTTCATTAATTGTTCCTAAAAGTGACAATACTTGTTCGTTAGTCAGCATAATTACACCTCGTTATCTCAATATACTAAATAGTATAACACATGTAACATATATAGTCGTACGTAAATCTTTCTTAATAAAATGAAAACCACCGATTAATTCGGCGGTTCGTTTTTATCTGTATAATACCTTATTACTCCTCTATATATTGCTGCAGCAAGCTGGTTCTGATACTCTTCATCTCGTAGTTGCTGACTTTCTTCATAATTTGATAAAAATCCTACCTCAACTAGTGCACCAGGTACTTTTGAATACTTCATTAAATAAACATGATTAATGATCTTCGCTAAACGGTGAGTATTATTTAAGCTTTCTCTAAGCTCAGCTTGAACATATTTAGCAAAGCGTTCATTTTCAATTAAAGATCCATAGTAAAATGTTTGTGCTCCTTTAGAAGAAGTTCCCGGTAAAGAGTTTAAATGTATTGATAAATATAAGTCTGCATCGGAATTATTAATGATCTCTACTCTTTTTCGAAGGTCTATACTCTTTCTTCTACTGTAGCCTTTTAAGCCTTCTTCAGCTAAATCATAATCACCATCTCTTGTCATAATGACTGAAGCACCTTGTTCTTGTAAATAATCTCTTAGTTTATTTGTAATTGATAACGCTACTACTTTTTCAATTACATCTCCACCAGAAGCCCCACCATCAGGACCGCCATGCCCTGCATCTAAAACAATAACTTTCCCATCTAAAGGTAATCCTTTTAATTTCCATGTCTTAGATGTTTTTTGCAAAAAAGGTATACATAAAATTACAAAAACCAATGTCACAATAATAACAATTAGATGCCATCTCTTCATTTTTTCTCCCCCTGATTGTCCTATAAAAAATATATGGGACAACTAGGGAGAATATGACTTACTTTGATAAGCGAAGTCTATGTCTTCTTTCACCTTTTACATATCCGTCTAACCACCAGTTATGTAAAAAAGATTTACATTGATTAAATGGTTCAGTTTGTATATCATCTCTTCTTCCAAAAACAGAAGAATAAAATAAATATGCTAACCATTCTGTTTCTTTCGCTGATCGTTTTTTTACACTTTCTAATGGCTCTCCATAAAAGCCGAACCTACTATATCTAGCTCCAAGCAGATACGTCTCTACAGCTAACTCAAAACAATAATCTTCCCTTGCTTTTCTTTGATGAGTATCGGCATCTATAAAATAAGAAAACGAATCCTTTAACTGAGATTTTAGATGCATTATTTTTAATTCTTTTAATAAACTTTTTTCAAATGTAATTTGTTTAGCTCTTCTCTTTTCTCGAAAATTTGTAATAACATTCATGTTGAAACCTCCCCGTAGCAATAGTCTAAGACGAAAGGGGAATGTTCATTCAAAAAGTAGATACTTAATTTCTTCCATGTAAGAAGTAATAATTTTCATAAAAACTTTGATTTTCACAAAATTTATAAACAGTAAGAGCCAATACTCTGAAGTAATTGGCTCAACTTGTAGTCAAAATACAAAAACCAAAAGACTATAAAACGTTTGAAAACACTGACTTTCGAGGCGCATGAGCTTAAGTTACTTTTACAAGTAGGCGTAGCTACGAGGAAAGCGCGTTTGGCGGTCAGTCTGAGTGGCTATTCACTTTTCTATTATTTATGTGATTTCATTCTCTGAAGTAACAATCCATCACTTGTTGCATTTTCTCCATATATAAAATGTGGCATATGGTACTTTAAGTACGTACCGTATTTACTATTTGTATCTAATAATAATTCATCTACAAAATATGCTCCTTTAGTAAATGAATCCAAAAATAAACTTGTAACTCCAGCATAAACACCACATGCAACTTGAAGATACGTAGCATTTGTACCATAATGTTCAAATGCATATTCATTATTCATTACATTGTAAACAAATCGTTCTTTATCTTCATATACAAGCAGTACACCTACTAAATCCTCACCATTTAAAGGTGCAGTTGAAGGATCAAGAAGCTTTTTATCAAAATCCATTATTTGATCGACATGATGTAAGTTTTCGCGAATTAAATTTGTTGTGTGCTCATTTACACGATACAGAAATCCACTTTCTAAATTAAATAGTTTTCCGATAATAAAGACTTCTTCATGCGGCATCAAACAGCCATAAAATTGTTTTTCACCCAATGTTACTTTAAATTCTACTGAATAAACATTTTCATGAAGGAAAATAGGAATATCCTGTTTCACAAACATCGGAAAACTCGTTACAGCTTCTTCTAAAAAACAAACTGGGGACCAAGTAGTGTAAATAGTATTTTTTTGAGCAATTGAGGGATCCTCATAAAAAGAATCGTCATGTTCAACGATATAACATGCTTGAGGTTTTTCTGAAGGGTATCGTTTCATTAAATCAAGAGCCATCCATTGGACTATTCCAGGGTTCATTCCAGATCCAATGATAGCTGAGGTATTTTTAAATTTTCTTTTGTTTTCCTCAAAAATTCGCAAACGCTCTTTAAGTGGAAAGCCATTTTTTATACTTTCATCTTCATCCACAATTTCACTTTCTAACGCGGTGTTCACATATTTGATCCCAAGCTCATTACAACATCTTAACATTTCAACTGAATCCGCTCTTGAAACATCAATAACAAGGGCTGAATTCGAATCAATTAAATGTTTGTTAAATGAATCTAAATTATTTAAATTCATTTCATGAAATGTCACACGTTCCATCAAAGCTGGGATAATGTTTTCAAAATAAGAAACATCTTTTTGTTTAAGATCAATTAAATGAAATCTTGCATCTTGTAAGATAGGATATAGTGGATCATTTTGATCTTGAAATGCTTTATTAAAAATCGAGAGTACTGCCTTTGCTACACCTCCTGAACTGCCTAAAAGTGTAATGACTGCATTCTTGTCCATTTCTTTCATATAAACAACTCCATGAATTTAGTTCTTCGCATTACTTTACAATATGAATGCTTATACATTGGGGTTTGGACAAGAATCATGAAAAAATGAATTTTAAAATAACAGCCATATCAAAAACCATAAGAAATAGCCCCTAACAAGAGCGGTATTAGAGGCCACTATTCATTAATCATCATTTCTCTTTCTCTTTGCTTTCCGGTTTCTTTTCTTTTTCCTTTGCTTTTACTTCCTCTATACATTTTTGCATCTCTTCTTCACGTTTCTTTTCTCTTTCTCTTTCTAACTCCCACTCCCTATCCTTTTCCTTTTCATCTATCGGTACTAAAGTTGTACTTCTAATTGGCGTATTCCCTCTCATAATTGGACCAAATGCCATGATAGATCGCCACTCGTTTGGTGTTAATGAGCCTCGATCGACCATAACAGATAAACTTAATTTTGTAGCAATTGACGCAAACTTTAAATTGGATGTTTCAAAAATAATTCTATTTCCACTTGTTCTTTCTCTACTCGAAAAAAACTTCCTAGTAAATTCATTACTCATTTGAATGGCTAAAGGATCAATTACACTTTCATAATACGTATTCCATTCATTCTCATTATAAGATCCTTGAACAATTTTTTCATTTGTATTAAAAAAATTATAAATACGACGTATCGCATCTAATGATCGTTGTGATTCTGGAACATAACTATCTGATTTAACCTGCTCCAATTCATAGCTAGGTTCAGATATACCTACTTTTACGCCCGCTCCAGTAATCTTCATATAATTATTAACAAATTCCGTTGCATTTTTTTCCATTTCAGACTGATCAAGTACTTCTTTAAAATTTAATAACCATTTTATCAAATGATTTCCATTAGCTTTTTGTACAACTGTGTCATCGATTGTATCGACTACGTCTAATAATGGTAATAAAGAGTCGTAAGGACTATCACCAAATAAATCATGTTCATTAAAGTCCTGCCTTAAATGAATAATATCATCATACGGCAATGTAATTACCCTACCCGTTTTAAAAGTAAACTTTAAAAATATTTGACCTTGTTTGTTTTCCAATACTTCAATTTTCGTACATGGTATTGGATAAACTTCAGAGGGATAACCATATTCATTCCGTTTAATATATGCAAAGGCATTATTATTTAAATCTAATTGAATCGCTAACTTCTCTTGAAGCATCTGACCCGTCATAAATTGATTTGGTTCCTCAAGTACACTAAGAATCCATGGGTCTGGATTCACTTTACATTCTTTTATATTTTCACGAATATGTTTCGCCGTAAGTTTACCAATTGCTCTCGCTTTTGGTCTGATACAGGCTCTGATCACATCACTTTTAAATAATTTGTCTCCTAATGTAAAGAATCCCTCACCATCATCAGTAAGCAAATTAAAATGTGAAATGTTCGAAGGATAGTTCTTTTTTCCAAGTATCTTTTCAATTAAGCCCAATTTACACCACTCCCAACTATTCGGTATAAAGTGTTAGGGATATAGGTACATGTAATAATTTATAAATTAAAGTTTTTTAATTTTTATCTATTAAAATTATGACTTGGACAATTAGATTATTCCTTTTATTCAATAAAAAGACTCTCAACTAAAAATAGTTGAGAGTTTTTTGATTCATCATCATGTTCCACAAAACGTTCGATACGGTTTGTTCGATTGCTCAGGTAATGTTGCAAAAGCACATTGTTCAGGTGAATGTGCAAATGGTTTTGAAAGCGCACTAAGGAGTTGATTCATCAAACTCAAGTCTCCTTTTTCTGCGGCTTCTAGAGCTGCCTCCACTTTATGATTCCGTGGGATCAGGGCAGGATTGCTCGTTCTCATTAATTGAGTTGATTCTTCCTGAGTCTCCTTTTGACGACCTTTCCTTGATTGCCACTGTTCATGCCATTGTACAAATTCTTGCGTACCATATAGCGTTGTGTCCTCTGGCTTATTGAATGTTAAGGAAACGAATGTGTTTGTATAGTCTGCTTTATACTTTTGCATCATATTTAGAAGATCTTCAATGAGAGATTCATCTTGATCATCTTCGTTAAATAATCCTAGTTTAGCCCTCATTCCCATTAGCCAATTTGAGTGAAAGATCTCAATAAAATTAGAAACTTCAGCTTGGGCTAGTTTGACAGCTTCTTCTTGATCATCATGAAGTAAAGGTAATAAAGTTTCGGCAAATCTTGCAAGATTCCAGCCGGCGATAAGTGGTTGATTACCATAAGCATAACGCCCTTGTGTATCAATTGAACTGAATACCGTTTCGGGATGATATGTATCCATAAAAGCACATGGTCCGTAATCGATCGTTTCTCCACTAATTGTCATATTATCAGTATTCATTACACCATGGATAAATCCTACCAACTGCCACTTGGCGATTAATTTCGCTTGACGCTTAATGACTTCTTGAAGTAGAGTAAGATAACGGATTGGGGTCTGTTCAACTTCGGGATAGTGACGTTGTATCGTATAGTCGGCTAACGTCCTCAAATCCTCTGTACTGCCCCATTTTGATGCATATTGGAAAGTTCCTACTCGAATATGACTAGCAGCTACACGTGTTAATATTGCGCCTGGTAATTCAGTTTCACGTCTTATGTAATCTCCTGTTAAGACTACAGCTAAGCTTCTTGTTGATGGTATACCTAGAGCATGCATTGCTTCACTAATAATATACTCTCGTAACATCGGCCCGATTGCGGCACGACCATCTCCACCTCTTGAATATGGCGTTCGACCAGGACCTTTTAGTTGAATATCAACTCGCTCTCCTAATGAGGTAATTTGCTCTCCAATCAAAATCGCTCGACCGTCACCTAACATGTTGAAATATCCAAATTGATGACCTGCATAAGCTTGTGCGAGTGGTATTGCATCTTCAGGGATCTGGTTTCCAGAAAGAATTTCAATCCCTTCAGCACTTTCTAATGCTTGGATATCTAACCCAAGGTCTTTAGCTAATGAATCATTGAGGATCACTAACTTTGGCGTACTAGTTTTAGTCGGATTGATTTTCGTAAAGAATATTTCCGGAAGTCTAGCGTAGCTATTATCAAAGTTCCATCCAATATGGCGTTCATTTTTATTCGTCATCATATCTCCTCTTTATTTTATGCCTTTTAAAAATATATACTTCCTCTTAATATATCATACAAAAAAACAGGCTCATTTAATGAACTACCTTATTCATCACATTTATTGTCCTCTACTCAAAAGTTATTTATTCTCTCTTAAAATTGCTCCAATTGAGTTAAATCAATAAAAAAAGTCCCAACCCAAAAGGTTGAGATTGCATTTTATTTTTTCTAATAACCTTCAGCTAGCATTTGTTTTGCTTCATAATACAATACTTGAATAAACTTCTTAGCATTAACTCTTGTATGTGTTGATGACGTGATAGATGTAGCAAGTTTTAATTCAGTCATTCGTTGACGCACTGTTTCAAAATCAAATAATTTAGAAGCATAATTCTCAAATTTAGGATTCGCAAAGTCTGTAAGACCAATAGATGCCATATGGTTTAGTGATTGATAAATCGCTCGACGAACACGTTGTTCGGAAGCTTTTCTCTCTCTTTCAACATCCTCTTGCGTAGCGCTCATACCTAACTTCTTCAAGCTAATATGTGTGTGAATATCCTTAAGAGTAGGGAATCCAGCCTTAAAAGTAAGATTTGTTTCATATTCAAATAAATAATTGATGATATCCAGTAGGTCCTTGCTGCCGTTTTCACCAGCTATGCCAAGCTCAGATAAAAGAACTTGTCCCCAATCTGTAATCTTCTTTTTCTCAGGAATAGGTTTTGGATTTTCTGATGAGCTCCATTCGAATACATTGCTGAGTGATTTTTGAATGTCTTGTATCGATCGTTCCAATCTAATCCGTTCTATCACCTTTTTAATAACCGATATTACTTCAATTTTATTCAAGGGTTTTGTGATGTAATAATCTATTCCAAGAGAATATGCCTCTCCAATGAGCTCTTTAGATTCTACTTGAGAAATCATTATGATTTTGCCTTTATAAGACGACCCAATACTCCGAATCGTTTCAATTCCATCTTGATTCGGCATAAGTAAATCAATAAATAGAATATCTACTTGTCTGATTGCTAATGTATGCGCATCTAGAAAAGAACCATCTTCTGCTTCGCCAACAACCTCGCCCAACTCTTCATCTTCTATAATTTGTGACAACATTGAACGAAAAACTTCATCGTCGTCCGTGATATAAAAAAGCATAAACTCAACCTTTCTCGACTAGACTTCGAACCGGTAGTCGGATCATGAAAATGCATTCGTTCTCTTTTTGACTAAGTGTTACTTTTCCTCCTAACTCCTCTGCCATTTCTTTAATATAAGATAGACCGATTCCAGTAGACGGTGTTCCATCGCCTCTATATTTTGAGGTGAATCCTGGTTTAAAAATAAGCTCGGTATATTTTGAAGGAACTCCTGGGCCATTATCACTTACTTTGCATTCAATCCAATCGTCAGCTTTATCAATTGTAATCATAATCGTCCCTATATTTTCAATTGCTTCTACTGCGTTAGCAACTAAATTATTGATAAAGGATAGCATTAGATAAATATGATAATTTGAATGTTTTCCGTTAATTTTAGAAACAAACTCGATTTTCTTTCCTAGTAATGCAGCATATTTCTGATTGCTTCTAATAATAATCAGTGCTAATTCATTTACATTCATATATTCAGGCAAGCTTTCACTTGATATGAGCTTTGAAAGACCTGCAAAGATTCTTTGATTATCCTTTTTAATTTCATGTACTTCCCCTGCGATTCGTAATGCTTTTCTACCCCAATCTTCAATTGGATACCCTTGATTAGGATTAAAATGGTTCATATTACGATATAAATGATAGGATTCCTTAGTAATTGTTTCTGCATTTTGTAGCGTTTTTTTCAAATACACAGATTCAACGTATAAATTGGAAAGGTGCATGAGCATATTCTCATTCTCTCTCCGAGTTTGTGATTCTTTTAGTCTTAGTTCGTACAGTTTCATCATATTAATAAAAGCTAAAACGAAAAAGCTTCGAAATATCGCAATAATAATAATTTTGTTTAATTCCCCTACCGTAAGTTCTGAACCAATTCCAAGTAGTTGGAGTATTAATTCTAAGAGACTGGATGCAATTTCAATTGTAATACCGAAAAAGCCAATCAATAAAGGATGTTGGAATCGATTCACTCTCAATAGGTAAAACAAAAAGGCATACAGTAGATAGTAAAAAAATGTCGGGTATCTTAAAGAGATTGAAGTATCTAGGCTAAAGTCAGCCAATACCACCCAGTCCAATCCAACACGAAAAATAAAAACGGCCGCTCCTACAAAAAGCCCCAAAACAACGGGTGAAATTTTCCTAAAGTACAATAAAGAAAAAAAGAAAATAGGCGTTCCAAAACTGACGCGAAAAATATTATCGAATGGATGAAAATTTAATTCACCCGCAATCGGTACGATAATCATTAGCGCAATAACTATCCAGACATCCTTGTCTTGTAGTTGATCTGGCTTCAATTCTGACACTCCCCGATTTTTGCCAATAGTATATCGCCTTGGATTAATAAACACAATTGCCCTCCATGTACTACATAAATTAATAAGAAAATACAGCTTGTTCATTTAAACAAGCTGTACCATTACTATCCAATATAAGCGTTTGTTACAGCTTTAATCGGTCGATATTCAGGTTCCCACATGGCATTTTTTACAGCTTGTTGAATATCATCTGGAATAACGCGAGCTACACCATCAGCTACAGCTGCTTTCGCTACTTCTATCGCAACGACTTCAGAAATTTCACGAAGATTTTCAATTTGCGGAAGTAAAGGTGCACCTAATTTACTAACGTCAATCATTGCAGCCACAGCTTCTGCAGCCGCTGCAAACATTCCGTCAGTTATAATGCGTGCACGAGAAACATTCGTTCCAAGTCCAAGCCCTGGGAATATTAAAGCATTATTAGATTGTCCAATCACATAAACTGTTTTGTTATATGTTACATTAGGAAACGGACTTCCTGTTGCAACTAAAGCTCTTCCGTCTGTCCAATGAATTAGATCAACTGGCTTTGCTTCTGCAAGCGGCGTCGGATTAGACATAGGCATAATAACAGGTCTTTCAACATGTGCTGCCATTTCCTTCACAATCTCTTCAGTAAAAGCTCCTGCTACTGTTGATGTACCAATTAAAATAGTTGGATGAACTTGACCAACAACTTCTGCTAAGCTTGCTCCTGAATTATTCTCATCTATTGGGCGAGCATATGGTCGCTGGAAGTCGTATAACTCCATATCCTCTGAAAGTAAACCATTTCGGTCAATACACCAAAATCTACGGTTAGCTGCCTCCCATGAAAGCCCCTCGCGTACCATTGCATCACGAACTTGATCGGCTATTCCAATGCCTGCTGTCCCCGCTCCAAACACGACAATACGATGTTCACTTAACGGAATATCAGAAGCACGTACTGCGGCTAACACAGCAGCTAGCGAAACAGCTCCTGTACCTTGAATGTCGTCATTAAATGTACACACACTATCTCGGTACTTCTCTAATATATCTCGCGCATTTTGTGTGCCAAAATCTTCCCAATGTAATAATGCATTAGGAAATCTTCTTACTACAGTACTCACAAACTTCTCAATGAAATCATCATACATGTCAGAACGCACACGTGGATGGCGATTTCCAATATAAAATGGGTTGCTTAGAAGCTCTTCACGATCTGTACCCACATCTAATATGACAGGAAGTACTCTTGCAGGATCGATTCCAGCAGCAGCTGTATATACGGCTAATTTTCCAATTGCGATATTAATACCGCCAACTCCCCAGTCACCAATTCCTAAAATACCTTCTCCATCTGTAATAACAACTAAATCAATATCTTCTGCACTAGCACCAAAATTATCAATTGCTTGTTCAATGCCATCAAAATCATTAATTGATAAATACATCCCACGAGGTCGGCGATATTCATTACTAAAACGTTTGATTGCCAAACCAACTGTTGGCGTATAGACAATCGGTAGCATTTCAGGTAAATGATCTGTCAACACGCGATAAAATAATATCTCATTTCGGTCATGCAAGGCTGATAGCGTAACATTTTTATGCAAATCAGTCGGTTGCGAAGAAAATTGCTCGTAAGCGCGTCGTGCCTGCTCATCTAAAGACAATACTGCTGGTGGCAGTAATCCTGTTAGCCCTAATTCTTTTCGCTCCTCTTCTGTAAAAGCAACGCCTTTATTTAATAACGGGATAGCCATTAATTCAGCACCACGTAAGGTAGTTTTTACTTCCCCATTAGAATCTACCTTAAATTTATACATATAATCCCTTCCTTTTTTCCAATCATTCATTTTTTGGCTATAAACTCTTATATGAACACCATTAAGAGGATTTATTTTATGTTAAGCAAAAAAAGGGCTTTTTCGCCCTCTTCTGCTCGATTCAGTTCAATTACTGTCTATCTAAAAGAGCTGCACCCGCAATACCAGGGTGAGTCATTTCATAAGGATCTAAAATTAAATCAAGTTCTTCTTCTGTTAACACGTCATATTTTAAGCACAATTCACGAATTGGTTGTCCAGTTAAAATTGCTTCCCTTGCAATTCGTGCCGCAACTTCATAGCCAATATGTGGATTAACAGCAGTTATAATCCCTACACTCTTCTCCACATATTCTTTTACTCTTTCTTCATTCGCTTCAATACCCTTTAAACAGTAGTCTGTAAATGCTCGGAATGCATTATTCATGATATTGATTGATTGAAGTAAGTTGAAAACAAGTACTGGCTCCATAACATTTAGTTCTAATTGTCCTGCTTCAGACGCTAAACAAATAGTATGATCATTTCCAATTACTTGGAATGCCACTTGATTAATTACTTCAGCCATAACTGGATTAACTTTTCCAGGCATAATTGAAGAACCTGGTTGACGTGCAGGTAGTGTAATCTCTCCTAAGCCAGCTCGAGGACCAGATGCCATTAATCGTAAATCGTTCGCAATTTTAGACATGTTCATCATACATACTTTAAGTGACGCTGATACTTCCGTGTAAGAATCTGTGTTTTGGGTTGCATCTACAAGATGTTCTGCACCTACAAGCGATAAACCACTAATTTCAGCAAGGTGTTTTACAACAAGCTCAATATAGCGAGGATCTGCGTTTAAGCCTGTTCCTACTGCTGTTGCCCCCATATTTACTTCATATAAGTGCTGGCGTGATTGCTTGATACGTTTGATATCTCGAGCAATAACTCGAGCGTAAGCCTCAAACTCTTGGCCTAAACGAATTGGTACAGCATCCTGCAAGTGAGTACGTCCCATTTTGATGACATGGTCAAATTCTTTAGCTTTTGACTCAAACACCTCGTGCATATATTCCATTGTTTCTAATAATTTTTCTAGCATATTTAAAGTTGCAATGTGAATTGCAGTCGGAAAAGCATCATTTGTAGATTGTGACATATTTACATGGCTATTGGGACTAATACAGAAATAGTCTCCACGTTCTTTGCCGATTAACTCCAAAGCACGGTTGGCAATCACTTCATTTGCATTCATATTCATTGAAGTGCCAGCACCACCTTGAATTGGGTCAACAATGAAATGATCATGCCATTTGCCATCAATGATTTCTTGAGCAGCATTTACAATAGCCATTGCATTCCCCTCGTAAAGGCGCTTTGTTTCCATATTTGCTAGAGCTGCGGCTTTTTTAACGATAGCCAGAGCTTTAATTAATTCTTCATGAATTTTATATCCTGTAATCGGAAAGTTTTCAACAGCACGTAATGTTTGAATCCCATAATAGGCATCCGCAGGCAATTCCTTTTCCCCTAGAAAATCTTTCTCTAACCGAATATTAGGTTTAGTTTCAGTAAATGTCATCGTACTCTTCTCCAATCTTTACGCAACTTTTGATTCTTTAACGGAATTCATGTATTGCTGCGCTTTCTCTTTATCAAATTCGCCTTCCCATTTCGCCATCGAGATGGCTGCCAATGAGTTTCCTAATACGTTTACAGCTGAGCGAATCATATCTAAAATACGGTCAATTCCCGCAATTAATGCGATTCCCTCTAATGGTAATCCCATTGAACCTAGTGTTGCCAGTACAACAACGAACGATGCACCTGGAACACCTGCCATACCTTTTGAGGTTAACATAAGTACAAATAATAATGTAATTTGTTCAACAAAGGACATGTGTATATTATACATCTGTGCAACAAAAAGTGAAGCAAGTGCTTGATAAATTGCAGAACCAGTTAGGTTGAATGTATATCCAGTCGGAATAACAAATGAAACAATTGCTTTTGGACAGCCAAATTCCTCCATTTTTTTCATAATGTTTGGAAGCACTGCTTCGGAACTTGCTGTTGTAAATGAAAGGATCAGTTCTTCCTTTAAAATTTTAATAAGTGTAAAAATATTTGTTCCTGCCATTTTTGCATTTATGCCTAAGATGACGATTGCAAAAAACATAACAGTTAAATAAACAGCCAATACAAGTTTTCCTAGCGGAAGCAATGTGCTTACTCCGAACTTAGCAACTGTTACAGCAATCAGAGCAAATACTCCAAATGGAGCAGCCTTCATGACTTGATTTGTAACCCAAAACATTGCTTCTAATACACCTTCAAAGAAGTGTAGTACTGGTTTACCTTTGTCTCCTATTGCAGCTACCCCTAATCCAAATAGAACTGAGAAGAAGATAATCGGTAAAAGGTCACCTTGTGACATAGATTCAAACACATTCTTTGGAAAAATGTGAACGATCGTTTCAGCGAAGCCTTTGTTTTGTGTAGCAGTAGCTGTTTGTTCGTATGCCGAGATATCTCCTTTTTGTAGATTATCCATATCGATTCCTGTGCCGGGATGGAACAAGTTAGCAGCCAGTAATCCGATTCCTAACGCGATCGTTGTAATAATTTCAAAATATAGTAGTGTCTTACCACCAAGTTTTCCTAACTTTTTTATATCACCCACACCTGCAACTGCAACAATAAGTGCTGCTATTACAATCGGCATAACAATCATTTTTATTAAGTGAATAAAAATATCACCAATTGGTGTAATGTAAGATATTGCTGTTTCGTTTCCGTAAAATACAGCTCCAACCACGATTCCTAATATAAGAGCAGCAAAAATTTGCGTAGCTAATCCAAATTTCTTCATGGAACTTCCCCCTTGTGAACGCTTTCAAATTAATTTAATAAATACTTAACTAAGTTTAAAAGCAAAACTACAAAACAATACAGAAACCTACAAATTGATTAGAAAAAATTTTAAGAAAACAAAAAGGCTCAACCAAATGGTTGAGCATAACAGAATATTTCGTAAAACATTAACGTATTTATAAATAAGATACTGGTACTAAATAAAAAAGCTCTTCTCCACTGAGTGGAAAAGAGCCTTGTAAAAATAAAATTAACGTTTTGAGAACTGAGGAGCTCTACGTGCACCTTTAAGACCGTATTTTTTACGCTCTTTCATACGTGCATCACGAGTTAATAATCCAG
>Ga0102589_1003320_pt1 | contig 16991 bp, 18 predicted proteins | sample AraplaMF_Col_mLB_FD_76858 | JGI IMG/M metagenome (GOLD analysis project Ga0102589, IMG submission 76858) | Arabidopsis root microbial communities from the University of North Carolina, USA - plate scrape MF_Col_mLB | ecosystem: Host-associated > Plants > Roots > Endosphere | place: USA... | reverse complement strand
CTCGGCAATCTTTTCCTTCTTCCATCATACGAAGCACACCACGAACTTGACCTTCAATACGTTTCAATCTATTTTTCATATCTTGATTATATTCCATTCTATAATCACCTCATTACCATTATGTCACTATTTATAGCTTATGACAATATATTATACCCTACAGGGTATTTTGTAAACCCCTATTTTTAATGTTTATCTTATATGTGCATAAAACAAGAAGTGAAACCTTACTATATAGGCTTTCATCTTCCACCAAATTTTGAAGTGGAAGATGAAAAAATATTAATATACAATACGTTCTGGTAATACTGTCCCATACAATTTAAAGCCACCATCTACATTCTTTACCTTATATCCTTTTTCCATTAACATGCGTGATGCAACATACCCTCTCATACCAAGTTGGCAAGTAATATATATTTCTTTATCTACCGGCACTTCATCCAAACGATCACGTAATTCATCTAACGGAATATTAATAGAGCCTGTCATCATTCCTTGTTTGAGTTCATTAGGCTCTCGAACATCAATAAGATATCCACCATTTTCAACAATACGATCTATTTCATGCCATTGTACTGTTTCCACAAAACCATCTACTATATTACTTGCTGCATACCCTACCATGTTTACTGGGTCTTTTGCAGAAGAATACGGCGGAGCATATGATAATTCTAAATCTGGCAAATCGATTACAGTTAAATTTGCCTTCATTGCCGTTGCAATAACATCAATACGCTTATCTACACCTTCACGCCCTAACGCCTGTGCTCCATACATTTTTCCACTATCTTTATTAAAAATTAATTTTATTAGCACTGGCGTAGCATTCGGATAGTATCCAGCATGAGAATTCGCCTGTACATGTACTACCTCATAGGGTATATTTAATCGTTTTAATATTTTCTCATTTACTCCCGTCGCAGCAACTGTTAAATCAAAAACTTTAGCTACAGAAGTTCCCATCGTACCTTTATATAAAGAATCTGTATGACCATGAATAATATCTGCTAACATGCGACCTTGACGATTAGCTGGCCACGCTAAAGGAATCATCGTTTCTGTTTCTGTAACAAAATCTTTCACTTCAATCGCATCACCAATTGCATATATATGTGGGTCTGATGTTTGAAATCTCTCATTTACCTTTATCGTTTCTCTAACTCCTAGTGCTAATCCTGCGTCCTTCGCTAAACTGCTCTCTGGTTGCACACCAATTGCTAAAATAATCATATCTGTCTTTATGATTGAACCACTTTTTAAACGTACAACAGTCCCATTCTCTTCTAATGCATCTACACCATCTTCAAAAACAAGCTCAACATTGTGATTTTTCATATGCTCATGCACATATGCCGCCATTTCATAATCGATTGGTGGCATCACTTGATTTGCCATCTCTACAAGAGTAACAGCAATTCCTCGTTCTCTTAAGTTCTCAACCATTTCAACTCCAATAAATCCACCACCAATAACCGTCACATGACGTGGTTTCTTCTCATCAATATACGCTTTAATACGATCTGTATCAGGTACATTTCGTAACGTAAACAACGCCTTCGCTTCTTCAATACCGGGAATAGGTGGAACAATTGGTTTTGCCCCTGGTGAAAGAATTAAAACATCATATTCCTCGTTATATGTTTCATTTGTAGTTACATTCTTTATAGTAATTGTTTTCTCTTCTTTATTAATCTTTACTACTTCACTCAATACACGTATATCTAGATTAAAACGCTTTGACATTCTTTCAACAGTTTGTACTAATAACTTTTGTCTTTCTGTAATAACACCGCCAATGTAGTATGGTAATCCACAATTCGCAAATGAAATATATTCACCACGCTCCACCATAATAATTTCATCTTCTTCACTTAAACGACGAAGCCTTGCAGCTACTGATGCCCCGCCCGCAACTCCACCTACTACAACAATTTTTCTAGACATATTTTAAACCTCCATATGATTTATTTACTCAATGTATCAAAAACAGAAAACTTATACCCGTATGGGTATATAATAAAATATACAAAAATCATTTTCAATATATATATCTTTTGTTCACAAATTCGAAACAAAAAAGAACCTAGCTATCTCCAGGTTCCTTTCTGTATGATTAAATCCATGCCTAAAGGCGGCGTAGTATGGAGTAATACTTATTTTTGACGGCTGAATTCATTTACGAATGAAGTAATTTGTCATACTTCCTATAAAATCTTTGTAAAACGATAATCCATTTCTCCACCTAACGCTTCAGGTGTATCACCAGTTTCTCTAAAATCATGTGTATAAATTTGTTCAAATGAACCGAAATCTACTTGCTTATAAAATTCATAGCAAGGGAAACCATCATGTTCTCCTTGAATATCGATACTACCATCCTTTTTCACACATACAGTTAATAAATAGTCCACAGGAGGAGCATACACATTTAACGGATTACTTGCACTTGCTCTCATTTTGAATTGCACACCATCAGAATTCCATTCAATATCCGTACACACAATATTTTCAGTACTCGCTTTTCCTGTTCTTTTATTCACCGAACCATCTGGGTTTGTAACCTTCTCTGTCGTAATACCCGTGTCCGCATATGAAAACACTTCTTCTTTATAAAAATCCACTACTACCTCTTGCTCAACTCTAGAGCGCATAGCGTTTACCGCATACGGTGTAAATTCACGGGAATCACCTTCGAATTGGATTACTTTTCCCGTTTCCATATCCTTCTTAGCTTCAGTCCAAGACATTGGAATAAATACACTGGCTCTAATTTTAACGATATTAGACATAAGAAACACCTCTATAATTTTATTTTAAATACTGCATATCATTGAGTAAAACAGATCACAATTTCGGTCCCATAATCAATAGATTTCTCTTTTAACGTTTGCTACTTCCTTCTGAAAAATAGCGCTATATTTATTAGATTGTCGTTTTAAAACTATATTCCATTTCTCCAGCTAGTGCTGCTGGGGTATCATCCGTTTCTCTGAAATCATGTGTGTATATTAATTCAAATGAACCAAAGTCTATTTGTTTATAAAATTCATAGCAAGGGAAACCATCGTGTACACCTTCAACATGCACAGTACCACATTCATTAACTCGTATAGTCAAAAAATAGTCAGCTGCAGGTGCTGTCGTGTTTAACGGATTACTTGCACTTGCTCTCATTTCAAATGAAACTTCATCTTCACTCCATACAATATTTGTACATACAATGCTTTCTGTACTTGTTTCTCCTTTTTGATACTCAATTGAGCCATCTGGACTTGTAATCTTCACAGTGACGATACAAGCATCTGCATATGTGAAAATTTCTTTTTTATAAAAATCAATATTCACTTCTTGTTCTAATCTTGAACGCTTTGTGTTCACAGCGTATGGTGTAAACTCACGTGCATCTCCGGCGTATTCAAAAACTCTTCCTGTTGCAGAATCCTTAATAGGTTCCAGCGATGCATATGGTGCAAATACACTCCCTCTAATTTTAACGATATTAACCATGTGAAACCTCCATTGATTCTATTTATATAAATCATTATTTGTACTATACGGAATATAGTCAATTTGATTGACTATATTCCGTATAGTACAATAGGTTTCACATGTAGTCAACTCAATTGACTATAATTACGGAGGTTATATACATGGATCATTCAACATTTAACGAACTAGACCTTACTTCACTTTTATCATTATCTTTCAGTACATTAATTACTGAACTACATGAAAAATTAAGTGAATTAGGATTTGAAGATATTAGGCCAGCACATGGTTTTATGTTCAAACGCATTCTTCCTAATGGAGCAACTGGTATAGAACTAGCTGAGTATTTAGGGATTTCCAAACAAGCTGTAAGTAAAATGATAGATTCTCTTGAGAGTAGTGGTTACGTTACACGTAAAACGCATCCTACTGATAAAAGAGGTAAGATCATTGTTTTAACCGAACGTGGTTTGTCAGTAATGAAAGCAAAAGAAGAAATAATAGCTGAAATAGAACAGCGATGGATTGAAAACATAGGTGCAGAACGAATGCAAATGCTTAAAGAAGATTTAACAACATTCGTTACTAAAAAAAATACAGGAAAATTATCATCAAATATACGCCCTGTTTGGTAAACAAAAACTCCATATAAAAAACGAATCCATTTTGATTATTCTTTTTCAAAATGGATTCGTTTTTTACAGTTTTATTAATAATTATTGTTTCTTTTAAATTTTATATTAAATACATGAAAGTCTATATTTTAAACATTATATGATTTCATAACTCTCTGCACAATCAAACTCGCCGTATTCTCCTCCGGTGGCATCAACAAATTTGTAGCTGGCCCATATACGACAGGACTTAATTCCACTTCATATCCACCATATACAAACTCTTCCTTTGTAGGTAAATAACCAATATATCCGTTCGTATATCCACCAAAGAAAGCTAGTTCATTTTGAAGACTCTCTTTCATTTCTAACGCAGTTTCTGAAAAAGGTTCCATCGGTATACCAGAGAACATACCATCATTAACCTGAAACAGTTGAACTTCTAAATCAATACGTAACTGCCGAATACCTTGCTTATATTTCTCTAAAATGATAGTAAGCCATTCATCCGTATTCATCCCCCACTGCTTCTCGGCCAATCGAGCCATGCTTCGTATCTCATTCATTTCAGGAATATCTTTCAACTTCATTTGCATCGTACTCGAAACAGTTCTTAAATTTACAATTGGGCTGTATGTAACTGTTGGCAACATCGTTAATACATGTCCACTAAGTGTGTAAGCCATTTTCTTTAATGCTTCTCTTGAACCGCGATACTTCGCATTTACATTACCAGCAGCTCCTTGCACAATAATAACAGGGCAATTTACGATTTTCTCAAGAATCTCCCTCGTCATTCCAGGATAATCCGCTGATAATACATCGCTATCACCTTTTAAAACATTCGGATGCGCAGTACAAAATACTACAATACCAGATAGCTCCTTCGTTTCAGCATTTCTTATTGCTAACATGCCAATTCGTTTATCTACAACACCCTCTATATTTGTTCCCATCTTTGCTCTTCCATCAGATGTTCTCTCTCTTCGGTTGACCCCAATATCACCTGTCGTAACACCCCAGCCAACTTCACAGAGCTTCAAGTTGTTATCCGCAGTAACCGCACCTTGCACTACATTATTTACTAAACTCGTTTTATACGAATTTACTAAAGGTTGCTCACCGACTGTTTCTGGACCAGAGTGTGTATGTGTATAAACAACTGTTATTCGCTCAAATGGCACATGAAGCCTACTAGCTACTCGCTCACGAATAACATTCGTATCTTCTACTAACATCCCGATGTTATCAACACTTATAAACACCGTTTTCATTTCATTTTTTTCAAATACAAAGACCGTCCCGTAAATACACTCTTCAATATTATTTATTCCTGTCTCTCTATGGTATCCGACAAAATCAATACCGACAGGCGGCGTAATATCCACCTTGCATACCCCTATTTTGCTCATTTGAATCGCTCCATTTCTCTATGTAACTCCCTTTTTCAAGAATAGCATATTTGGCCTTGTTCCAAATAAAAAAGAACGGACATAGCATTCTATGTCCGTTCTTTTCATCACACATACTTCCGATGCACCATCTTCCCATCATAAGAAAACACAACGCCCTTACTCTCCACAATGGACTCCATATGCACCGTTCTTCCCCATAGCTGATGAAGATACGGTAATACTTTTTCTAAGTATTTTAAATCTAGTTCAATTCCTTCATAGCTATGTTTAATGTACAATTCCCCATTCTTTAAGTAATCTCCATCTTCTACTACTAAGTACGGGAAACCTCCATTAGTACGCATATTTACAAGTTGATCACGCACATGCTCCCATTCTTTATCAATCACTTTATATTCTTTTCCTTGGCGCTGGAATAAGTACATATCTTCTCTCATTACAAGATCTTTGTTTAAGTAGTTTCTTAAGAATGATACATCCCATTCAATTTCGCGTACTTCAAAGATTTTGTCGCGACCAGATCCTGGTTTAACGCCTCTTCGTTTCATTTCTTCTGTCGGGTTGTTGTAGCGCTCTTCAATATCTTCAAACATTTTAATACCGAGGTAGTATGGGTTAATACTTGTTTTTGATGGCTGTACGACACCTGCATTTAATTTCGCAAATTCAATTGCTTCATCAGATGTTAAGTCCATTTCACGAAGTATACGTTGATGCCAGTAGGAAGCCCAGCCTTCATTCATAATCTTCGTTTCAAGTTGCGGCCAGAAATATAACATTTCTTCACGCATCATCGTTAATATGTCTCGCTGCCAATCTTCTAACTCACGGCTATATTCTTCAATAAAGAGAAGTAAGTCTTTCTCTGGTTGCGGCGGAATTTTCTTCTTTTTACGTACATTGGGCCGTTCCCTCTTTTTATTGCGATCATCCAAATTCCATAGGTCATCGTATTGTGATGCCTTTTTCTTTTCTACTTCTTCCTCTTCTAAGTCATCAATACTCCACGCCAGTTTCGGGCGCATAAGTGACGGGTCAATATGTTCTTGAATAGCAAGTACGGCATCCAAAAATGTTTCGACTTCTGCCTTTCCGTACTTATGCTCATATGCTTTCACGCGATCAGCTGTTGCCGCCATACTCTCCACCATATCTCGTTTCGTATTAGAGAAGCGAATATTGTTTTTAAAGAAGTCACAGTGTGCTAAAACGTGCGCTACAATTAATTTATTTTGAATTAACGAGTTCGTATCTAATAAAAAGGCATAACATGGATCAGAGTTAATAACGAGTTCGTATATTTTACTAAGACCTAAATCATATTGTAATTTCATTCTGAAAAACTGTTTTCCAAAACTCCAATGTGAGAACCGCGTCGGCATCCCATATGCACCAAATGTATAAATAATTTCAGCTGGACATATTTCATAACGCATCGGATAGAAATCAAGCCCAAATCCAGTCGCAATTTCCGTAATTTCCGCAATCGCATATTGCAGTGCTTTATCGTCACTTGCTCTCATTATTTTCCCTCCTTACACTTTCCCTTAAGAAAGTGTATGATGAGGAACAAGCTTTCATGAGGATTGATTGCATAATAAAAAGACATCCTCATAAAAACGAGAATGTCTCATCTATTAACCTTCAATAATCTTCATCTTCTCCGTAATCGGTGTACGAGCTTTTCCTTCTGGTGCTTTATCGAAATAGCCAAGGTGAAGAATTCCAACGATGCGTTGACCTCTTGTTAAACCGAGTCCTTCTATAAATAATGGATTGTAGTTTAATCCGCCTGATTTCCAGACACAACCTAATCCACGTTCCCAAGCAAGCAGTTGGAAGTTTTGCATAAATGCGCATGTTGCAGCGTAATCTTCGTCACGTTGAATTTGACGAGGATCTTCATTTATATACACAACGATTTGTGCAGGTGTGCTTAAGAAACGATCTGATAAAATTTTACCGCGTTTCGCTCTTTCTTCTTCTGTGAAAGAGTTTAATACTGCGTCCACTAATTTCTGACGGCCTTCTCCAATATATAATTTACAATTCCATGGTTCACGGTTTTTATGATTTGGCGCCCATGTTGCATCGTTTAATAGTTCAATTAATAATTCTTTTTCTACAGCTTTGTCTGTAAATGTACGAACAGAACGTCTTTCTTTAATCACATTTGCGATGGAAGTATATGTAGTCATATTTTTCTCTCCCTTATTTTTATCTATATGTATACGTTTATTATTGATATTGATTTTCAATTTCGATTATACCCTAGTTTTTCACTATTAATCAATGTTTTATGTTGGAAAACTTCTAAAAACATCATTTCACACTTTGAATAAAAAAACTTGATTTGTTCACAAGTATTTCACATTTTATGGAAATGATATGTGTACAGTTTTCCACATTATCCATCTAGGAGGAATTTATATGTACAAAAAAATCGCAGTAAGTATGACCATGGCAACATTATTATTCGGGGCAACCGTCTTCCCTACTTTCGCTGCCACACCAAAAGAAGTAGCATTCCATCATCATAAACCAATTTCAGAAGAAGAAATGCAGTCGCTCGAAAAACTCGGCTATAACAAACATGAAATTTGGAAAGCTGCTCACATTGCGAAAATGAGTAAAAAAGAAATAAAAGACGTTTTAGCTTACTATAAACAAAATAAATCTTGGGAGAAAACAGCAAAGCATTTCGGTGTAGATCCAAGTAAATTGAAAAAGCATCATATGAATAAAGAAACGAAAAAAGCACTACTGCAAGAATTAGCAAATATGCAAAAATCTACACCAGATGGACTAAAACAAAAAATGAAAGATTATAATATCGGATTACGTCAGCTCACGGTATTAACAATCATCTCTCAAAAGAGTAATACTCCTCTTGATGATGTACTAAAAATGAAAAAAGAAGGAATGGATATTAAACAAATTGCAGAAAAATTAAATGTAAAAAAAGAAGATATACGAGCAGAAATGATTAAATTAGTGAAGTCTATTAAGGAAAAGAAAACAAATTAACATGCCAAAAAGGAAGAGATTTTCAATACTCTTCCTTTTCTTTATAAACTTTCAATTTTCAAGTATAAATTCCCGTCTTTCCCAAAAACTAACACAAGTAAATGATGTAGTAAGGGGTGAGAAAATGTTTCGTTTATCGTCTAAAAAGAAGAAAAAAACAATCTGTTCCATTCCAGAGTTTATCCTCACTATGAAAGAATCTAGTGATTTCGTTTCCTATAATATCGTAGAAGATGGGACACTATGTTTATTTTATTATAAATCTACAGCTGAATCACTCCTCATTAATCGATTCATTTTAACACCTATAAAAAGAGAATTAGATCGCATTGAAAATATAAGTGACATAGCAAATATCGTTACACTCGAAGGGATCATCACCAATCCTTCTATTGATGATATTCGTGAAAAATTATTAGTTGGGTATGTACTCATACAGATAAAAAACGATTCTCAAGCAGCAGAATATGCACTTATTCGTGCTGAAAGTTCAGTTTTAGGTACACGATTATATAACGATACCGAAAATGAATATAGTGTAATCGGTCCAAAAGTCGGGTTTGTTGAAAATATTGATACAAATACACACTTACTTCGCCGAAATATAGTAACAGAGCAATTGGTTTTCAAAGAAGTTATAGTTGGCTCTATATCAAAAACAAAGGTGATAGTTGCTTACATCGAAGGCATTACAAATGAACAACACATCAATACTGCAATGCAGCGCTTACAAGATGTTGACTTTGATGTTCCTTTTGATGCAACTATGATTGAACAGTTTATTAGCGATAACAGTAACTCACCCTTCCCTGTTTTACTACCTACTGAGCGGTTAGATCGCTCTGTGTACGCATTACTGAATGGAGGCGTTGTCATTTTAACAGACGGTTCACCTTACGCATTAGCTGGACCAGCGACGTTACTTGATTTCTTCGTCTCGCCAGAAGATTATTATTTACCATGGATAGCAGGCTCATTTCTTCGAATGGTTCGCTTTTTCGGAGCAGCATTCTCGCTATTTTCATCAGCTATTTATACAGCTGTATTAACGTATCACTATCAAATGATTCCTGTGGATTTACTAGGTCCGATTATTTTTTCAAGAGCTAATGTACCCTTTCCGCCCATTTTAGAAGCACTTTTTTTAGAAATCACAATCGAATTGCTCCGTGAAGCTGGAGCACGATTACCTACAAAAGTTGGACAAACAATCGGCATCGTTGGCGGGATTGTAATTGGCCAAGCATCTGTTCAAGCTGCTTTAACGAGTAACATTTTATTAATTGCAGTTGCTTTATCAGCACTCGCTTCTTTTACAACACCAACTGTAAAAATGTCTTCTACTATCCGGATACTACGATTTCCACTTATTCTTTTAGCTGGTGCATTTGGGGGCTTAGGTCTTATTGTAGGATTCGTACTCATATTAGCTCATTTAATTCGCTTAAAATCACTTGGATCACCTTACTTATTACCTCTATATCCATTTCGCGGTTTAGGGACAGCAGAAGGACTCCTTCGCCTTCCATTTAGTCAAACTGCAGAACGAGCTTCTTTTCTAAGGCCCAAAAAGAAATGGCGCTATGACCCGAACAAAGCGAAAGAAAAACACGACGGTGAGGAAAAATGAAAAATATTTTATTATGCTTTTCCATTATCATTTTAATTGTTCAATCTGGTTGTACAGAAGCATATATAGTTGATACACAGCGAATGATTCACGTAGGTGGATTCGATATAATAAAAGATAAAAAATTTCGCGGAACCATTTTATATCCCGATTACACAAAGGGCGTACAATCGAAACCAGAAACTCAATCAACGCATGCAGGTACAATTGAAACAATCTCTTCCCTTCTAAACGCCAAATCTCCACATACGATCGCTGTAGGTCAAATGCGTGTTGTCCTATTTGGAAAAGCATTTGGTGAACATGGACTTGGAGATGTTATTAACAACTTACAACGTGATCCTAACATTGGCCGTGATGTGCAGCTAGCACTTGTAGATGGTTCAGCAGAAGAATTACTGAAACATGTCAGAATAAATGGATCACTTTATTTATCTGATTTATTGGAGCAAAATATAAAAAACGAGACAATCCCGCGGACAGCTTTAAATATTTTTTTATATAACTTCTATTCATCTGGATGCGATCCATTTCTTCCTTACATTCAAGTATCAGAAGACAAATCTGCTTCCATTAAAGGACTAGCTTTTTTAAAAAAGGATAAAGTGGCTATGTATTCAGATAAGAAAAGGTCTTTTTTATTTAAATTACTCATTAATCCAACGAAAAATGGGCGTTACGAAGTTCCGATACGTCAAGGTAAACATAAAGGCTTAATCGCAACCCAAAACTTATCTGGAAAAAGTGAATGTTCCCTTTCCGACGCCGGTGACATTCCAAAAGTTCACATTCGACTGAAATTAAATGGCCTTATAAAAAATGCTCCTGACTGGCTCGATTTATCAAAGAGCCAAAATGTTACTTACGTTAAAAAACATGTAGAAAAAACGCTTGAGAAGGATTTAAACGAATTAATAAAACAATTCCAAGAAAAAGGAATTGATCCAATCGGTATACGTGAAGAAATTCGTAGCCACTCAAGAAAATGGAGCATGAAACAAATTCAGGACATGTATCCTAACATAGATGTTGCTGTTAAGGTAAAAATTAATATCGTACAATCTGGTATCGGAGAATAGTGAGGTGCTATCATAACTGAACAAGATAAAACACATACTGTTTCCCCTTATTTCACATTCCTTCTATTACACTCCCTTCAAATTGGGGTAGGTGTGTTAGGATACCAAAGGATTATTGCGCAATATGCTGGGTATGATTCTTGGATTTCCCTTATCGTTGCGGGCATTGCAACTCATATCGTACTATTTTGCATGCTTAAAATGTTAGAAAAAGATAATGATTTAATGAATATTCATACGACATGTTTCGGAAAGTGGATTGGAAAATTTTTTTCCGTATGCTTTGCCGCATATCTTTTATTATTTTGCCTTACTGTTCTTCGTTCATATATTGAAGTGATTCAAGTTTGGGTCTTTCCTACAATTAAACCGTGGAAATTAACTTTACTATTTTTACTTGTAGCTTATTACATAATTAGGGGCGGGTTTCGTTCTGTAACAGGAATATGTTTTTGGGGCGTCATAATACCGATTTTCGTCCTGCTTTTCTTAGTTTTCCCAATGAAATATGCACATGTTCGTAACATTTTCCCAATTCTCACTCATTCACCTTTAGACATTTTAACTGCAGCGAAAGCCTCTGCATTAGAATTTCTAGGATTTGAAGCGATCCTTGTTTTTTATCCATTTATAAAAAAAGGGAAATCGATAAATAAATGGGCGCACGGTGGTATTGCTTTTACAACGATTCTATATGTAATACTAGCCATCGTTTCCCTTATGTACTATAGTCAAGGGCAACTACATCATACAATTTGGCCAACATTAACGATGCTAAAAATCATAAAGGTCCCTTTCATCCAAAGGTTTGAGTACATCATTATTTTCATATGGTATCTTATCATTTTACCTAATCTTTGTTTAACAATTTGGTCTTCTTGTTGCATTACGAAAAGGTCTTTTCACATACCGTTTAAAATTACACTGCCATTTTTTATCGCAACCATATTTATTTCATCCTTATTTTTCACAAACCGTGAAAGTATTAACGCATTAAATACAGTACTATCTCAAGCTGGTTTATATATCGTATACGCCTATATCCCAATTTTATTTCTATTTCATTCACTACGATGGCGTTTCAAAAATCAGTCGAAAAAATCTTCAACCGATACACCATAATCTCTGATACAATTTGAGTAATACATTTGTAAAGGGGACAAGCGTATGAAGAAATATGTATTTTCTTTACTTGCAGTACTGAGTTTAATTCTTGCTGGTTGCGGAGCTACTAGTACAAATGAAAAAAAATCATCTGAATCAAAGGAAGAACATGACCACGCATCGCATACTCAACAAGCTGACATTCAAGAAAAAACAAAAGGAGTCGACACACTTCCTACCTTCTTAGACAAGCTTGATCCACAAATGAAAGATATCTACACTGTCGCTGGGCAAAATGCAGAGCTATTAGATTGGATTCCATGTTACTGCGGTTGCGGTGAAAGTGTAGGACATAAAAATAATAAAAATTGCTTTATTCGTGAAATTAAAAAGAATGGTGAAGTTGTTTGGGATTCCCACGCAACGACTTGTGTCAATTGCCTAGAAATAGCTGTTGAATCTGCTTCCATGAAACAAAAAGGAAAATCAACGCTGGAAATTCGCAACTATATCGACAATAAATACAAAGAGGGGTACGGTAAGCCAACACCTACGCCAATGCCAAAAGCTTAAAAACGAGGAAATACCTCGTTTTTTCTTTTCATTCACTTTTTTTCTTAACAAATTCTTTCAAGTGTATTTCTCCTTGCTTTTCACACACTATATATAACTCCTCAGTAAGGAGGGTACACAGTGCAAACATATAACGACTATGACAAAGCTCTCTATTACACATATAGCTGTAATTGGGATAAATTACTCGTTCTTATGGTTCAAACGAACGATCAACTATTTTCTAAGCGTATTGAACATTTTTTACACGCTTATCAATACAGTAAAGAAATGCCAGAAGTTGATAAACAATTGCAGCTCCTATTTCAATATATTGACCACGCATCCCAAAAGTCACATATAGAAGAAGTAGAGCAAATTCAAATGTAAAATATAGCGCTATTCTCTTCAGGAGAATGGCGCTTTTTTAAATATCGATATCAATAAAAGTTTTTCCTTATAAAACTTTTATTGATAAACATATTTTTTCTTTCTTTTCTGTGCCACTTCATACTATAATTTAGTATGTAACTATTATAAGAGAGGTATAAAATATGGGACGAGAAAAAAAGCAAGAATATGCTTTACTTACCGCATGGGGAGCTTCTTTTGTCGCTACACTAGGAAGTCTGTACTTTTCCGAAATCATGAAATTTGAGCCTTGTGTACTTTGTTGGTATCAACGTATTATTATGTATCCATTCGTTTTATGGCTTGGTATCGCTGTAGCAAAGAAAGATTATCGCATCGCAAGTTATTCTTTACCAATTGCAAGTATTGGTGCTTGTATTTCTTTATATCACTATGCAATTCAAAAAGTCGCTGCATTTTCAGCAGCTGGGGCAGCTTGCGGCCGTGTACCTTGCACCGGAGAATTTATAAACTGGTTTGGTTTTATTACAATCCCGTTTTTAGCACTTATCGGCTTTATTACAATCGCTGTTTGTAGTTTTATTGTAATAAAAAACAAATAAGGAGATGAACAAATGAAAAAAATGCTTATATTTGGTGGTATTATTATCGCCTTGTTTGTAGCAATTTTCGCTGTCACACAAATGGAAGAAAAAAATGCTACTAGTCAAAAAATTGATAATCCTACTGATAGTAAGACAAATGGCCCTGACTACTATACAAACAAAATCTCTCTTTCAGATCTTCAAAAGAATTTAAAAGAGAAAAAAGAAGAAACAGTATACTTTTATCAAACATCTTGCGTTCATTGCCAAAAGCTATCTCCTGTCGTAGTACCAATGGCTAAAGACTTGAACGTTGATATGAAAGTTATGGATATTGAAAAACTAGATGTTCCTTGGGATGAATATAAAATTAAAGGAACTCCAACAATCATTCACTTTAAAGATGGCAAAGAAGTAAGCCGTGTTAGTGGTGAACAGCCGGAAGACAAATTAAAAGAATGGCTTGAGCAAACGAAGAAATAACGAGAAAAGGAAACTCCTTCTACACATGAAATGGGCGTAAAGTCCCAAACTAATGTATAAGGAGGGGGTTTTATGCCAGAAGTAAGATGCTCTGTTTCCAATTGCTCATTTTGGGGACAAGGTAACTTTTGTCAAGCTAGTGCAATCATTGTTCAACCAGATGCACAAGAAACTGGTTCGGATACAAATGATTCATATACAAGCGCGGTTTTAACAAACGAGACGCTAGAAAGTTCTGTAGCAACAAGTGTAGAAACTTGTTGTCACACATTTAAGCCAAAATATTAAACATAAAAAGCATACGATTAACCGTATGCTTTTTTACATTCCTCTCCAAAAATCATGCATCATAAAAAAGTATAAAATAACGAGAACAACTGTCCCACATAAAGTAATGCGCCGATATATACTCTTCTCTCCTTCTCTTGCTTTCACAAATGCCCAAATAAATCCGAAGAACAATATTAAATCAACATATGGAACATAAAAAGAAAAGACAAGAAATGCATACAAATACACGATAAATAAACAGGTCGTCACTAAGAAAACTTTAAAAGCAAATTCACTTTTCATAATGGAACCGCCCCCTATCTGTACTGTATTATATTCAGCAAAATACAATAGTTGCAGTTAAACTCAAAGTAGAAATAAGCTACCGTCTATAATACGGTAGCCATTACGGAATTTTATATTTCCGTTTATATATATTACTTAAAACCGAAGAAGGAATTTGCTCATAACGAATTTTTTCTCCTGTTTCATCTATTATATACAAATTGTTTCCTATATAATATATTCCATCTTTTCGTTTTGAATACACTGTATATCTTTCGTTTGGCAATACCGTTTTCACTTTCGTTAACTGCCCATTTGGTTCTTGCCAATATATATCGGCACGGTCTACTAACGTAAGCACGCCAATTTGCTCTTCATTTACTTTACGACCATTCCAGCTTACAACGCGGTAACCAAGCTTATTCGCTTCATATTCGGGGCTCGTATGAAAGCGAGAAATGATCACTTTCGTCTGTAATTGCACCCTATCATATAACCATTGTATATCCTTGTCATGCATGCGAATACAACCATTCGACTCTCGGCTTCCAATCGTCCATTCCCGATTTGTTCCATGAATCGCGTACTCCTTTTTATCCAAACCTAACCAGCGCGTACCGAGAGGATTATTTGGTGCACCACCAGGTATTTTTTTTCGATGGTATTCTTTATTTTTATATTTAGTTATAATACAAAAACTACCTTCAGGCGTAGGTGTGCGATCTCTTCCAGTTGTTACGGGGAATGTTTTTGTATAATTTCCATTTTCAAAAAAAGACAACTGGTTTGTCGTAAGATTCACTAATATTAAATGATCTGTATCAGCAAAAGCACTAACCGGTAGGATGAAAAATAATAGTATAACGAAACATAACTTTTTCATCTATATCCCCCCTAGCGCTCACTATAATATGTGGAATTAACTTTACTTTGCTCTTATAAATGAAAACTATCCATTTACAATAACGCCCCCATTTACATGTATCATTTGTCCGGTAACGTAGGATGAATCGCCAGACGCTAAGTATACATATGCTGGTGCTAATTCATATGGTTGACCAGGTCTTTGCATCGGGACATTACTCCCAAACTGAGAGACTTTCTTCTCATCAAAACTCGATGGGATAAGTGGTGTCCAAATTGGTCCCGGCGCTACACCATTTACACGAATCCCTTTTTGCACTAACGATTGAGAAAGCGATCTTGTAAAAGCTACGATGGCTCCTTTCGTTGCGGAATAATCAATTAACATTTCATTTCCTTCATATGCAACGATAGACGCCGTGTTTATAATGACATCGCCTTGCTTTAAATGAGAAAGTGCTGCTTTCGTAACGTGAAAATAAGAAAAAATATTAATACGAAACGTCTTTTCTAGCTGTTCTGCTGTAATATACTCTAGCCCTTGCTGTGGATATTGCTGCGCGACATTATTTACTAAAACATGTAAACTACCTAGCTGCCGGACGGTCTCTTCTACAATATCTTTACAATGCTGTTCATTACTTAAATCACCCGGCAACAATACACACTTTACCCCTTCTTTCTCAACATGTTGTTTCGTCTCATTTGCATCTCCATCTTCATCTAAATACGCAATCGCAATATTCGCTCCCTCTTTCGCAAAAGCGATGGAAACAGCTCGTCCAATCCCACTATCCCCTCCTGTAATTAATACATTCTTTCCTTTTAACTTTTCGCTTCCTTTATAATTTGGATCTTCAAACTGGGGAAGTGGATTCATTAATGATTCAACACCGGGCTGTTTATTTTGATGTTGGGCTGGCATTGTTACAAAGTTTTTTTGCTGTGGCATATCTTCTTTCAACTCCTTTTCCTTATAATATGCACACAATAAAAACTGAAATTCACACGTCGTTTTACGATTAATATTCGAATTTAAGACACAAAATATGAATTGTTGTAAACTTTTTATGCAAAACTATTGCAAAATAGTTAAAAAACGAATATTATATATAACTGTTGTGAAAATTATTCGTAAACAGAAAGGATGTTTATATGTTTAACCTTTCAAAACATAAAACTTCTATTAAAACTGAAATTATGGCAGGTATTATTACCTT
>Ga0102589_1003319_pt1 | contig 17012 bp, 11 predicted proteins | sample AraplaMF_Col_mLB_FD_76858 | JGI IMG/M metagenome (GOLD analysis project Ga0102589, IMG submission 76858) | Arabidopsis root microbial communities from the University of North Carolina, USA - plate scrape MF_Col_mLB | ecosystem: Host-associated > Plants > Roots > Endosphere | place: USA... | reverse complement strand
GATAAACAACTTGAGGATGATATTGACTCATGACTGACATCATTTTCATATCATCCTGTACATCAGCAATTTCTGTAGTAAAGATAATATCGGTGTCACTGTATAGCTCTTTTAATTCCATTTCAATGGAATAGATACTATTTTCACCATGACCTAATAAAATCAATTGTTTTGGGTTAAAATGTGCGATTTGACGACAAATTTCAGACCCAATTGAGCCACCTGCACCAGTTACTAAAATAACTTTATTAGTTATAAAATCTGAAATACTTTCAATATCTAATTCAACCGGCTCACGCCCTAATAAATCTTCTACCTGAACATCACGAAATTCATTTACTGAAACCTTTCCAGTCACTAAATCCTCTAACATCGGAAGAATTTGTGTTTTCATTTTTGTCTTAGAACACTCTTGGAAAATCATATTTAATTCTTTCTTACTAAGTGAAGGAATTGCTATTATGATACTGTCGATGCCTAATTTCTGAACAGTAGATTCAATGCGATTCACTCCCCCGACCACTGGTATCCCAAGTATATCCAGTCCGTGTTTCTTTATATTGTCATCAATAAAAGCAACTGGTAGTAATTCTGTTTCATTATTATTCAACAACTGCCGTACAACCATTGTACCTGCAGAACCTGCACCAATAATTAGCGTTCGTTTTTTATTGTCACCCTTTTGGATATAAGCATCTCGGAACATTCGCCATAAAAAACGTGATCCTCCGATCAATAAAACATGGATCATCCAAGTAACAACAAGTAGACGGAAATAAATATCATGGAGTAATATTTCTTGTACTACTGCTGTTGTGATAATAGAAAGTGTAACTGCTTTCAAAATAATGAGTAGTTCGCCTATACTTGCATACTCCCATGCTTTTTTATATAGCTTATAAATAAAAGAAAAAATATGATGGCTAAGAAGCAAGGTCATCGCACTTGCTACAATAGGCAATGTTATAACGTGGAAATCAGCACTTACTAAAAAGCGACTAAAGAAAATCGTGGTTAATACAATTAAGGAATCTACTAAAATTAATAGAAACAATCTTTGATGATACGTCATAATAGGCCCCTCTCTCAATTTTTTGTAACTAATATTTTTATCTATATATCTAACTAAAGATTTAAGGAAGGAAATAAATGACTAACTAATATAAAGTTCCTGTCTACAAGATCCTTCAAAAAGACTTTCTAGACAGAAACTTCAAATAAACACGGGCATTTAACCCTCCCTCACATCACGCTCTTGACGACTAACGTCTAAGGTGTTTTAACCCACAGCATAATCGAGTGCCTCCATTGATAGCGGTAAGGAGACATCACCGTACCATATACTTTTTTTATAGGTGACCTTTCATTCTCTACCGAAGAATGTCCTTCCTCCTTACCCTATGAGCTAAAAAGTACTGTATGAGCATCGCCCGCATAACTGATTTGAATAAATCTCTTATACCTTTTTATTCAAAATAGCCCCTAGAAACCTACTGTTGCTTAAACCTAACACTCTTTCTGCTTCAACTACCGCTTCACTAGCAGTTTGATTGCAACTTAATACCAACAATACGCCATCACACTGACTAGCTAGTATACTCGTGTCTGTTACTTCCAAAAGAGGTGAAGAGTCAAATAAAATAACGTCATATTGTTCTATTACTTTGTTAATTAAATCTTGCATGGATGGTAAGCTAAGTAGCTCAGCTGGATTATTAACTTCAGAACCACTTGTTAAAACATGTACATTTTTGATTTCCGTCTGAATTACCGCCTTCTCTAGCGTTACTTTTCCCTCTAGGATATTTGTTAATCCCGATCTATTTTCTATTCCAAAAATTTTATGTAGTTCTGAAGTTCTTAAATCCGCATCAATGACTAAGACCCTTTCATCCTGCTGAGCCATAGAAACCGCCAAATTTGCCACAGTAATGGTTTTCCCTTCCCCATATCCAGGAGAAGTAATTATTATAGTTCTTTTTTTATCTGCTTCAGATACAAACTGAAGATTAGTACGAATTGTTCGATATTCCTCAGCAACCTTCGAATTCGGAGCTGTATGCGCAATTAAATTACTATTATCAAGAGGACGACTTTGTTTTTTATTAAGAATCAAATGTTTTTCCTCCTACCATTACACTTTCTTTCTTACTGTTTTTATCTACTATATTATTTTTTTTCATTTGGGAAACACTTCCTAAAACAGGGATCGGTAGTAACTTTTCAATATCACGTTCCGATTTAATTGTTTCATCAAGGGAATCCAATAAGAAAACGATCCCTATACTCAATATAAATGCGGCAGCCATGGCCAGCTCTATCGTACCTGCATGATTTAGGTTTATTGGCGAAGGGTTTCCTTGTGCGTTTGCTTCTGTTAAAATACGAACACTTCCGAAATTCATAACAGATTTTGCTTCTTCTTTATAAACATTTGCTGTAACATTAGCAATTTGGGCAGCCTGCACTGGATTAGTATCTATAGCTGTTATAGTGACAATCTGTGATTCTTCCACCTTTCCAACACTTATCTGTCCGCTTAATGCGCCTGCTGATTTTTTCAAATTTAGTTGCTGCGCTACTTTTTCTAAAACAACAGGTTCTTTAATCATCACTTTAAGTGTACCCATTGCTTCAGGATTTGCCGGAATAAGGATCCTTGCGGAAGATGAATATAAAGGCGTTTTCATAAAAAAACTGTATATCCCACCAACTAATCCGGCCAATATTGTGATTACTGCCATAATCCAAAATCTTCTTTTTATAATATTAAACAAGCTTTTTAAATTTATTTCCTTCTCCATACTTCCCCTCCACTATTATTTAATTGATTAAAAATGAAGTTACATATATATTGAACAACATCATTTAATTTACATCTGAATATATTTACAAATCACCATCCGAATATACATATTTCCACTTGTTCAAAGATGTACAAAATCACTCCTGATTTTTATTACAATGACTGACCCTAAAGCATGAATAAATCCTCAAAAATTCCTTTATAGTGTTACACTATTTCATGTAACACTATAAAGGAATTAGTGTTAGTATCCTCCACATAGAACATTGCACAGTCTTTTAAACAAAGCCTTACTCTGTAAGGTTTTAACTATATACCTATGTATATTTACTTTTCATAGTCAGGGGAAATCAATCAAAATTATACATATTTATCCTAGCGTTAACACGTATATTTAAATTAATATTTATATATTTAAATTAATATTTATATATTCAATGTAATTTAATGCAAGATAAGAAAATTGAACTTTTCAAGTATAGATTTGATTAACAAAACAAACGTTTCGTTTCATTAATCATAATATACTCATGTATTATTCATTTTAGTTCTTGATAATACCCCCGTCAATATAAATTTATACGTCCAATTCACTCTCTACCTAGAATATCCCATTCAATTATCTTCATATAAATTCACACATAATCTCATAAATAATTATTTCAAGGAAGTAAAGATCGTATAGTCATATGCATATTACCCAATTAAATTCTTGTGACGGTATCTATATGTCCAACAACCGCTTATAAAAGAGTTTAAAAACAATTGTTGAATTATAGAGTTGAGGTCCTCTTATTAAAAAATGAAGCAAAATAGTAGCATACTATAAGTAGCCGATAACCATTTATAAATAAATGAAACAATATTATCCTCTTTTGACGATTAATGAAAGAGAAATAACATTAGAAAGTCCCATTCCAAAACTAACATAGCCTTAACTTTTCCCCAACATATTGACTGAAATCTACAAAAAACTTATTTCTAATGAAATAGACTTACGTTCTTTTTTGTATCGTTAAAGCTTAGTTACAAGCCATTTCGCTTTCCACTAACTTTTTCATATAATCTAATAGCTCTTTTTTTAACTCTTCATGTTGCAGTGCCATTTCAATTGTTGTTTGAATAAATCCTAGTTTTTCTCCGACATCATAGCGTTTTCCTTCGAAATCATATGCGAATACACGTTGAATTTCATTTAAACGCTGAATCGCATCTGTTAACTGAATTTCTCCGCCTGCCCCTGTTTGTTGATCTTCTAAGAACATAAAGATTTCTGGCGTTAACACGTAACGTCCCATAATCGCTAAGTTAGATGGTGCGGTTCCTTTAGCAGGTTTTTCAACAAATTTACTCACTTGATAACTACGATCCTTTTGCTCTAACGGATCAATAATACCATAGCGATGCGTTTCATTCTCTGGAACAGTTTGAACACCAATTACTGATGATTGTGTATTCTCATATTGATTCATTAATTGGCGTAAGCATGGCGTATCCGCTTGAACAATATCATCACCAAGTAGTACCGCAAATGGCTCATTTCCAATAAATTTACGAGCACACCAAACAGCATGTCCTAGACCTTTAGGCTCTTTTTGACGAATATAATGAATGTTGATCTTTGAAGATTCTTGTACTTTTTCAAGAGTTTCATACTTTCCTTTTGATAGTAAGTTTTGTTCTAATTCAAAGGAATGATCGAAATGATCTTCAATTGCACGTTTTCCTTTTCCTGTTACGATAATAATATCTTCAATTCCAGACGCAATTGCCTCTTCCACGATATATTGAATTGTTGGTTTATCAACAATTGGTAACATTTCTTTTGGCATTGCTTTTGTTGCTGGTAGGAAGCGAGTCCCTAATCCGGCTGCTGGAATAATAGCTTTTCTTACTTTTTTCAATGATATTCCTCCTAGTACTATATAATTTTTTTATATTTACTTGATTGAACAATTAACAAACACACTTATTATATCAATAATTCTCCTCATTTTAACATATCGGAGATGGATATTTGCTCAATTGTTGAACCATTAGAAGCAAACTTAAAATCAAACTTATCAGATCGATAAATTAATAAAGAACTATCTTCGTTTTTCAATTGTGCTTCACCCAATTGTTCTAACAACGTTGCCTTCAATATATTTACGTTCTTAAGACTTACCTGTTTAACAATCAATTGATTATTATATAAAACATCAATTTCTTTATATTTTGTTAGTACTCCTTCTGGTACTTTTTCTTCATTTTGAGGAATACCTATTATACTAGTTACATCCTCTTTACGCTTACCTAAAAAAGTAAGGGCTTGTTCCAGATTTTGAGAAGTACCTTCTAATTTTTTTATTTTATTTACAACATCCTCATAAGATAATGCATCAGTAAATGGAATTGAGCTTACTATCTCTTCACTAACCCATCCTTCTTCCCCATTATCATAAATAGCCTTCAACCAATTGACCCCAGATTTTTCATCTTTTTTCTGATCCTTTACCACAAAAGGTGTTCCAAATACCATAGTAGCAATCGCTTGTCCCTCTAACGCTGGCACACTTCTCACACGAGCTTTAGCAGAATTTACATACCGAACATCTAAATCAGCTAATGGATTCTTCTCTTGTTTAACAACTTTTGCTTGTCTAGATTGTTCTTTCTTTTGTTCTTTAGCCTGTAAAGGAGAAAAGATATTATCCCTTTGCCAATACGTCAATCCACTTATAGTTGTAATTAGTAATACACCAATTAAGCCAGCAATATACTTACGTTTGATTCGATTATTCTTACTGTGAACATGCGCTCCACTTAATCTAGGTGCATAATTGGAAGCTTCTTTTGGAACCTCTTTTGAAGCAATATTTACCTCTGCCAACCCTTTTCCTGCCTGTTTCTCCATTGCTTCTTTTTTGAAGTTTTGCTGCTCTTCTTTACTCATTGCCTTATATTCTTTTAAGAAACTTTCATACTTCGGCATTACTTCCTCAATAGGACCATAATCTCTAATTTCACCGTATTCAAGCCATAGAGCCTTTGTACAGAATTTTTTTACTTGTCCTAAAGAATGGCTAACAAAAAATATTGTTTTTCCTTGTTCTTTAAATTCATTCATACGGTTTAAACATTTATCAGCAAATGTTTGATCACCTACTGATAAAGCTTCATCAATTACGAGTACATCTGGATTAATACTAACTGAAATTGCAAACCCTAAACGCGATTTCATCCCGCTAGAATATTTTTTCACTGGCATATCAATAAACTTACCTATATCAGCAAAATCAATAATTTCAGGTGTTAACTTTTCAATTTGTGCTTTACTCATTCCCATCATTAAGCATTTAAGCTCAATGTTTTCTCTACCTGACAATTGATTATTAAGACCAGCTGCGATTGCAATAAGTGCGACTTTCCCTTTTATGTCGATACTTCCAGTTGTAGGCGGTGTAATTCCAGCAATCAAATTAGACATTGTAGATTTTCCAGAACCATTTACCCCAACAATACCAATAACATCGCCTTGTTGAGCCTCAAATTCTAAGTTTCTTAATGCATAAAAGTCTTCACCAAATCCTCCAGGATACAGAATATCCTTTAATTTCTCAGAGTTTTTGCTATGCATTTTATATTTTTTTGTTACATTATGAAACCTCACTGATTCATTCATTTTTTACAACCCTCATCATAGATAATCTGCAAAGTGCTTTCTAAATTTCACATGTAGCGTTGCACCAATTAACAACGTAACAAGGACAAACGACCAAAAATATAATGCATAATTTAGATCTTGATAAAACCAGCTTGTTCCTAGTAAAGAAGCACGATATCCATCTACAATATAGCAAAATGGATTTAACTGCATAATTTTTTGAAGAAACGATGGTAATTTTTCAGGTGTCCATAATATAGGCGTTAAGTATAGCAACATTCGCATAATTGATTGAACAATCATTTGAACATCTCTCACAATTGTTGCTAACGTTGACGTAATTAAGGAGAGTGAAAATATTAACATAAGGGTAGCAAACATATAATAAACAAGCTGAATATAATGAATAGAAATACCTTGACCCGTTACTAAAAATAAAATTGTCACAATACCGATAAGTATCAAATGCTGATAAAGATTAGACATAATTACAAAGCTTGGGATAACACTCATTGGAAAACTCATCTTCGAAATCATATTTAACCTTGTATAAATAGACTTAGATGCTTGTAGCATTGCTGGTTGTACAAAAAACCATACAACAAGCCCTGCAGATAACCAATAAACAAATGGTACTCCATTTACTCCTTGACCACCCCGAATCCCAAAGCCGAATACAAACCAATAAATACTCATCTGTATGAGAGGATTCAAAACTTCCCACACAAGTCCTAAATAATTATTATTATTTGTACTTTTTACTTGATAAATAGATAAACGTTGAATTAAATATAGACTGTTTACCTGTTCTTTTAATACCATAATCATTGAGTTCATCTTTACTGTGCCTCTCCGAAGAATATTTTCTCTACTACTCGTTTAGAAGCAAAACCATCTTCTAAATAACAATAATTATTATAGAAGGTATTATATTTCCCTGCAAATTCACCTAAACCTAGAGTTTCGAATCTTAATATTTCCTCAAGCACTTCTTCCGTATTCATCACAACTGGACCAGGAGCTTCTGTCTCTAAGTCAAAATAAAAACCTCTTAACTTATCACGATACGAGTCAATATCATACGTGTAGAAAATGATTGGTCGTTTCAAATTCGCATAGTCAAAAAAGACTGAAGAGTAATCTGTAATTAACAAGTCAGATAGTAAATACAGCTCATTTATATCGACATGCTTAGAGAAATCATACACAAACCCTTTATACGGTTCTAAATCAAACTGTTCTGCAACTAAGTAGTGCATGCGTAACAAAATGATATAATCTGAACCTAATTGTTTCTGCAAAAGATTTAAATCTAATTGTAAATCTAATTTATATCGACCTTTACTATAAAACTGATCGTCTCGCCACGTTGGGGCATATAAAATAATTTTTTTATCTATAGGTAATCCATTCTGTTTCTTTAATGTATCGATTGCCTTAGAATTATTATTTACATATAAGAAATCGTTACGAGGATATCCTGCTTCAACAACAGTTTTTTGAAATTGAAAAGCCCTCTTAAATATTTCAGTCGAATATACATTAGGGGAAAGTAAATAATCCCAGTTTTGTGCTTCACGATGAAAGTTGTCCTTATACTTTTCAGTTGTTGTACCTGGCATATGAACTTCTTTCATATCACCCGCTAATTTCTTAAGAGGTGTACCGTGCCAAGTTTGTATATAAATAGTATGCCTTGGCTTAGGAAGCCAAAGTGGCATTCTACTATTTGTTATCCAATACTGCGCACGTGCCAATAAAATAAACCAACGAATTGAAAATCTTTTTACATATGGGATATTTTCTTTATCAAACTGCGCTGTGTAATTTTTATTTACACTCCAAACCATTTGAAAGTCCATGTCATTTCGTAACATATATTCATACATAGCTCGTGGATTACAACTATATTGTTTTCCGGAATAACTCTCAAATAAAATTAACTTCCTTTTGGGAGGCAAACAACTACAGAAAAGAAATACTGCCTTACATAGTTTTTTTACAATACGGTGATTTTTTATTCTTCTTATAAATCCCATGTTATTTACACACCTTCTAATTCAGTCGCTTCATACTTACGATACATTAACGCGAAACCTCGCCTTTTCCCGTTCTTCCCATTAATGCGTCTACCTCTTCTTTTGCATTTTTTCCATTAAATAAAACATTATATATCGCAGTCGTAATCGGCATTTCAATACTCATTTTTTCAGCTAAATGATATGCTGCCTCAGCTGTACGAACACCTTCTACCACCATGCCCATATTCTCTAATACTTCTTCTAAATTATGACCCTTACCAAGTAAATTTCCAGCTCGCCAATTTCGACTATGAACACTTGTACAAGTCACAATTAAATCACCGACACCTGTTAATCCCGCAAAAGTAAGCGGATTTGCTCCCATCTCACACCCTAATCGTGTAATTTCCGTTAGTCCCCTGGAAATTAACGCTGCTTTTGCGTTATCTCCGTAACTAAGACCATCTGAGATTCCTGCGCCAAGGGCAATAATATTCTTTAGTGCCCCGCCTAATTCAACACCAATCACATCTCGATTTGTATAAACACGGAAATTTGTATTCATAAATAGCTTTTGTGTTTTTTCTGCAGCCTGTAGATGATATGACGCAGCAGTTACAGTAGTAGGATGACGAAGACTTACCTCTTCTGCATGGCTTGGCCCTGAAAGAACAACAACACTTTCTATTAACTCTTTCGGCATCTCTTCTTCAATCATTTCTGAGATACGTTTAAATGATCCTGGTTCAATTCCTTTACTTGCATGGATAATTGTTATCGGTTGTTTTACAACTTCCTTTAGTTGTTGTATTACACTACGAATCGCTTTCGTTGGAACAACTAATAGTACCGTATCTATCCCATCCATTACTTCCTCTAGAGACTCGTATCCTTTTATTGTTTTAGAAAGTTGAATCCCCGGTAAATATGCTTCATTCGTATGCTTCTCATTAATTTCATGGATTTGTTCCGCCTTATTCCCCCAAATCCTTACTTCATGTCCGTTATCCGCAAGAACCATAGATAACGCTGTTCCCCAACTTCCTGCACCTATGACTGTAATCTGTTTCAAAATAATCCTCCCTCACCATCTTAACAGCGTTAAAAGCATTATTATTTACATAAGAAGCTAAGTGACATAAATATAGTTCACTTAGCTTTGAGTTCTTTTACTTAAAATATAATAACTGAGTTATAAATCTTATTTTTCACAAACTAAAACTGGAAATAAGTAAATCTTAATCCATTATTGTTTTTTAAATTTATTAAATAGCACAATCCACTTTTCACTGTAAGCTTCTGAAAAAAAGATTTAATTCATTTCCACGAGCTTTTTTATCCATTTCAATAGTTAGTTGTAGATTATCTAACATGTATGCCACCTTATTGGCTAACACTGTATATAAAGATTGAATATATACTTTCTTCAAATCATAATATAAATGTTCCTCTGCCCTAAAGTCTTAGATTATTTCTTAGACTCCCTATATTCAACTTTCAAGCCAATTTTAAAACAATTCGTTAACAATTTTTTCAGATGCTCTTCCATCATCAAATTGATTATATTTTTCTTGAAAACGTATGATTCTCTCTTGATACTTTTTTGAGAATGTAGCAATATCCTGAATTTCTTTTACAAGTGTCTCTGTATCTTCGATAAGTGGACCTGGTGCCTCTTCTTCAAAGTCAACATACATACCTCGTAATTTATTTTTATAATTATCATAATCATACGTGTAAAATAGCATTGGTTTATTTAATAATGAATAATCAAACATAACTGATGAATAGTCAGTAATCAAAATATCAGCTATTAAATACATATCTCGAATATCATCATAATGACTATAATCGTAAGCAAAACCTTCGTACTCGCTTAATGAGAATCCTTTTTTCGAAAAATGATGTAGCTTAACAATAAATATATACTCATCACCAAAATTTTGTTTTAGTTGATTCAGATTTATAGGCATTCTAAATTTACCCTTTGTTCTCCATGTTGGAACGTAAACAATCACTTTTTTATCTACAGGTATACCCATCTTTTCTTTGATTTTATTAATACTCTCTTTATTATTATCTCTAAATAATTTATCATTTCTCGGATAACCAACTTTTAAAAACTTATTATTGAAATCATATGCGCTTTTGGCAATATCAGAAACATAATCACTTGGAACTGATAAATAATCCCAACGGTGACATCTTCTTAAAAACTTCTCCTTCTGAACTTCACCAACGACTTCTCCTGGTGCATCTAAACCTAAAGTTTTTAACGGTGTTCCATGCATCGTCTGAATTTCAGTTACATTTTTACGCTTTTCATAAAAATCAGGGAAGTTTACATTGTTTACAAAATGTTTAGCTGTTGCCAAATGATAATAATACTTTAACGAATTAATTCTAACTGTTTCTGCGTTTCCTGGTACATTTGTATGATGATCTCTTAAAAACCAAACTGTTTTGTAGTCTTTTTTATATTCATCAATATACTCATAGACAGCTCTTGGATTACATTCGAAATTTTTGCCCCAATAAGATTCAAATACTACATCTTTCTTTTTCAAAGGTAATAATCTCATTAAAGGATATAGCACTTTTCTAATTACCTCTTGCCTTCTTGGACCCCTTTCAATCCACTTCCACTCAGGTTCCACTCTCAATGTTAAAAGATTAGTATTCTTTGAACGGTAAATTACATATTTATAATCTTGAAAAATTGTTCGAACACTATCCATATTTTCTTTCTTAAATTCTATTCTACTTTCTAAATTCTTTTGTCCAGTTGTCTTTAACTTTAACTGCCAACGTCCACTTTCAAACATAGATACCTTGTCTTTATATAATGGAAATTCAAAATATAAAAGTGTATGTCCCTTATTGATTTCAGACTTACTCATTTTCATATTTATCTGTTCTTGTCCATTCATTTTTTCAATCATTAAATTGTGTTCAATATTTTCCCTGTCAATGCCAAGATAAAAATTGTTTGCAACTTTAATGCTCAGCTCAACTCTGTTATTAACAATTTTTAATGATTCTACTTTAGGGAAGAATTTATCCAGTCTAACTAGCAAGTTCCCTGCTGAGCTGTGATCAATTTCTACTTCATTTACACCAATACTACTAATTTCATTGAATTGAATTGGCATAAGAGTTAAAGGATTTTTCTCTCCATTTTCAACAATATGTCCAAACCATTCCCCACGGTCTTTTACCTTGCTTAACTTAGATACCTCTATTTTTGCCATAAATGCATTTGTATTATCTGTTTTTTGTAAAGGTTTTATAATAGACTTTCTTAGCTCATAATTAATAAGTAATAGCTTTGAGTTTTCAAATGAGAATAAAGTATTTCCTTCAAAGATTAAATGCTTCTTATTTCTATATATTTTTTTCACTGTCGATTTTGTTTGATTCACTTCTAAGCGAATATCCCATGCAGCATTATACTTTGGATAAATAATATTTCCATCAAAAACCCTGTACTTAGGCTTTGTTTTTAAACCAGCAACTGGTTGTCCTAATCTAACTGTTCTCTCAACTCCATCGTTTTTAATAGAATAGAAAATATAATATTTATCATTTGTTAACTCGTAAGATTTTAGAATATCATCAAAGTTGATTTTAATTTCAAATCCTGACCAGTTGTAGTTAAATGCTCTTTTTAAAGGAATCTTTGAACTTATAGCTATACCCATTTTGGCTGTAATGTCTGTTCGTTTATGAATTGTTACATCTTTCACCGGAATTCTAATCGAGCCTTGCTCATCACTAATGAAGACACTGATCTCAGCATCAGATTTTCTTTTCACATTTAAATTTTTGATATAAGCATAACCTTTAATCTCTAGACAATTTCCGTTCCAACTTGCACTTTCTACTCTTTTAACTGTCTCAAATTCTTCCTCCAATATTCTTAATTCCATTGGTAATTGATCAATATACGGGTAATCGGCAACATAAACATCATTCTTTTTAATTGGTTTAGAATTTTTCAATTCAGTTTTTTGAAACTCTAATAACTGTAATAACTTTTGTTTCTCATTATTTTGCACCAGCTGATACTTTAACCGATCAATAACTTTTAATCTCTTAAAAACTGACATATCTACATTTTTCAGATACTCCGATACACTCTTAAAATACGTGTCTATATACTCTTCATCAGCTCTATCAAGTTGGTTAAGGTATACTAGTAAATCAATACTAAGATATTTAAAATCTTTTTCTTCCTTTACTAGTCCATCAATATTATTTTCACTAAAATGTTGATCTACCATTCCTAAGGCTTTCAAACGATCTGTTAAATTATTAATATCTGTTCTTTGCTGTGTAATAGATTGATCACCAGCATCCCGCGCTCTCCATTTATATACAATACTTGTTAATACATCTACACTTTTTGCTTTAAAATGCGCTGGAATTGTTACCGGAATATCCTCATATAACATTCCTTCTGGAAATTGAAATTCATGTTCTTCCCAGAAACTAACTTTATAGATTTTGTTCCATGCAGTTGTATCGTACAGTAATTCTGGCGACTCAGTAATATGTGTTTTTAGCTTATTTTCACTAAATACTTTTTTATGTAATACAGATGGAAATTCTTTTGTAGAGTTGAATCTTATAACATTTCCTATGATAAAATCCGAACCAGTTTGTAAAACTGTATTCATCATGGCTTTATATGAGCCCGTAGGAATAATGTCATCTGAATCAACAAATGTAACATAATCCCCTGTAATAAATTCATACCCGAAGTTTCTAGCTTTCCCTAGGCCACCATTAGATTTTTTAAATGCATGAAAGTTTTCATACTTATCAGCATACTGAAACATAATATCAGAGCTATTATCTTGTGAACCATCATCAACCATAATCACTTCATAATTGTTATATGCTTGCTCCAATAGTGAATCAAGGCACTCTTCTAAATAACCTTCTACGTTGTAAATAGGTACTACTATACTTAATTTAGGTAAAACCATTAAATTAACTCCCTTTATAAATATTAATATCTTAACGACTTCTCCAATTGAACGGACATCAAAAAGTCTAGCACATTAACTTTTAAATAGATATTTACCAATTACACTTCACGATTAAATAAATAGTTAACTAATTTTTCACTTGAATTTCCTTGAGAATATTTATTCCACTTCAACTTAAAACCTTTTAAGACTTCCATATCAAACGAATTGCTTTTAATAACCTGGATTAATTCACTGGTATTGTACACAATTGATCCTGGAACAGTGGTTGTGTAATCTCCAATAATTCCTCTTTTTTTCGTATACTTCTTCAAATCATATGAGAAAAAGACCATTGGCTTATTTAAAAGACAGAACTCAAAAGGAACAGATGAATAATCTGTTACCAAAATATCTGTTACTAAAAATAGATCATTTATATTGGGATACAGCGAATAATCATATAAAAATCCTGTATACTTATCCTTATACTCCAACTTATTTCTTACTGCCGGATGGAGCTTGATTAAAACGATATACTCATCTTTTAGTGCTTTATACATAGCTTCCATATCCAAATGCAAATCAAAATCTAATAACTCTTTATCTCTAAAGGTTGGAGCATATAAAATGATCTTCTTACTTTTTAAAGTCGGATTTATTAATAGAATATTGTCTTTAATTTCTCTCTTGCGCTGTTCATAAAAAAACAAATCGGTTCTCGGAATACCTGTTTTTAATATCCTGTCGTCCGATAGCCCAAAAGCATCCTTATAAATGCTTGCAAGAGCATCCGAACCTACAACAATCTTATGAAAATTTCTATAAACATCAAGAAAGCGCTTTTGAGCTCGTAGGCTCCTTTTATTAAAAGAAGGTGCCAACAATCCAAATTTTTTTATAGCACCTGCTGCATGCCAAATTTGAATACATTGCACCCCCTTTTTAAATTTAACTTTCGCTAATGATCCGAAATAATTATCAATAATAACATATTGGGAAGTAGACAAATGATAGATTGATTTAATTGTATGAAGGATATTTTTCGTTTCAAATTTAAAAGACTTCACATTCGAGTAGCTATCCACTTCATATTTACATGTAGATTTATATAAGAAAATTACCTCACAATCAATTTTTTTCCGTTTCATTTCATCATAAATAAAAATGAGATTTTCTCCATAAGACATAATGAAAGTTACTTTTCTTTTTATTGGGAAAATTTTCATGATGCTATGTAAAATTTTAAATAAAATAAGATATATTTCTACGCTAATTTCTCTAATCATCTAAGTTTATCTAGCAACTTGCACTAGTTCCTTTTTTATTTTTGTAGTAGAAATTCCAGCTGTACGTGGTAAATATACAACTTCACAGTATTCATCTAATTCATCAAATTCCCCTTCCCAATCATCACCCATAACAAAAATATCTACATCATGATTAACAACATCTTTTGCTTTCTGCTCCCAATTATGTTCAGGAATTACTTCATCCACATACCGAACCGCTTCTAGAATCATTTTACGATTCTCATAGCTATGATAAGATTTTTTATTTTTTAATTTGTTAAATTCATCTGAAGAAACGGCGACAATTAAATAATCTCCTAAATCTTTCGCTCTCTTCAATAAGTTAATATGTCCCCAGTGCAATAAATCGAAAGTTCCATATGTAATAACCTTTTTCATGATCGTGCCCCCTGTGAAATGTTATTATTTTATAATTATTTAGTTTAGAAGTATATTTAAATTAGAGCTTCTCCTACGCCTATGAATGGTAAGAACGACTCAAATTCACCAATGTAAATCCAAAACAAATTTACATAGATTTTACATTGAGTTCACACGAAATTCACAAAGATGATTATAACATAATTTTTATTTACAAACTATGACAATAACCTAACAACTATTGTCATATCCGGCACAAGAAAACGCTTTCTTAATTGGTATTACAAACCTCCTCTTACTTTCTTTTATTTACAAAAAAAGTGCGAAGGAAATAGTTCCTTCACACTTTTTACTACCCTTTATATGACTATTTCAACATACGACGTGGCAATTTATCAATATTCTCTAACATAATGCCTGTACCAACAGCAACACAGTGCATTGGGTTTTCAGCGATTAGTACTGGTACTTTTAATTCTTCTGCTAGAAGCATGTCGATACCATGTAATAATGCGCCTCCGCCTGTTAAGATCACACCGCGGTCAATGATGTCTGCAGATAGTTCTGGTGGTGTACGCTCTAATACACCTTTTGCAGCTTGTACAATGACAGCCGCATTTTCTTTTAATGCTTCTGTAACCTCTTCTGAACATACTGTGATTGTACGTGGTAAGCCCGTTACCATGTCACGTCCGCGAATTTCAAGTTCTTCACTACGTGCACCTGGGAATACTGTACCGACTTTAATTTTAATATCTTCTGATGTACGTTCTCCGATTAATAGCTTATACTTACGTTTAATATAGTTTAAGATCTCCATATCAAACTTGTCGCCAGCCATTTTGATAGAGGAGGAGGTAACAATATCACCCATTGAAAGCACGGCAATATCTGTTGTACCTCCGCCGATATCAACAACCATATTTCCGCTCGGTTGGAAGATTTCCATGCCGGCACCAACAGCAGCTACTTTTGGTTCTTCTTCTAAGAATACTGTTTTACCACCTGAGCGTTCAGCAGCTTCACGAATTGCTTTTTGTTCTACAGATGTAATGTTTGTTGGACAACAAATTAAAATGCGAGGTTTTGAAAAGAAGCTCTTCACGTCCAGCTTGTTAATAAAATGCTTTAACATTGCTTCTGTAATTTCGAAATCTGCAATTACACCATCTTTAAGCGGACGAATCGCTACAATATTACCAGGTGTACGTCCTACCATACTTCTTGCTTCTTCACCTACCGCTAATACTCTTCCAGTATTGCGATCAATTGCTACAACAGACGGTTCGTTTAAAACGATCCCTTTACCCTTTACATGAATTAATACGTTAGCTGTGCCTAGGTCAATTCCGATATCTCTCGCAAACATTCCTGTGTTTTCCTCCTTGATATTCAAAATCAGGTTGTACCCGAATTCTTTTACACCTAATTTCTGATTTTATCATAAATTTAACGAAAACGTAATATTTGAAAAGATAATTCTTCTGAAAAATGTTCCGTCATGACCAAGGAATGTTTGCCGTATAATGAATTATTGCTGCACGATTCTTTCTGTATCTTCTTTTCGGTACTTCTGCTTCGTCGCTTCCCCGCCTCTTAGGTGGCGAATCGACTTATGATAATCAAGAATTTCTTTCACTTCATTTGCGAGCTCTGGATTAATCTCTGGTAAACGTTCTGTTAAATCTTTATGGACTGTACTCTTTGATACCCCAAATTCTTTTGCAATCACACGAACTGTTTTTCTTGTCTCCACGATATACTTGCCAATCTTGATAGTTCTCTCTTTGATGTAATCGTGCACACCACTCGCCTCCCTAAATTGGATGTGAGAAGTGTGAAATGAGACTCGCTGCATATGACTAAGAAGTAAATTCGAGTGCTGTTTGTAAG
>Ga0102589_1003317_pt1 | contig 17015 bp, 11 predicted proteins | sample AraplaMF_Col_mLB_FD_76858 | JGI IMG/M metagenome (GOLD analysis project Ga0102589, IMG submission 76858) | Arabidopsis root microbial communities from the University of North Carolina, USA - plate scrape MF_Col_mLB | ecosystem: Host-associated > Plants > Roots > Endosphere | place: USA... | reverse complement strand
TACACTTTCTGAGGAGCAATTAGAATATGTACATGCACTAGAAGAAAAAAAATATGCATGTGATGATTGGAACTTCAAAAAATAAAAAATGGTATAAGAAAAATATTTTTTTATCGTTTAACCCTTGTGATAACAAGCAGTTCGCATTCTGTTCGAAATTGCAAGAGTTGAATTAAAAAACTATATATAGTATCTTTTTAAAAGACATATACACAATATGTAGTGTTTAACGACACATGATATTGTGTATTTATATTTGTAATGCAGAAAATAAGGGAGGCAAAACGATGGTACTCACAAATCATCAACCCGAAGTAAACAAATTTGAACAATTAAACAAAGATATTGAACAATTTCCGCAGGTTCATCCTGTAACACCTGATATGCACATTACGCATAAAGGTGTATCAAGACTTGTGATGATCGATCGCTACTCGTTTAAAGATACGGAAAAGAAAACGTTAAAAGCCGGTGATTTCGTCGTATTAACAGTGAAGGCAGATCCAAAATTCCCTGCACGTGGTCTAGGGACAATCCAAAAGCTTGATATGTCTACTAAAACAGCAGAAATTTTGATTGAGGAAGATTACCGTAGTGCTATAGATGATCCGAAAGAGCAAGAAACGGGTGTGATTACGCGTTCAATTGACGTGCTAGAAAAGCCTCTTGAAATATTTTATGAACAAATCGCAAAACGAAATGCAACAGGGCTTGCTGCTGTTGAAAAAACACAAGAGAAACGCCAAGAATGGTTTGAGAAGTTTTATGAGCAGCTAGTTTCATTAAAATTCATTCCAGCTGGACGAGTTATTTACGGAGCAGGATCTGAAACGGATGTAACTTTCTTCAACTGTTACGTAATGCCATTTGTAGCAGATTCACGTGAAGGAATAAGTGATCACCGTAAGCAAGTGATGGAAATTATGAGCCGCGGTGGTGGTGTAGGGACAAATGGTTCAACATTGCGTCCACGTAACACTTTAGCACGTGGTGTAAATGGTAAATCATCTGGTTCTGTATCATGGTTAGATGATATTGCGAAACTGACTCATCTTGTCGAACAAGGTGGATCCCGTTAACCGAAAACGGCGGGATTAAAATCTCGTGAATTGCTGGAACACCCTGAGAGCTTTTCTTGCTACAACGTAAACTGTGAAGTTAGGCGTGAATGCTTGAAAAAAGAAAAGATTGGGCAATCAGCAGCGAAGCATCTATGGAAACGTAGTTGAACGTTCAACGACTATTGAAACTTTCTAAGCTTGGAAAAGTATGAAAGAAGTAAATCATATTAGGCGGTGACGCTCTTATGAGGCACGAGACAAAGAACAGTATTCTTTGATGATATAGTCTGATCTTATGTGAAAGCATAAGAATGTGGCAGAAATGACCACATCGAAAAAGTATCTTAAAATACTTTTTTGTAACAAAAAGCGTGGGGCACAAATGATTATGCTGGCAGATTGGCATCCTGATATCGTGGAATTTATTATTTCAAAAATGCAAAATCCACGTATTCTACGATACCTAATCGAAAATACAACGGATAAAACAATTATTCGTCTAGCAAAAGAAAAATTAAACTTTAAACCTCTTTCAACTCAAGAGGAAGCTATGTACCAAGGTATTGTTAACTATAAAGGTATCGAAGGTTTAGGTGGTTTTGATACGGCTATTATTCGTGAAGCGGAAAACAAGCTTCGTGATGGTGGTACTTATACTGTTCACAATCAAGAGTTTTTAACGGGTGCAAATATTTCTGTAACATTAACAAAAGAATTTATGCAGGCTGTAGAAAATGACGCTGACTTTGAGCTTCGTTTCCCAGCTGTTGAAGAATATACAAAAGAAGAGATGGCTATTTACAACAGTGAATGGCATAAAGTTGGAGATGTGCGTGAATGGGAGAAAATGGGCTATAAAGTACGCACTTACCGCACGATTAAAGCGAAGGAATTATGGAATTTAATCAACGTTTGTGCGACGTACTCTGCAGAACCAGGTATTTTCTTCATCGACAACGCCAATGAAATGACAAACGCAAAAGCTTATGGTCAAAGTGTTGTAGCGACAAATCCATGTGGGGAACAACCACTTGCACCATATTCTGTGTGTAACTTAGCAGCTGTGAACTTAGCGCAGTTTGCAAATAAAGAAGATCAAACAATTGATTTCGAAGCACTACGTGAAACAGTTCGTGTTGGTGTTCGTATGCAGGATAATGTAATTGATGCTACACCGTACTTCTTAGAAGAAAACCGTGTACAAGCTCTTGGAGAGCGTCGTGTTGGCTTAGGCGTAATGGGCTTAGCAGACTTACTAATTTATTGTGAGAAAGAATATGGCTCAGAAGCTGGTAATGAGCTAGTCGATGAAATCTTTAAGACGATTGCTGAAACTGCGTATGAGACGTCAACAGAGCTTGCGAAAGAACGCGGTAGCTTCCCATTCCTTGTAGGAGCAACTGAGGAAGAGACAGCACGTTTACGTAAAGCATTTACTGAAACAGGCTTTATGCAAAAAATGCCTGCACATATTAAAGAGCAAATTTTAGCAACGGGTATTCGCAACTCGCATTTACTAACAGTAGCTCCAACTGGTTCTACTGGTACGATGGTTGGCGTGGCAACGGGTCTTGAGCCATACTTCTCGTTCACATATTACCGTTCAGGTCGTCTAGGTAAATTCATCGAGGTAAAAGCAGAAATTGTACAAGAATATTTAGAACGTCATCCGGAAGTAGATGAGAATAATCTTCCTGATTGGTTCGTTACGGCGATGGAATTAAAACCAGAAGCACATGCTGATGTACAATGTATCATCCAAAAATGGATTGATTCATCTATTTCAAAAACTGTAAACGCACCAAAAGGTTATACAGTACAACAAGTTGAAAAAGTATATGAGCGCTTATATAAAGGCGGCGCTAAAGGTGGTACGGTCTATGTAGATGGTAGCCGTGATTCACAAGTACTGACACTAAAAGCTGAAGAAAATGATATGGATCAATTATCATTTGAGGAAGAATTAGTAGAAGTACCAACGAAGCGTCCAGTTGTATTAGTAGATACGATTCAAGCATTAGAATCAACAACAGTTATTGGTTCGGATGTAGGGAATACTTGCCCTGTATGCCGTAAAGGAACTGTAGAAGAAATCGGTGGCTGTAATACATGTACAAACTGTGCAGCACAGTTAAAATGTGGCCTATAAACCGTTTATAAAAAATACGTTGTTGATTTGAAATAAAGTCGTACCGTTTATAAAAAAGATGTACCGTTTAAAATAAAGTTATACCTTTTGTAAAAAAGTTGCACCGTTTTACTATAACCGTATCTATCTGTGGTCACGAGAAGAACAAGATTATACTGCTTTATTACGAAATGAAATGTTTAAACGAATGGGATTTTCTAAGGAGTAGCGAATGCTACTCCTTTTATTTGGCTTCGGGTGCTTGATTCATTAAGTTAATTCGAAAACGGTTAAAATTATTATAATATAATTATTTCAAGCTTAGAAGACGATTCTTTTAAGAAGTTTAACGGCTTTTCTATCTTACAGTAACGGGAGCTTTACTTTAAGATTCGGAAATCGGAATTAAACAATTTTATTATCCATTTTGAACAATATTGATTTGATTATTCTCTATTTAAATGCCTTTAAAATAGCATTATCTTAGTACAATGTAGTAAAGTTCTAGTTTATTTGAGAGAGATTAAATATCTTTATAAATATCTATATATGAGTTCTAGGACAAAGCGCCTGTAAAAAAATAATAAGAAAAGGGTAATTTTTATGTCTACTTCTTTATTCTTATATAAAAATAATTTTTCCGCCTATTAAAGCCGAATTTTTGGGCTTATCTGATTATTGTTAGGTGTTGTTAGTGGTGATAGAGTAAATAAATAATAAAACCGTCTTTTCCCTTCGGCACAAAGGGAAAAGACGGTTTTAAATTTGTAATTCTAAGGAGATTTAAAATGATGCAAAAACCACTAAAAGTAATTGCAAGTTCTGTTATTTTAACAACCACTTTATTAACACCTATCATGGCAAATAGTTTGACAGTTCATGCTGAAACACAAGAACAGACTAGTGAAAACAAAGTATCTGCTGAACGAATTTTTCAAGTGATTGGAAAAGGTGATGTAAACCAACTCAAAGATAGAGATAGACGTCAATTTAGATTTAGTCCACATGAACCAACAGGATTGTATGCTAGTCCAAATGAAAAGATAACTATCCAAGTAGACGACCCACAGGGTATTCAAGTACATATCGGAACATATTCATACGATGGTGCATGGAATCAAGATAATTTAGTTAAGTGGTTTACTTTACAACAAGGAGAAACTACAATTGAATCACCAAACGGTGGAATCATTTATTTTTGTAACCCACAACAAGGTGGAACAGTGAAAGCTGAGATTAAAACAGGCGGAACACCTATACCTTTCTTTGAATTAGGAAAACATACGAAACAAGATTTAGTTACTATGCTAGATAAGTACCCTAATGCCCATGCAGTGGAATTAAAAGGAGAACGTTCCTTAATAACTGCCAGTCCAGAAAGAGTAAAAAAATATTTATTAGGCTCTAATACAGACCCTGCAGAACTCCTAAAAAAAATAGATGAATCAATTAGAATTCAAGATCGAGTTTCTGGTTTATCTGAAGAACAAGCAGACAAGCATTACCAGCATTTTGTGGAGGATAATCATTCTAATCTTTATATGTATGCGTATTCTAGTAGAACAGCATATGTCGGAGACGCTATTCAACATATATTAGATATAAATCAGTTTACAAAAGACGGATGGGGACCTTGGCATGAAATGGGACATCAAAGACAACAAACTCCTTGGCTTTGGGATGGATTAATGGAAGTGACTACAAACATTTATAGTCTTTCTGTGCAACGGGCTTTTGGAAATTCATCAAGATTAGAAGAAGGAACATATGAAAAATCATTCGCTTATTTGAATAAACCTCAATCCGAAAAAGACTATAATAAAATTGATGATGTCTTTATGAAAGTAGCAATGTTTTGGCAATTAGACTTAGCTTTTGGGGAAGAATTTTATCCGAAATTACAGCAATTATACCGTGCAATACCAAACGAAGAGTTACCTAAAACGGATGACGAGAAAATACAAGGTTTCATTTATAATACTTCTAAGGTTGCACAGAAAAATTTACTTCCATTCTTTGATAAATGGGGACTGAAAGCATCGCCAGAAACAAGACAAAAAATAGAAGATTTGAATTTACAAACACTAACTGCTCCTATTTGGGAAGGAACTGATTCTAAACCTGTCCGCTAAATACATTACCTAAACAAAACATGAAAGTAATTGCAAGTAGTGAAGAATTAGGGGTTGAACCTGCGACGAATGCAATTGATGGGAATCCATATACAAGGTGGCATAGTAAATGGATTGAACAAAACCAATATCCATCCAATTTAACGATTGACCTTGGTGAAACTCGTACAATTACACAGCTATCATATCTTCCGAGACAAGATGAATCTCCAAATGGTCGTATTTTAAGCTATAACATTTACACAAGTACAGATGGTGTGAACTATCAAAAAGTAACTTCTGGAACATGGAAAAATAGTAAGAAGCAACAATTTGCAACATTTAATCCTGTGACTGCTAAATATGTGGAATTAGAGGTAGAAAACGGAATGAATGGTTTCGCTTCAGCAGCAGAAGTAGAGATTATGGGATATTAATCTGGCATTAAAATAAAAACGAGGTTGTCCTTTAAATTTTTTTAATTTTTATGATAATATGCTTTAGTCAGTCACACCAGTAGTTTACGGGCATTTAGAATAAGGTTACACTATCGACTTTAATGAATTTCTTACAAAAAAACTTTTGAGTATACACATCTTCGATTTATTCTAAATATTCAATTAGTTAAATTTCCGTCAATTTTACTTTTTATACAAGATTTTATACAGGCTGCAGCTGGTGACACTGCCGAAATACCTAAAAAAGCAATCGTGAAAATGGCAATGGAGAAAATAAGAAATATTAATGAAATTGCTGCTACTGGTAGTGCAGTGGTTACTTTTGGCGGTCAAGTACTCCAAGCATTCCAAGGTATAATAGGTTAAACATTTGCCCGAGTTGATTCTATAACATAAGCAGGTTAGTGTGGAGTGTTGTTTAACTTGTTGTTCCACAATATCAGGCGCGATTGTGGAGCAACACAGGTAGAAAATAATCAAACTTTTTTATGATAACCTAACTTAAAACTGCTAAAGTGGAATCCCTTTTGATCAATCTTTTTTCAAAAGGGATTCTTCTTATTTATTGTATAATAAGGGTTTGCGAGGTATTTTTGCTCAAACTTTATTTCAAAGCAACATACGTGATGTTTAAAATAAACTCGCGAAGCTTTGCCCCTTTGGATATGATTATCTAAAGGGGCGTTTTTGTGTCGAAAAGTAAAAGATCATTGAGAATCGATAGGTGGATTAAAGAGGTTCTAGGAACTGGCAGTGGGGTATAAAAAACATTTGATTATGCATTTAACAGTCTAAAGTATCAGCATCTTGCTGGTGCTTTTTTAGTGGTGTGCGTTGCTTGCACATGAACTTTAGGGGGCAAGTTCCGATCTCTGAAGGAAGTAACACACCTGCCTATGAAAATGTATGTGTATATCCGGGGAGGTCTGACAGAAACATGAAATATCCCTTCAGAACCTACTTGGTGAAAATAGGTGATCTATTAGAGTTTCATAGAACACCTAAAGGAGAAAGTAATTTGCTAATCATGAAGCTGTCCGCCTGTTCAAATTAGCTGAATTTGTAAAACAAGTGCTGCCACAGGGAATCTTGTTGACAGTTAGGAATAAAAATAGAACACCTAAATCAAATATTTTGGACATCTAAGTATAGAGGAGCAGAATGTATGCATGGAATGAAAAACAGTAGAATTCTCGAGTTATAGTATGTATGTAAATTAGGAGGGTGAGCCATGCAGGATTACAATGTAAAGGTAGAAAAATTAACAAAGAATTACGGGAAAAAAGCTGTTCTGAAAGGAATAGACTTTACTGCTAAAAAAGGTGAAATTATTGGTGTTATCGGTAAAAATGGTGCTGGGAAATCGACATTCTTGGAAATTTTAATGACGATTAAAGATTATAATGACGGTAAGGTAGCTGTTTTTGGTAATAACTTAAAGGAAATTGATCAAGCTCAGCTGGAAGAAATTAAAAGTAATATATCTGCTGTACTTCAGCCTACACAGTTTTATAAAAAATTAAAAGTAAAAGAATTACTAGATCTTTTTCGTGCCTATTATGGTAGCAAAGTAGATTTAAATGAAATTATCGAAGAGTTTGAATTGCAGGAGCATCTAAATACGTTTTTTGATAATTTATCTGGAGGATGGAAGCAAAAGGTTAGCCTAGCAATTGCTTTTTCTTCAAAACCGCGTTTGATCATTTTGGATGAACCGACTACCGGTCTGGATCCTCATATGCGGAACATATTATGGGGAAGTATCACAGGATATATTAAAAAAAATGACAGTACTGTGATTTTATCGACTCATTACATGGACGAAATCGAACTCTACTGTGATAAAGTTCTATTTATTAACGACGGTGTAACCGAAGTATATGATACGCCAGAAAATATTTTGAAATCAGGTTATAAGTCTATTAATAGCTTTTATCTTGATAAAATTTCTAAATAAGGGTGAGAAAAGATGTTATTAACACAAATTAAATATGACTTAATCATGTTTTTTAGAGAGTTATTTTATTTGGTTTTCACAGTTGTTGTACCGCCAGTAACATATATTTTAATGGGACAAATGTTCAGTAATGCAACCTATAGCGGAGGAATGAACTATGTTCAAATGTATACACCATCGTTTATTGTCCTAATTAGTTTTTCAGTAGTATTTTTTGCCTTTGGTTTTGATCAGGTAATGAATCGTGCGGAAGGAATTGAAAAAAGACTTTTCATTACGCCTATAACAGATAAGATTCTTCTGATGTCCAGTATTGCCAAGTCATTTATTATTGCAACTGCAGGATTTGTCTTAATAACATTGATTGGCATACTTATTTATGATTTGCAACTTTCTATTGTTAATTTCTTAGTTTCGTATTTAAGTTTGTTGCTTATTAATGCGATAATGTTAGTTTATTCTCATGCGATTTATTCAAACTTCAAGGAAGTAAAAACAGCACTAATTATGTCTATTGTTTTGTTTCAAATTGTTATGTTCACTGGCGGCTTTTCTGTTCCTGTGGATAGTCTTCCGAATTTTGTGAAATATGTATCTTATGTGAATCCGTTCTATCATTTGAATAAAATATATATTTCAATTTGGAATCAAACATTTGAATTCAATCAAGATATGTTGATTTCAATCGGGTACACATCGTTTCTTCTAATTATTTCATTAGTTGTTATTAAGCTCAAAAAAAGATTTTAATGAGTTCCAACGATTTGGTGAGAATCGTTAAGTAGACAATGTCTTCTGCGCCATTTGATAATGAGTTGTTGTTTTAAAATTATTTTTTGAAAGAGCTTTGTAAAAGTGATAGCTTTAAGAGCTGTAATATAAGCTTGAATTCTGGTCAGGTTTTGTCTTTTTTTAAATTTCCTAACCTTCCGCTAACACGCCTTCCCTGATTCCTTTTATTTACTTATCTATAGTATACTATGTAGTGGAGTTACTATATAGAAATGAGGGTCAGTGAGTGGCTATATTAGCATTCATTCAGGTTTTATTTTATTGTATTTTGGTAAGTTTCGTTATAGGTAAACGTTTTTTTCGAAAGGAATATATTATTGCGGTTATATTGTTTAGTTTAATTATGGCTGGGTTATATTCGTATTTGGATATTTTTGGTTCGTTATTAATATTTGCGTTTGTTTTTGCTATGTTTAAATATACATATCTAAAGTGGATACCTGCATTGTACTACGCATCAACAGTAATGATTGCTACGATTCTAATTGATCATATAACAACTTTCATTATGGTAAAAATCTTTGGGGTTAGTACTACCTTTATAGAAACATACGGAATAATTTCATCAGCGACATTACTTCATCAATTTATTACACTGATTATTGGCTTTATATTTATAACCTTTTGGAAAAAAGTGACCATCCGAATTTTTGAGAAAGATACAGATGATAGGAATTTAACGCGAATTGCAGCTTTCTTGGGTCTTTTTACATATGCGATTTATTTTACAATGATTGTTTATGTACGATTAACAGGAAATCAAAATAAGCTTGTATTGATGAATACGATGTACTTATGTATCTATTTTATTATTTTTGCTGTTAGTTTGTCGTTTCTAGTATATACCTTCAGAAAGCGGTTTGAGATGAGGGAAAAGGAAATTGAGCTAAACAGTCTACAAATGTACACAGAACAGCTGGAAAGAAACTATAATGAAATGCGAACTTTCCGCCATGATTACATCAATATCCTGTCTTCTATGTCAGAATACATTACCAATCGTGATATGAATGCTTTAGAAAGCTATTTTAATGACAATATTATGCGCGTCAGTCAAAAGATTCGTGACGATGATTTTAAAATGAGGGGATTGTCCCAAATTAAAATCCCAGAAGTAAAAGGTTTGGTATCCTCCAAACTGATTACAGCACAGGGAAAAGGGATAGATGTGGTTTTTGAATGTCCTAACGAAATTCATTATCTGAATATGGATAGTGTACTGTTGTGCCGCTGTATCGGAATTATTTTAGACAATGCCATTGAGGCAGCAGAAGAAGTAGAAAAGGGCACAGTTCGAGTGGGATTTGTGGAGTTTGAACAATCCGTGTCCTTTGTAGTTTGGAATACGTTCAGAGATACTGGGTATAAGCTCTTTCAATATTTCGAAAAAGGTTTCTCAACAAAAGGAGAAAATCGAGGATTGGGGCTGAATAGCCTGAAGAAAATGGTTGATCAAGAAAATAACACACAGTTGGATACAGTTATAGAGGATGGGTTTTTTAAACAAGAAATTGTAATTTTAAAGTGAGGGATTGAGATGATTGATGTATTTATTTGTGAAGATCAAAAGGAACAAAGAGAAAAGATAGCCAGGTATGTTTCAAATTACATAATGATTGAAAACCTTGATATGCAACTGGTACTAACAACTGCAGATCCAGAAGGAATATTAGCCTATATAAAGGAGAGTAATCGACCTGGTTTATATTTTCTTGATATCGACTTGAATCATGAGATGAATGGTATCACACTTGGCTCGGAAATCAGAAAAATTGATCCAATTGGTGATATTGTTTTTATCACAACCCACTCAGAACTTACATATTTAAATTTCATTTATAAAGTAGCTGCGATGGATTTTATTATTAAAGATGATGTCGATTCTGTACAGAGCAAGATTGTTAGCTGTTTGAAGGTGACAAATGAAAGAAAGCAAGTAATGAACAACACATCCAATAAAAAATTCGTTCAAAAAGTTGCAGATAAAATTATTAGTGTCAACTATGATGATATCATGTTTTTTGAATCCTCTCCATTACATAAAGTTGTTTTACATTTAGATAATCGTCAAGTGGAGTTTTATGGGAAGCTGAAAGACATAGAAAAAGAGTATGAAGGCTTCATTCGTTGCCATAATTCTTACGTAGTAAATATCGACAATATTCAGGAAGTGGACTTAAAAAAGAAAGAAATTTTAATGGAAAATGGAGAAACTTGCTATGGATCTGCTCGTATGATTAAAGCTGTACAGAAAAAATTAGAAATGAGTGTTATCGAATAAGTTTATGCTCTAGGGGTATGAACAAAATCTCAAAATTTATGAACGCGAAGAGTAAATTATGAGGGGGAGCGTTAGGAAATGAGGATTTGCAACGTTAATATATAAAAAGGCCAATTCCTCGGAATTAAAATCGAGAAATTGGCCTTTTTTCGTTACTACATAAACGCGTCCAGTGGTTGAAAATCGATGCCTAAATTCTTACTTGACGTATTCAGTTATTACAATATTTCAATATACCCTTCTGTTCCATGTACGCGAATTCGTTGCCCATCTTTTATCAGTTCAGTGGCATTATCCACCCCAACAACTGCTGGTAATCCATATTCACGCGCGATAACTGCTCCATGTGTCATCAGTCCGCCAACTTCGGTAACTAGACCTTTTATTGATACAAACAATGGTGTCCAGCTAGGGTCAGTAAAGGAGGTAACTAATATATCTCCTTCTTCTAAATCAGCATCTTCTATGTTTGAGATGACACGAGCACGCCCCTCTATAACTCCGGATGAAACAGGTAGCCCTACAATAGCTTTGGCAGGGAGATTTTCTCGTTTGTATTCACCTACAATAATTTCACCATCAGACGTGATAACGCGTGGGGGAGTAAGTTTTTCATATAATTTGTACTCGTCTTTTCGTTCGTTGATAATCTGGTAATCTAGTTTATTTGTGTGTACGATTTCACGAAGTTCTTCAAAAGTGAGATAGTATATATCTTCTTCTTCGTGAATAACGTTGTCCTGAACGAGTTGTTCGGCTTCTTTCAGTAAAGCCTGCTTATAAACGAAGTAGCGATTAATCATACCGTATTTTGGATATTCACGATAGCCGATGAAATTCCGGATTAGGTCGATCATTCGTTTTGTTTCTTTGGCTTTTTGTTCGCCATCCGGTAATTGCTTCAATTGCTCTAGTAACTCTTGTTCTTTTTTCAAAGCCTCTTGTCGCCCTTGCTCAAATTTTCGAGTGCTGGCATTAGGCTGCAAGTTTTTGATATTGTTAAGAATCATAGGGACAAGTGAGATTGGTTTTTCACTCCAACGAGTTTTCGTAATATCGATTTCTCCAGCACATCGCATTCCGTATTTGTTGAGAAAAACATGGAAAGCGTCTCTTGCTTCCTGTCCGCCATTAAACTTAACTAGTTCATCCAAAAAGTTATCATTTTTTGTTTGTTGTAAATATGCAATTACATCTGGATAAGGACGGATCACATCTGCGACATCTAAAAGTGCTAGACCCATTTCCGAAGTAATATTGTTTGGTACAGATTGAGAAAGCGTGTCTGCTACGTTTTTTTCACCTAACCACTCGTTCATTTTTTCATTGATCCATATTGAAGCATTTATAGCAGACATAAATACAGCTGAACTTTGTGGATCAAATAAAATCTTCTTTAATTCCTGAATATCTTCTTGAATAAAATCAAATAAATCTATTCCTGATTTCGTTTGGATGTTTTGTTTTAACTCTTCTATGGATGTTTGGTTACGCTTAATCAATTCAGAAACGATTGATGGATTGTTTTCAATTTGTGCTAGCGTATCTGTATTGCCTCTTTTGGGACTTGGTGCTTTATTATCATTAGGTAACGATTTAATAAAATCTCCACGCTCAATGATGTGCATAAGTGCATCTTTCATGAGCGGATCGTGTTGTCCCATAGTATTTAATAAATTGTTTCTACTAACCGGTGAAGCCAGTTGATGAGTGATATCAACAAACAATCTTCCTCCTGCTTTACGCATGGGCGCAGAAGTTGTTAACAGGAAAAAAGACAATCCCAATGGTTTCATGGGATCTGTCATCATTTGTTGATGACCGACAGATATATAGACGTGGTTTTCTTGGTCAGTCGCTTTAGGGATGGGGAAAAGAGTCGTGATTGGGCGACTCTGAACAATATAAAATGTATCATCAACCAAACACCATTCGATATCTTGTGGGCAACCAAAATAAGCTTCGATCTGTCTTCCGATACGTGCTAGTTGTAAAATCTGTTGATCAGTAAGTGTTTGTATCTTTTGCTGTTCCGGATCGATCTGTTGTGTCTCTGTTCCTCCTCCTTTTAGGCTATAGATAGCTAATTTCTTGGTCGCTATCATTTTATCGACGATTTTTTCTTCCTGTACTTTATAACAATCTGCAGAGACCAAGCCAGAGACCAGTGCTTCGCCGAGTCCAAAACTGGCATTGATTGATAGTAGTTTTCGGTTAGAAGTAATCGGATCAGCGGTAAATAATATCCCTGATGCCTGTGAGAAAACCATCCGTTGTATGATGACGGATAAATACACCTGACTGTGGTCAAATCCATTTTGCATACGGTAGATTACCGCGCGATCCGTAAATAGGGAAGCCCAACATTTACGAATATGCTGCAAGATGGATTCCTTGCCTATGATATTTAAAAAGGTGTCTTGTTGACCAGCAAAAGAGGCATGTGGTAAATCTTCAGCAGTCGCACTAGAACGCACTGCATACGCATGATCATCACCAAGTTGAGAGAGTGCGTGAGCAACTTCTTTTACAACATCGGAAGGAATTTCTACTTCCAAAATGATTTGTCGAATCTTCCTGCTGATTTCACTAATTTGATCACGATCATTTACTTTTAGCGTTGATAGTTGATCCAACAATACTTGAAAGGTTTCGTTTTGTTCGATGGCTTTTTGATAACCCACTGTCGTAACACAAAATCCTTCTGGTACTTGTGTTCCTTCAATTTTTGATAATTCACCTAAATTTGACCCTTTTCCACCAACGAGCAAAAGCTGTGTTTTATCCATTTCCTGAAAACTAAGAACCAAAGAACTCATTCTACATCTCTCCTAACCATTCTATTGAGAAAAAATATTTGACAAGAGCTTATCGGTGTGATAATATATAGAGTATACAATAGGTTAACTGTAATCAATTGACCGATGGCGTTTGTAATATAATTATATATTCGTGTCTGTTTTTATGCAATGTTAAATAACTTGGTGAAAATATCCAAGTTTTTTCTTGGTTTCTCTCTTCCTCTAATCACATCAAAAAACTGATTTAAGCCGACTAACTGCCCGGTATGCTTATGATACTTTTTAAATATTCTGCGGTATTTCCCTTCTTTTTTCGCTAAATTAATTCCTTCACTTAGACGAATTCATAATATTGAAATCACACTCTAAAGGATTACTCCACCCATAACGTCATTATAAATAGGCAATAAAGATTATCTTGCCACAAACAGGTGCTTATGTTGAATTAGGTTTAAGCATTGATCTTCGACAAAACCACATAATAAAAATAAAATGATATTCCATTAAAAGGCATGATGATTTGTGAAGGACGCAGGTAGAAAAAGATCAAAATTTTTTATAAAACTGATAATTAAATCGTCTGAATAAGAATCCGTTTTGATCAATCTTTTTTTCAAAATGGATTCTTTTTATTTATCTTAAATACTGGTGGTGTGGAATTTTTGATCAAACTTTATTTCAAAGCATCGCTATCAAAGGCGGATATGCACCTTTTTTTATTAGAAAACGCCAGCTACGGAACTCTCACACCTTTTAGGGATGAGTTGGATGTCCCGTCCACTTATCCCGTCTAAACGACCAGTCATCGAAAATCCATTTACATAACTAGATGAAAATTTTATATTAAAAACGAAAGAAAGGATTGTGGTGATATGAAGGTAGAAGTGTCGATTGACCCGGCATGCAAAGAGCCAAAAGTTATTATTCACTACGCTTTCGCGCAAAAAACATCTGCCTAAGCATAAAGCTAAAGCCGATTCTGGACGCAATTTTTCCGAGGGATAATTGATTTTTTTAGTAGGATTTTCAGGAAATCTCTCGAATTATTTAAGTATAAGGGGGAGAGTGTATGAATAGTTTACCAATTATAGTAGCTCCGATGTTTTTAGTTTCTAACCCAAAGATGGTTATTGAAGCTAGTAGAGCAGGGGCTATCGGTTCTTTTCCGTTATTAAATGCAAGACCTGCTTCAGCATGTGCTGAGTGGCTTGAAGAAATAAAAGAGGCGCTACCTACTGAGCAATGGGCAGTCAACTTTATTTGTCACCCTGTAGCGAATACACGTTTTGAGGAAGATTTACAGTTAATTGAACAATTCCAGCCACCAATTGTCATTACTTCATTAGGTAATCCAAAGAGAGTGATAGATATTGTTCATGGTTATGGAGGGAAGGTCTATGCAGATGTTGCGAATGTCAAGCATGCTAAAAACTCTGCTGCCATAGGTGTAGACGGACTAATCCTTGTTTGTGCAGGAGCTGGTGGGCATGGCGGGCAACTGAGCCCATTTGGTTTTGTATCTGCGGTAAAGAAATTCTTTACGGGGACAATCATTTTATCAGGCTCCATTTCTAGCGGTGCAGACGTATTAGCTGCTCAAATAATGGGAGCAGACTATGCCTATATGGGTACTCGTTTTTTAGCTTGTGATGAAGGAAATGCACCTGAAGAGTACAAAAATATGGTGATTGAAAGTGATACCTCTGATATTTTATATACCGATGCTTTTAGCGGTGTCCATGTTAATGTGTTAATTCCATCCTTATTAAAGGAAGGCATTGATCCAGCGACATTGAAGCCAAGAGAGGACATTGATTTAACACACCTCGTGAATGTCAAGGCATGGCGAGATATTTGGTCTGCTGGACATGGCATTACTAACATTGTCAAACGAGAGTCGGTTCGTGAAATATTTGAAACATTGAAAGAAGAGTATGAGAAAGCAAAGCAGCAAATAATTTCTGTACAGCCATTGTAAAAACTATAAAAAAAGGGCAAGTCCAACTGATGCATTTAGTTGGACTTGCTCTTTAACTTTTTTCAGCGTGTGTTCAAACATCCGCTGAAATAAAGGAACTCAGTCTAAGAACGCCACGTCCTGTGGCGACGACTGAGTGACCAACATCATGCTGTGTTGCTGTCGCTTCGCTTTCGCACAGACAAAAACACGCTGCTGACGCTACGTTAGCACTACGCTTTCGCGCAAAAAAATTTGTTGGCCCAAAGCCTCCGGCGAGTGTCACGGAATCGGAAAGGAGTTAATAAAGGATGTTAGCCTAAAATCATCGCATCCGTGCGATAACGGCTAACTGACCTGCATCCAGCAGGCCTAAGCACAAAGCCGATTCCGGACGCAATTATGCCGAGGCATAATTGATTTATTAATCATGATTTAAAGTTGCCGCAATTTCTGGTTGTTGCTCAACTTGAAGCAACATATTGAAGGATGCGATAGCTACTTCTACTTGGTCGTCCTTTGGCTCGCGTGTTGTCAGTAATTGCAGCCATAAGCCTGGATAGCCAAGGAAGCGTAACACGGGAATATTACGGCATGCATTTGTCGCTTGAAGTACTTCAAATGATATACCAAGAACAACTGGAATTAATAGAATACGGTCCAAGAGGCGTAACCAAAGTGGATCAGTTGGCACGAAGAAATATAAAAACATGCCTACAAATACAGTGAACAGCATAAAGCTACTACCGCAACGATAGTGTAAGCGTGATTGTGCTTGCACATTTTCTACTGTTACGTCCATACCAGCTTCATAGCAATTTATAACCTTATGTTCTGCACCGTGATATTGGAACACTCGTTTAATTAGTGGAGTTAAAGATATAAAATATAAATAGGTTAGTAGTAAAATTAGCTTAATGCCACTTTCGAGTAAAATTTGACCGGTTTTGCCCTCTATCCATTTAGAGAAAAAATCCGCAATAAATACTGGAATTAGTGTAAAGGCAAATTTACCAAATAAAAAGGAAAGAATACCCACAACTGCAACTCCTAAAATCATTTGAAGTCTCGAGCCTTCCTCTTTATTTTCTTCTTCCTCGCCAGGTGTAACGTCGTAACGGTCACCTGAAAACTGCATATGGCGAGAGCCTAAACCAGCTGATTCAATCAGTGCTACAACGCCTCGCACCAATGGAATTTTTTTAAGCTTTTGTAAAATAGGATTTTGAACTTTTTTGTAATGATAATAATCAATGGAATCATCGTTACGGCGAATTGCAGTAATCGTATGTTCCTTTCCGCCGAACATTACACCCTCTAATTGTGCTTGTCCCCCGTAAACAGGTGAATTGCTCAAGGCTAACACCACTCTCTTTATATATTTCAACTGTACCATTGTACTAAATTTAGTGAAAAACCTCTAGAGTTACGCATAGTAAAATTTCTATATGGCTACACTAATCGTACAA
>Ga0102589_1003316_pt1 | contig 17017 bp, 16 predicted proteins | sample AraplaMF_Col_mLB_FD_76858 | JGI IMG/M metagenome (GOLD analysis project Ga0102589, IMG submission 76858) | Arabidopsis root microbial communities from the University of North Carolina, USA - plate scrape MF_Col_mLB | ecosystem: Host-associated > Plants > Roots > Endosphere | place: USA... | reverse complement strand
CGGTGCGATTTCCTTTTCAGCAAAGTCACGTACCATTTCTTTAATCATTTGTTTTTCGCGAGTTAGAGTAAATTCCATTCCGCTACACACCCCTTATCGAATATTGAGTTTCGACAGCGTGCGAGTTTCTACTACAAACATTACAAATTAAAAGACAAGAACATTAGTTAGATAATTGTTATAATTCTGTCATAATCTAATTTTAAAACAGATTCTGTACTAATGCACAAAAAAATTCCTACATTGTTCTACAACAACATAGGAGTTTTTTGTCGAAATATGTAATTTATTGTTTAATAATCTCTACCTTTACCCGAATCTGAAATCTCTACTAAAGCTTCAGGGTATGGTTCGAAATATGTTTGTCGTAATAAATACTTTTCATCAAATCGAAGAGCCCATGATTTTAAAATTGCAAGTATACTACTAAGCGGGCTTTTCTTTTCTTTATATTTTTGTATCAGATCTAAAAAATGATCTTTTTCTTGTTTTTTCAATTTTGTTTTAAAATATCCAAAAATATGCTCACATACATTTACATTCGATGTATAGCGGGGTGTGCGCATAAATAATTCATATAAAGTTTTCTCATAATTTTCAAATACCACTTCAATCTTTTCATTTTTGTGATTTGCAATTATTCGTCCCAATTCCTTTTGTTTTACCTGATTATATGCCATAAATAAATATTTATTATCAGACTGAAACGATACAAGATCTTTTATATTTTTATTATGTTTGATCATTTTGTAAGATGCGATTGTAAATAACCTTGTAAAGAAATGTTCTCTAATAATAAAATTCGACAATCTACCTTCTTCTTCAATTGGAAGATGTGAAAAATTTTTTATTACTGCTCCGCCAAATAAGCCTGATCCCTTTCCTTTTGCTGGCGCTTTTTCAAAACCAGAATAAATTTTTACATCACGGGTACCACAACTTGGCGAACGATTCTTTAAAATAAAACCATCCACATCAGGTATCGTTTGTAAAAAGTCATTTGAAAATTGCTCCATTTTTTTAGTTACATCTTCCCGCGTCGACGGCTGCACCAGCTTATTCACACCATGTTCTTCTACAATTCGTATCGTTTCACGAGGAGTGCCCAATCCGATCTCGACTTCTGGACAAACAGGTATAAATGTAACAAATGGCTGCAAATTTCGTATTGTTACATCTGGAATCATCTCTCCATTATAACGACAAGCATCAAATTCTAAACATTTACTTACAACAATTTTAGGTTTAGCAAATTGTCGCATTTCATTACCTCCTTAGTGCTAGTCCATATAATATAAATTGTACTCAGTTTTACATTTTAAGCAAAGTTTGATTCATTTAGTTTTATTAATGTGCGCTCTATAATGATGGTTTAGACATTGTGAAACGAATAATACACACATGCTCTGGAGAAATTAATACATAAGAAAGGAGGGAGCGTTATGAAGAAGAAATTATCATCTATTTTAAGTGTTTTAGCACTATCTATTATGTTTTTAGGTACATCTGCACAAGCTGAATACGATGGAAATAATATGAATAGAGTTAATAACACTGACATTTCAACTCGAGTTAATGACAATAACTTAGACAGAGTTAATAATGATGTGAGAACTCGAAATGTAAATACGACAAATGATTTAAATGATAATCGTGATAAAAATAATAATTGGGCTTGGCTCGGTTTATTAGGACTAGCAGGATTATTAGGTCTTAGAAGAAAAGACAAAGAAACACGTTAATTTAGAACATTTTTAGTAAACAAGTACTTATTTATCAAAAATATATAATGAAAATTAATCGCCTGTTTAAAGGCGATTAATTTTTTGCTAAAAAATGATATAAGTACTTCACACTTCACCATATTTTTACTTATGATTAAAATCGTGGCGTTAATCCGTACAATATAAATTGAATCGTACTTTCAATTTCCGTTTCATCATCCCATTTTTCTTCAGGCAATAATAAAAATCGTGTTAATAATAAACCTAATACAGCTGATAAAGTAAGTCGTAAAACAGAAGATGGGGGCATTTCAATAATTTCTCCTTCTTCTTGAAACTTTGCAATCAACTTTTTAAAATGTGAAAGTAATTCTGTTTCAACTAACTGTTGTATTTCATTTTTCAGTTCCGGCTGAAACGGCACTTCTTGAATTAATATTTTTATCATTGGAAAATGCTTTTTTGCAAATTCAAATCTATTATGAATGACAACTCTTAAAAGTCCTTCATACGATTCATACTCCGATTTAAATATTTCTTTCGCAAAGGCTTGTACAAAAAATGGTGCAGCAAACTTTGTTAATGTCGGCATGACGACTGCTAACAATAAATCTTTTTTCGTTTTATAGTAGCGGAAGATCGTTCCTTCCGCTACACCAGCGCGCTTTGCAATTTCACTTGTTGAAGTTGAAGCATAGCCTTTTTCTCCAAACATATCAACGGCTGCTTCTAAAATACGCATTTGACGTTCATTTCGTTTATCTGTATTTGTTGCAATAACTAATTCTTCAAGCCAATCTTTCTCCATTTATATAACTCCTTTTTTCATCATTATATTTTGCGATGTTTCTTTAATGCAAATACATTTCCTACTGCAAATAATAGTGAAAAAAGAAGTAAAACAGTAAGATCTAATGCAATCTCTGTAATTCCTTGATTTCGAATCATCACTTGTCTCATTGCGTCAGCGCCATATGTGAGCGGAAATAATTTCCCTAACATTTGGAGCCACTTATTCATAGATTCAATTGGAAACAAACCAGAAAAGAAAATTTGTGGCACAATAACAAGCGGTATAAACTGGATCATTTGAAATTCATTATTTGCGTATGCAGATAAAAACGTCCCTAAAGTTAAAGCAGTTAAAGAAAGCATACATGTAATAAGTAGCGTTAGCCATATGGAGCCAGCTACATATAGGTCTAAAATGTAAACTGAAAAACTTACGATAATAATGGATTGTATGAATGCAAAGATTCCAAAGCCAATAATATATCCTACAACTATTTCCCATCTCCTTACCGGCGTCGATAATAACCTTTCTAAAGTACCACTTAAACGTTCTCTTACGAAAGACACCCCTGATAAAATGAATACAAAGAAAAATGTAAAGAAACCGATTAATACGGGACCAAGCCCATCAAACATTGTAAAGTCTTTAGAACCATGTAAATAATTCACTTCAGGTTTCATAATCGATACATCGTTCTTCTCTGTGCCTTTTTGTAATATTTGTAGCACAGCACGATTTTTTGACGAATCACTACCTTCTAATACAATATTCATTTTTCCATTTTCTAAACGAATTACCGCATCTACCTTTTGTTTTTCCAACTCAGACATTGCCTTTTCTTTACTATATTCATAAATTGACGCTTCCTGATTTTTCATCACTTTTACTAACTGAGCGGGCATATCAACAACAGCAATATGCGGTACATAGTCCTTTTGTGTAAACACTAGCGACAATAACCAAAGTAATAACATAGGTGCCCCAAACATCATCGCTAACGAACGTTTATCTCGAAAAAATTGGCGAATAATACGAATGATTACACCGATAACTCTCATGATTCAGCCACCTCTTCCAACAAAAAGACATCTTCAATCCTTCCTGATGATACCCGCTTTTTCAATTCTTCAGGTGTTCCAGTCGCAACCAGCTTTCCTTCTCTAATCAGCCCTAGGCGCTCACAAAACTCAGCTTCATCCATAATGTGTGTCGTTACAATTATCGTTGTTCCTTTCTTTTTCAAATCATAAAATTTTGCCCAGATTGTTTTTCTAAGAAGCGGATCTATCCCCACTGTTGGCTCATCTAAAATTAATATTTCTGGTTCATGAAGGAGCGCTATTGCTAATGATAAACGCTTCTTCATTCCGCCTGAAAAATGCTGCACTTGCTTTTTCATATGTTGTGATAATTGTACAATTTCAAAAATCTCTTCAATTCTTTCCTTTTTATGTTTTCCCTTTAATCCGTACATCGTTGCAATAAAATCTGCATTTTCATATGCTGATAGTTCTTCGTATAATGCATCAGCTTGAGCCATATAACCAATTCTTTTCATTTCATTTAAATTAGGCATGTTCGTGTTGTAAACAAGCACTTCACCTTCCGTTGCCTCATTAATACCCGCAATCAATTTAATAAGAGTCGTTTTCCCTGAACCTGAAGGCCCAACTAAACCAAATATCTCTGCTTTTTCAACTTGTAATGAAAGATTGTGTAAAACTTCTTTTTTTCCAAAACTTTTCGATACAGTCCGTAAAATAATGGAAGGTTGCTGCACGTATTCTTCCCCCTTTTCCAAAATGAGTGAGTACTCACTTTTATTTTACTCTTGCGTAATTATATGTCAAACTTCATTGATTAGTATGGTTTTCCGTCAACAATATTAAACAATGAAACAGAGTCGACATTAGAATATCCTTTCTTAAAGTCGACTCTGTTTCATTTAAATTATATAATTTGCTTTACGTTTTTAAATTCATATATTTCCTAATTCTAGCAACATCTAAAGAATATTCGATAACTAATTGCTGTAACGGTAAAATAACTGTGTCAGGATATAAATGTGCATATTGTAATGTTTCCGCATATTTTTCTAACCTTTTTTCTAAATACTTTATAATTTGATCAGGATGACTTACTAATAAACATTTGCAATAATAATGTATTTGTTCCTCAATCGCCGTATACTCTTCAATTTCATATTCTTTATGCATGTGTACACCCCTTTAAGTTTTTTACATGAATTACTTATCACACATTTCACTCGACTAATTTTTAAGTTTTTTGATTATTTACACTATAACAAACTCCTCGGGTCAAATTTTGTTACTTTATGTAACGTAGAAAATTTTTAACAAAATTGTAATGTTAACTTGGATAAAATGCATATGTCCTATTTTTTCTGTACAAAAAATCGTACAGTTCAATTTAACTGTACGACTACAAGTTCTGGTCTATTGAAAATTCTTTGCGGAATGATACTATTACCTAATCCTCTACTTACTACCATAGACGTATTTTGTTTTTCATTTAAACCGGCTGTATATTTAGGTAAAACACCTTGATTTGGAGCCACTAATTTGCTGATAAATAGTAACTAAATTGTCCACCCTGAGCGTGTCCTGATAAAACTATATCTATTTGCTCATCAGCATAATTCTGAATAAATTTAGGTCTATAGAATAAATTATCTATTTCTCCTATTTTAATGTGGTACTCCTATTTATAGATATACTCCTATGTAATCCATAATTTTCCTTATCGGATAAATTAATAATAATTATTTCCCTACACATTGAGATTACAAGTTGTATAAGGAAGCTCTTCTTTTTTCCATGCAAGAAATCCTCCCTTTAGATTAACCACTTCCTTTATACCAGCTCTTTGTAAAATACTAGCTGCTATAGCGGAACGCAATCCGGTTCGACATTGTAAAACGATTGAGCAATCCTTTGGTATACAATCTAGCTGCTTAAATAGATTTCCTAAAGGGATATGTATTGCATCATAAAGATGTCCTTCCTCCCACTCTTTTTTACTACGCACGTCGATTACCTTAACGCTTCCATCTTTTATATGCGGATATAATTCAATTGATGTTTTTTCTTTGTAACTTTCAAACCTATCAAGTCTTTGTATAACTTGTAAGGGTGCAAAAGCAATAATATTATCTAGCCCAATAGATTCAAAGTCTCTAATAACCTCCTCAACTCTAACTTTTTCCTCATCTAGAATGATTATAGTTTCTGTTTTATAATCTAGTAACCATCCACACCAGGTTGTAAAGGAATTGTTATACGGTATGTTAATTGATTTCTCGATGTGACCAGAAGCAAAACTCTCTACATCCCTTATATCAACTATTTGCTGAACACTCCTCATAACTTCTTGAAGTTCTTTTACTGTTTTAATAGCAAAAACTTCTCTCTTCTTACGAATTGGTGGACCGTACTTATTTAAATCCTTCATTAATGAAAAATATTTTGGAGGCTCTGGCTGTCCCGTCAATAAAGTCGATACAAAATCACTTTCTTCATTACACTGAAATGCCCAATTGAACATCTTTTCATAGCCTAAGGTAGAAGTTGGAATTGCTCCTAATGCTTTTCCACATGCGCTTCCTGCACCATGTGATGGCCATATCTGCAAATAATCAGGGAGTATTTTTATTTTTTGTATAGAATTAAATAATTGTTTCGCTCCTATTTTTGCAGTATCTTTCATACCTATAGCGGTTTCTAATAAGTCCGGCCTTCCTATATCTCCTACAAAAATAAAATCACCTGTGAATATTCCTATCGGCTTATCATTCGTATAATTATTTTGACTTGTATCAGTTACTAAAAAAGAAATACTTTCAGGCGTATGCCCTGGTGTGTGCATTACATTAAATTTTATATGACCTACTTTAAACTCTGAGCCCTCTCTAACTAATTTGTATCGACCTTCGTTAAGATATTGATATTTCCAATCACAATCCCCTTCATCAGATACATATAAATTGGCATGATAAAGAGTAGAAAGTTCTCTAGACCCAGAAAGAAAATCTGCATGAATGTGAGTTTCAGCCGCAGCTATTACTTCCATCCCCTCTTTCTTAGCAAATTCTATATATTGTTCTATATAGCGACCTGGATCAATTACAATTGCTACACCTTCCTTCTGACAACCGACTAAATAGGAAGCATGTGCTAATTTTTCATCATAAAAATATTTTAAAAGCATAGCTATTCCCTCCAATTAGTTATTTCAAATTGCTTTTCAATTTTAATTTTTATAACCACTTTCTCTTTTCTCTTATAGGATCCCTTTCAACATAAAATTCCAATACATATAGGGCAACATATATCTTTTAAGTAAAAACATACTATACCGTTCTTTCGCTTGATTAAATGGAAACGTTTCTTGAGGCTCATGTTTATAGTTAAATTCAGCAAGTATCAGACTTTTATAACCAGTAATAATCGGACAAGATGTATACCCATCATATTTAGCCTGCAAGTCTCTTCCGTTAAGTACGTCCATAATATTTTGTTTTAAGATAGGTATTTGTTTTCGAATTGCCGCTCCAGTTTTAGAGGTGGGTAAATTGGTACAATCTCCAAGTCCGAAAATATTCTTATTCTGCACATGTTGTAAAGTATAAGGGTTTATATCTACCCACCCCTGAGAATCACTTATTTCACTCTCTTTAATAAAATTAGGTGGCCCCATTGGTGGAACAACATGGATCATACTGTATGGTACAGTTTCTCTTTTCAGTGTTTGTTTATCTTCAAAAATTGCTTCTCTCTTTTCGGCAATAATTTCTACTAAGTTTTTATTATAATTTGTTATAATTTGCTTTCTTTCTAGTACTTGTTCTAATGTATTAGCATATCGTGAAACCTGAAATATGTTAGCGTTCGCGGTATAAAACATTACTTCACTTTTGTTTCTTACACCGTTATTAGAAAAATACTCTTCTGCTAAATACATAATCTTTTGTGGGGCACCACCGCATTTAATAGGAGTATTGGGGTGGGTAAAAACCGCATTTCCTCCTTTAAATTTTTTAATTTCTTTCCAAGTAGAATCAACATATTTATAAGAGTAATTGCTACAAACCCCATTAGTCCCAATAGACTCTTTTAAACCTTTAATACCGTCCCAATTTATTTGTATACCGGCTGCTACAATAAGAATTTCATACTCAAGCAGCAGTCCATCATCTAAAAGTAGCTTATTTTCATCCGGAAACAACTTAATAACACTTTTAGGGATCCATGTTGCCCCTTTTGGAATAAGCAATTCTTGATCACGCATCGTAATTTCCTTTGAAACAATTCCTCCCCCCACTAAACTCCATAGTGGTTGAAAGTAATGTTTTTTTGAAGGATCAATAATTGCAATACTTTCTTTCAATAGGGGTACATTTCGTAACAAATGTGCAGTAGAAGATATTCCAGCAGTCCCAGCACCAATTACAATAATTTTATAACTATCTCTGGTCTTCATTATCCTCTTCCTATCTAAAATTGATTTTTAAAATAACTATTTAGTAGCCTTATTTTCATCGTAATAACATTATTATAATTTAAAAACACCATGTATTTATTTGATTAAAATGAAAATTTTGTTAATTTAACTGTCAATATTACTTTATGCGTAAATCCCCTATGTTACTTCCATCTTTTATATTTCTCAATGCTAGTCTTCTTCCTATCTTACTTTAATTACAATTTCTCTCTACGCTCAAATCTATCTTTATCTCTTTTTTCCAAGAAAGCGCTTCTTCTAGGCCTTCTTCATCATTCACTTCATAGCTTATTTTCCAAGCTCTAATCGTTCCAGAATTAACAGAAAACTTTTCCGTAATGTCAGCTATTGAATGACAACCATCTTTATAAAGAGCTAAAATCGCCAATTTTTCAGCTTTAGAATATTTCATTTTATTAAACAAGTGTGTTCTTTTCTTTTTTCAGTTTTAATAAATAAAATTCTTAGCCTATAGTAGCCAAATTAAATTATTTTACACCGACCTGATTCCAAGCATTTTCTATGGCTTTATAAGTTACACTATCATAGCCATCATAATCAGCCGCAGATTGTAATAAAGCAGTACGAGCTTGTTTAAAATCGCTAGTTGGAGTCAAATATGTTGTTAACGCACGATAATAGATTTTTTCTGCCTTTTCTTCACCAATGGAATTAATTGTAAAATATGCAGCCTTATTCGGAATACCACTATTAATATGCACTCCACCATTATCTCCTTCTTCAGTTTCTGGAAGATATTGATAGTTTTTCATATGGGCAGGTTGTCCCTATTCCTCAGGATTTGATAAGCTTCGTAGTGCGTCCCCAGAAACACCAGGTGTAAATACAGCATCTCCTACATCCCAATTGGTAGGATCAACAAAATAGCCAAAGACATCAGAGAAAGATTCATTTAATGCACCTGATTGATTTACGTAACGAAGATCAGCAGAATACTCTGTAACAGCATGAGTTAATTCATGTGCCACAACATCAAGAGAACCAGAAAGTGTAATAAATCTGCGACCATCTCCATATATCATTTGCTGGCCATTCCAAAATGCATTATTTACGTTAACTCCATAATTCACAGCGGAGCGAATCGTTTTACCTTTCCCATCAATACTATTACGATTATGGACATTTTTATAATAATCATAGACTTTTCCTGCATGATAATGGGCATCAACTGCTGGCCCTTGATCTTTATTTGTCCAAGCATTATCATCATCAAATAGACGGTAATTTATTGGATAATCTTTATCGCTATGATTTACTGTAAATGTTTCAATATAGCCACCATTCATAGGCTTTGTTGTGTCTTTTAAGTAGTATTTTCCCTTTACACTACTAAAAGTTGTATTTAATTCTTTGTTATCACTTAGTACCCCATATCCATAACCTTTATGAGCACTATCTGCATCTGTAACTGCATTATATGAATCTACAATTGTCCCATCTTCCGCATTAACATAGATGTGCCAGTTAGCACCATAAGGTTTAATAAATTGTAGTTTCACTTTAAATGTTAAATGGTAAGTTCCATCTTTTTCATATACAACTAAATCTGCTTTTTCATTAGTAGACTCTAAGTTTTCTTTTATCTGATCTAATGCTTTTCCATCCATTTTTACTAGCGTATCACTTTTTGTAAGTTTAATATGTTTCCAAGCATTTGAAAGTGCTGTTTCCTTTGTAATCTTTGCTTTTGTATTACCCTTTAAACTTTCCTCTGCAGCTGGATGGACGTCTCCATTGACCGTTGTTACTCTACCCTCTTTATCTGTATGTACAATAAATTGTGCACCATCAACGGGTATTTTATTTATAGATCGTGTATAAACATAATGTTTCATACCTAAATCATCTGATTTCACTTCTTTAAGTGTTAAATCTTTTTGTGGATTTATTTAAAATAATTCTTTATTTTCTTCAAGAAACTCTTTTACCGCTTTTTGAGTCTCTACCTTTTTATCAGATAAGTCACCTGAAAGAAATGATGGGCTTCCCTGTTCCTCATTCCAATTTTTTGTAGTACCTCCATTTTATCCATTGCTTCTTGTTGAGAAACTTGCTCTTCTGCAAACACAGTTGAAAATGGTGCACCTAACATTGTTCCTGCAGCAAGCAATGTAATAACTGTTTTTTTCATTCGTTTTCCCCCTTCAATATGAGTAATATAAGAGATATAATTGCAAAATTTAATATACAATTATTTTCGGATTTTTTGTATAAATATGAATAAATACATATTATTCGTTTATAAAATTATTAAGATATAAATTCCTTCTAGAGGTGCCTTCACATGCCCATCAACCTAATATTTTGAAAGTACCCCCAAATGAAAAATTTACTTTTCTACAGTTATTTATTTATGAGGATTAAGCCCATTTTTTACATCTTGCGAGTAATTATTTAATCGCTATCGTACTTCTGTTTGAATGTAAATAAAATAAGTTCCATTCATCCCAAAAACACCCCTGATTTCTATTATTCATAGGAAATCAGGGGTGTTTATCAGTATATAAACCTTTTAAATTATTAATAAGTCTTCTTATAAAATATAAATGGTTAAACAGATAAAAAAGCTTCGATTGTTATATCATACCTTATTTCTTAAATACAGGTGCTATTTTATCAATGCGATTTGTCCAAATTCCACCTGTATAATCGTCAGGAAGGCGTTTTATATCTTCAGATGAGTCAAATCCACTTGAAAACCCCAACCCATTTCCTCCTACAATGATAACTCGAGTATCTGCTTTATCCATTCGATTAAGAAAACGATTTGGCCATCCCCAAAGCCAAGGAGCTACTTTGTCTGGTATATGTAATTCTCCATGCTTCAGGCTTGAAGGTATGTAGCCAGTCCATCCTAATGCCATATAAGTAATAAGATCTTTTTTCATGGTCGCTTTTGACATTGTTCTTAAACTAGGGATGCGCTCTTTTATCACAGCAATTGGTTTATCGCCACCATATACAGTTAGTTGATCAAGGCGTTTCGCTGGTAATTTCTTAAGGTGAGTAGCCAATTGGATTCCTTCATCTTCATCATCGCTTTTAATATGAATAAGAAAAGAACGATCTGGAAAATGGGTAAGTACTTCATCAAGTGTTGGCATAAGATTAATCCCTTTGCCACGAAATGGGAATGTTTTACCCCCATCAGCTGTATAACCGTAACCAATATCAAGTGCTTGTAATTCTTTTGTTGTAAAATCTCTTGTAACACCTTTACCATTAGTACGGCAATCAAGCGTCCAATCATGAAAAATAACAAAATTATTATCTTTAGTTGGTTGAACATCAAACTCTACTAAATCAGCTCCAGCTTTAAATGCCGCTTCCATAGACGGAATTGTATTTTCTAAATAAGAATGTTCAGGTTTATTTATACGTTCTGCTGTACATGTATCACTCTCAATCTCTTCCATGCTAAATGTTTGCGAAAGTCCTCGGTGAGCAAGAAGAAGAGGAGTTCCATCGTCCCTCTTAGCAAAAAAAGAACTGTTATTTACATAAACAAATACGAATAGGATAAGAATTATCCAAGTCGTTTTACGTTTCAATATCCTTTTTAGTTTGTTCATTGTATGCTCCTCTTAAATTTTGGTTGAAATGCCTTAAATAATTTTCGGCATTTAAATACTGGTAAATATTAAATCCTATCTTATTTTTTTACAATGGATATAATTGTTAATTAAAGGCTAGTACTTTGATATAAAACGGGAGCAATAGAAATCAATTCAATAACCACTCAACTTTCAGTAAGAATAGTTTTGAAAAATTTCTATGAGAATTTAATATAAGTGGGTATATGTAATATCCTATTATTTAAGAATCATTGCTATATGTATATTATCTGACAGTATCCTAATCACCTTATTGAAGGATTAGAGGCCGTCTAATTGAACTACCCCCACTTTCACTTCGTTTAGAAGTGAGGGATTCCTAAGTAAAGAGTTCTATCGAACTCTAATTGATTAGGCTAACCCCGCAGTCCCTGCGGTTAGAAGTCTTATTGCTTCATTCTTTATATTGATACTTGCGTTAATATCCCTATCATGGTGTGTACGACAAGAAGGACAGTCCCATTTACGTAGGTTTAGATTTTTAACATCTTTGTTTTGATATCCACAACAAGAACATAATTGGCTGGAAGCAAATGTTTTCGATAAAACAATGACTTGTTTGCCATACCATTTTGCTTTATATTCCAACATGGTTCGAAACTGTGACCAGGATACCTCACTAATTGCTTTTGCTAATTTATGATTCTTTAACATATTCGATACTTGCAAATCCTCTATACCGATAACATCGTGGCTTTTGATGATTTCGGTTGAGATTTTGTCTAAGTAATCTTTTCTAGCATTTGATATGTATTCATGAATTCTAGCTACCTTTACTCGCTGTTTATTCCAGCGAGAAGATCCTTTCATTCTTCTAGAAAGAACACGCTGTGCTTTCGCCAACTTATCTTCTAATAATCGGAAAAACTTCGGATTTTTATAGAGTGTTCCATCTGATAAAATAGCGAAATCTTTTAGTCCTACATCTATTCCAATGTAAGAATGTGTTTTCGGAAATTCTTGTACTTCTGTTTCAACTAATAGTGACACAAAATATCTGCCAGAAGGGTTTCGTCTAACAGTCGCATTTACAATACGTCCCGTTATTTCACGACTTTTGGCAAATCGAACAAGACCTAGTTTCGGCAACTTTACCCTGTTTCCTACAACGGCAATGTTTTCATTTGTTTGTTTTGTGGTATAAGATTGTACGTTATTTTTCTTAGATTTAAAGCGCGGAGCGCTATTTTGTTTTTTGAAAAAGCGTGTATACGCATCCGCAAGGTTGCGAACAGACGACTGTATAGCAATACTATCCACTTCTTTGAGCCAAACAAACTCTTTCTTCATGGCAGGAAGTTTGGCAGAACATGTACCATATGTTAAACCTTTTCCAGCTTCTTTATATGCGTGATCCCATAGGGATAGGAAATGATTGAATACAAAGCGAGAACAACCTATTGTTTTATTAATTAGAATTGTTTGTGCTTGATTTGGATAGATACGAAACCTAAAGGATTTATTAATTATCATTTGATTCACCTCCATTTCGGTATATGACCATTATACACCAAACATACATTCGATAGATAGTGAAGTAACACTTTATGTATGTCGAACAATTAGGATGGCTTCCTGCCATCCCTTGTTCGAAGCCAATTCATCTCCCACCTACTCACTTCGCGTTCCTTGAGGAAGGAGTCTTCTTGGCTAAAATGATAAAAAAGATAATCACAATTTTTTATGCATCCTATTTGTTGGTAACCAATGTATTACTGTGACCTAGTTTTATCTAACTTGAATTGAATCTCCTTGTTGTAGATTTTTATTTTATTATTAATAATTACGGTACATGAAATTATTAATAATAAAATAAAAAAGCTCCCCTGAAAGGAGCTCCTTACATGACAAAACACTTAAGACACTCTTCTAATAACAGCTCTACTTAAGATTTGGAGTATGGTTATAACTCATCCACCCCTGTTTGTTACGATAAATCATTGGTCGAAGACTATTCTTTTTCTGTGTATTATTTCAATCTCTTTAGATTTTTTCTTTTTGTGAAATTTACCTCAAAACAAATTAACTAGATAACAAAACGTAAAATAACAATGCAGCTGCCTCTTGTCGTTTCATACTTTGTTTCGATAGATAATCTGCTGATCCATCTTCATTATATATAACCTCAGGCCCTACTAAACGATGACCTACAATGTTTTTTACGGACTCTATTGCCCAATCATCAGTTTCTCCCTTTAATGTTGCATCTGCAGATGGCGCTCCTAACATTTTTAAATACTGCCAGGTAACCCATGCTGCTTCTTGTCTAGTAATTGCACGGTCTGGATGGAATTGTTCCCCTTCTTTTTCATATAAAATACCAATTTCATATAACTTTTGAATATGTGGTGCATATGGATGATTTTTCACATCAGAAAACACTGGTTCTTTTTTTGAAGGTGGCGTAAAGTAAGCAATTTGAGATAACCAATATGCAAATTCTGCTCGTGTAAGAGAAGATTCTGGAGTGAAATTCCCCTCCTTATTTACTTGTAATACCTCGTATTGATGTAAAGGATTTATAAACTTAGCATATGGATGATTTTCATCTACGTCTTTAAATCTCTCAGGCTCACTTAGCTTCACCGCTGAACTACCAGAGTTCCAATGTATCATTTCTTTCACGGTACCATCTTTGTGAAGTTTAAACGCCATATAATTCCCTTTTTCGTCCTCAAATAGTAAAGGGTCTATTTGTTTTAGCTCCTGTTTACCATATGCTTTATCACTTACATATAATTTTCCTTCACTTATGTTTACATGTGACATTAGGTTTTTTAATCTCAAATCACGGTAAACCCCTTCAAATTTCTTTAATTCTTCTTCATTAGGGTTTAAATATTCAGGCTTTGTTTTATCTGGGAAATAATGATTCATAAAATCATCAAACACTTCAACAGGAAGTGCTGAACTATCTTTATTTGTAACAACAAAAACTCCAATTTTATGCTCTGGAATTAACCACATTAAAGATGAAAAACCTGGTATATTTCCACCTTTCCCAAACACATATTGCCCGTTATGACTTTGCGGTGAAAAGAATTCAAACCCATATGTCATATTAGGGTATTTGGGATGTAACGCAAATTTTGTTTTTTGCATATCTTCTACAGTTTCTTTTTGTAGTATTTGGTTATTTTTAAATTTACCATCATTCAATTGAGCAATCATAAAATTGGCTACATCACTTCCTGTAGAAAACATACTGCCTTGTGGCATGTCTGTTGGCCTTGTCTGATAAAATGGGATGGCATTGCCTTTAGCATCATATCCTGTTGCTAACTTTTCTTTAATAAAATTTGTCATAACAAAACTACTATTATGCATTTCTAAAGGGTAAAAAACATTTTTGGCCATATATTTGTAAAAAGGTGTGTTTGTCAGATTTTGAACAATATACCCTTGAAGCATAGAAGCAAAATTATCATATGTATATGTATCTCCTGGCTTTCTCACTACTGTGGGCATATTATCTTCTACATAATCTTTAAGCATTGTATAATCATTATCTTGATAATGGATGTCCTCGGGTCTAGGATCTACGTAATCAAACCCTGTTGTATGGGTAAGTAAATGCTCCATTGTAACTGCTTCACTCATGTTATTTTGGTATTTTAATCCCCCCATATAATTTACTATATCTTTATTTAAATCAATTTTTCCTTGTTCAACTAACTGCATGACAGCACTAGCAGTAAAAACTTTTGATATTGATGCTAATCGAAAAACTGTTTTTTTAGGATCGATGGGAGTATTCTTTTCTTTATCGGAAAATCCGAATCCCTTTTGAAATAGAATTTGATTATCCTTTACAACGACAAGAGCTACACCAGCTGCATTTTCTTTTTTCATTTTCTCTGGAATTACTTTATTGGTGAATGCTTCTACCTCTTTAGGATTTAATGTTATAGGTGCAACAGTTTCGGCTTTTGAATAATTGCTCCCCAGAAAAAATAACAAAAAACAAACACTTACAGCTATTAACCTTTGAAAATAATTTTTCATTCTTTTGTTCCTATTCCCCAAATTAATTCCCCCTTTAATACTAGATTTATTGATTAATCAGCTACCTGTTAATCAACCATATTCTACCATTATGTAGTTATTTTTTCTAATTTTTCTTCTATTCCGTCTTTTTAACTGTTCGTCTGAGGAATTAGTCTATATATAATTAGTTCTTAGTTATACAAAATGATTTAGCATACAAAAATGCAAGACAGTCTTTAGTATAGACTTTCATCGACAGGTCTTCCCTAATATCCTATATAATGAAAACACCCATCCTTTATCATTAATAAAATTGGATGGGTGTCTTGTGACGCTTTAATTATTCTATTCTTACTAGGTATTAAGCTATCTAAAATGATACCTTAGTTTTTCAATTTCCATTTAAAGTCTATTGACTGTATATATCTTTCTCTATATTCTTTAACAACGTTTCCAACCTATCCCTAGTAACTTGATTAAAATGTGGATTTAATTCCTTTATTATGAATTCAAGTAACTCATAGCTTATGTATTCACCCAATTCCAGTGAATATTGTTCAGCCAAAAAAGACTTTAATTTTTTAGAGATATCAATCTTATCCTTTTTACTAATCTTTATCTCCATTCGATAACAAACCCCTCTTAGATTAATCTGAAAAGCTAATTAAAATAACTTTTTATTACCTGAGAACTGGTCACTGTTGCATATCATTTTTATTTTTGAAGTATCTCTGTTTTATATATTACACAGCACAATATATAAAACAAAGCCCAAATACAGAATTTTTAACTTTATCAACTTTTTTAGGTATTCCCAATAAAATTAACTTTTTCATATTATAAAAATTTTTTCTATAAATTTTTCATACTTTCTACCTTTTTGGCACTTTCGTTACCGTAAGTTGCAATTTTCCTCATTTTTAAAATAATACAGCCTAGACTCAATGCAAAAAGTGAAAATATCCCAAAAGTAACAGTTATAGTATTTAATGATAGACTCCAGCTAATTAAGAAAGATACTAGTGCCCCCCCTAAACTGGCCGATGCGATAAATAGACTAGTCACTTGATCGATATTATTTTCCATAATACGGGAAGCTAAGATTAATGTTATTGGAAAAACACCCGCTATGACTAAACCAATAATGAAGATGATAAACAAATACATACCTGTACCTCGAACAAAGGGAAATAGAGATAAAAGAATCACTAATGTAAAGCAACTAGATGTAATGTATGTCCAATAATTAAATTTATGGGCTAGCTTACCTACAAGTATTCTTCCTATAACTATTGCTAGCCAAAAACAAGATATACTTACTGAACTGATTAATTCATTATTGGTAAGAATCATGATTG
>Ga0102589_1003315_pt1 | contig 17029 bp, 20 predicted proteins | sample AraplaMF_Col_mLB_FD_76858 | JGI IMG/M metagenome (GOLD analysis project Ga0102589, IMG submission 76858) | Arabidopsis root microbial communities from the University of North Carolina, USA - plate scrape MF_Col_mLB | ecosystem: Host-associated > Plants > Roots > Endosphere | place: USA... | reverse complement strand
AACCTGATCGGCATCCTCTGGATGGGCGAGAGCGCCACGCCGCTGCGCTTGCTGTGCGTGGCGTTTGTCGTGGCCGGCATGGTAGGGCTGCGGCTGCTGGACGGTGCGACGTGATGGGCCCCAGGCAAGGAGAAGCCCATGATCCATCTGCTCTGTATGGAGCTGCCAGCTACAGATTGATGCGACGGTCACCGAGGTATCTTCGCGATCTCCAGCGTTGTCACGATCCCGTTGGCCAGCGCGTTACCCTGCTCCGGTTTTGCGCACTGCTCCTTGCGCAGTTTCGCGTCTTCGCTTCCCTGGCACAGCATCACGCCTTCCGGGCCTATGCCGGGCACCTGCGGGTGATAGAAATACGCGAAGCCGTTGCGGTTGGACAGGTTGACCCATTGCTCAACCAACTCGGGATTGGCTTTGCCGTCGCTGTATTTGATGATCCAGGCTTTCAACGCCGGCATGCGCGCCTGCTGCAGGCTGCCGTCCTGCGCGTAGTTGCCATGGAAGGCCACCGCTGTTTTGTCGAGAGGCTGGTCGTCGGAGTAGGCGCGTGTTTTGCCGCCAAGAAACATGCGCGAGCAGGAAGAGCGGCAATAGCCCGATAACAAGGTGGCCAGGCCTTTTTCACGGATGTATTCGCCGGTGGCGTAGCCGGACCGGGCGTCCCCGCCGGAGGAGTTTTTGAGCACCACCGTCGCGATGCCGGGGTGTTCCTCTATCGCGGTCTGCAAGATCCGTTGCTCATTGCCGGTCACCTTGCCCGACAGAAAGATATAGGGCTCCCTGATCTCCACGTCCATGGCATAAGTGCTTGAGGCGAGGCACCAGGCCGCCAGGCTGCACAACCAGCGGCCCGGGCGCGCGGTCATGCTGCCAGGCGTTGCGAGGCGAACAGCACCTGGTCGATCACCGCCTGCACGTTCTTGATGCTGGCCTCGTTGACCAGCTTGCCCTCGGCGTCAAACGCATCGCCCGCGCGGCCCAGGGCAAAGGCCTTGGGCGCGATCCAGCATTGCGCGTTCAGCAGCAGCGGGACCAGGTGGCTTTGCGAGCGCAGGCCGCCCAGTGCGCCGGGCGAGGCGCTGAGCACGCCCACCACCTTGCCGCTGAAAGACTTGAAGCCCTCGTGCCAGGCCGGGTCGCTCTTGACGGGGCTGGACACCCAGTCGATGGTGTTCTTGAGCAGCGCGGTGTAGCTGCCGTTGTATTCGGGCGAGCAGATGATCCAGGCCGGGTGCTCGTACATGATCTGCTTGAGCTTCATGACGTCGGGCGGCGTCCCCTTGGCTTCGAGGTCGGCGTTGTACATGGGGATGTCGAAGTCGGCCAATTCAATATGGGTGACTTCGGCGCCGGCTGCGCGCGCCAGGGTGGCCGCGACATGGGCCAGCTTGCGGTTGTAGGAATTCTGGCGGGTGCTGCCGGCGAAGATAAGGAGTTTTTGGGGGGCGTTCATGCGCCCGATTTCACCACAGGCCGCAGGGTGAAAAACTGCGTGCGAAGCGCCTTGCAAGCACAAACCCGCTAAAATGTACAAAACATTGAATTTTGTACAAAATGCATACCATTCCTCTCAGTGAATTCCGTGCCCATGCATCGGCCATGATTGACCTGGTCGAACAAGGCGAAACCGTGCGCATACTCCGGCACGGCAAGCCGGTGGCCGAATTGGTGCCCCTGAAAGCTACAGAAGACACGGCCAAAGTCCCGAGCTGGAAGCGGCCTATCGAACCGCTGCGTTACCTGAAGCCCCCAGCCAAATCGGGTGCGCAAATGATCATCGAAGAGCGCGAAGGTGGCTGGTAATGAATGTGTTGTTTGATGCTTCGGCGCTGTTCAAGCGCTACAGCGGTGAGGCAGGTGTTGACCGGGTCCTGGCATTGCAGGCACTGGCTAGCGGTGTCACCGCTGCCGTGCATTGCAAGACGGAGGTGGCCTCCGCATTGACACGCCAATGGCGCGAAGGCTCTTTTACGGAAGATGAATACAGCCGTGTGCTGGCAGTCATTCACGCGGACTTTGATGAGTTGACGGTGATGCCATTGACGGGGCAGGCTGAACGTTACGCGATTGCTGCGATGCGCCTGGCCGCGCTGCGCGGCATGGACGCGTTGCACATTGGCACGGCACAGGCAGCCCGCGTGGATTTGTTTGTGACGGCCGACAAGCGCCAGGCTGCGGCTGCCCAGGCCGTGGGTTTGAAAACCGAACTGATAGAAGCCTGACCATGTTTTACCCCCAAGAATTTGACGTGATCGTGGTCGGCGGCGGCCATGCCGGCACCGAGGCCGCCCTGGCTTCGGCCCGCATGGGCTGCAAGACCTTGCTGCTGTCGCACAACATCGAGACGCTCGGCCAGATGAGCTGCAACCCTTCGATAGGCGGCATAGGCAAGGGCCACCTGGTCAAGGAAGTGGACGCCCTGGGCGGCGCCATGGCGCTCGCCACCGACGAAGGCGGCATCCAGTTCCGCATCCTGAACAGCTCCAAGGGCCCGGCCGTGCGCGCCACCCGGGCGCAGGCCGACCGCATTTTGTACAAGGCGGCCATCCGCCGCAGGCTGGAGAACCAGCCCAATCTCTGGCTGTTCCAGCAAGCCGTCGACGACCTGATGGTGGAAGGCGACCGCGTGGTCGGCGCCGTCACCCAGGTCGGCATCAAGTTCCGCTCGCGCACCGTGGTGCTGACGGCCGGGACTTTCCTGGACGGCAAGATCCACGTCGGCCTCAACAATTACTCGGCGGGCCGGGCGGGCGACCCGCCGGCGGTGTCGCTGTCGAGCCGGCTCAAGGAACTCAAGCTGCCGCAGGGCCGGCTGAAAACCGGAACCCCGCCGCGCATTGACGGCCGCACGATTGACTTCAGCAAGTGCATAGAACAACCCGGCGACGGCATGCCTGGTGGCATCGAAGGGCCGGTGCCGGTGTTCAGTTTTATGGGCGGCGGAATCGCTCACCCGCGCCAGGTGCCGTGCTGGATCACCCATACCAACGAGCGCACCCACGAGATCATCCGCTCCGGCTTTGACCGCAGCCCCATGTTCACCGGCAAGATTGACGGTGTCGGCCCCCGCTACTGCCCCAGCGTGGAAGACAAGATCAACCGCTTCGCCGACAAGGACAGCCACCAGATTTTCCTGGAGCCCGAGGGCCTGACCACCCACGAGATCTACCCCAACGGCATCTCGACCAGCCTGCCTTTTGACATCCAGTACGACCTGGTGCGCTCCATGGCCGGCATGGAAAACGCCCACATTCTGCGGCCCGGTTATGCCATCGAGTACGACTACTTTGACCCGCGGGCGCTCAAGTCCAGCTTTGAAACCCGGGCGATTGGCGGCCTGTTCTTCGCCGGCCAAATCAACGGCACCACCGGTTATGAAGAGGCGGCGGCCCAGGGCCTGTTCGCCGGTATCAATGCCGCGCTGCAATGTCAGGGCAAGGATGCCTGGCTGCCCAAGCGCGACGAGGCCTATTTGGGTGTTCTGGTCGACGACCTGATCACCAAGGGCGTGACCGAGCCCTACCGCATGTTCACCAGCCGGGCGGAGTTCCGCCTGATGCTGCGTGAGGACAACGCCGACATACGCCTCACCGAAAAAGGCCGCGAACTGGGCCTGGTCGACGACGCCCGCTGGGACGCCTTCAACCGCAAACGCGATACGGTTTCACGTGAAACAGCCCGGCTCAGGGCGATCTGGGTCAACCCCAACAACCTGCCGGCGGCCGAAGCCGAGCGCGTGCTGGGCAAGTCGATTGAGCGCGAGTACAACCTGCTGGACCTGCTGCGCCGCCCGGACGTGAACTACGCCGGGCTGATGTCGCTGGAGGAAGGCAAATACGCCAACCCCGAACTGGCAGCCGAAGCCGCGGCCAGCGACGACCTGGCCAAAAGCGTGATCGAGCAGATCGAAATCACCGCCAAGTACGCCGGCTACATTGACCTGCAAAAGACCGAGGTCGAGCGCGCCGCCCACTATGAAAACCTCAAACTCCCGGCTGACCTGGACTATCTGCAGGTTTCCGCCCTGAGTTTTGAGGCGCGCCAGACCCTGGCCAAACACAGACCCGAAACCCTGGGAATGGCCTCGCGCATCTCGGGCATCACGCCGGCCACCGTCTCCCTGCTGCTGGTGCACCTGAAAAAGAACCTGTGGAAAAACACGGTTCCGCTCCAGGCTGCCGGTGCCGACGCCGCCAACGAAAAAGCCAAAGCCTGATGCGGCCCGGTGAACAGGATTTGCGCGCCGGCCTCAAGGCGCTGCAACTGGATTTGGGCGATGCCCAGGTCGGCCAGCTGCTGGATTACCGGGATTTGATCGGCAAGTGGACCAAGGTCTACAACCTCACGGCCGTGCGCGACCCGGCGGAAATGCTGACCCACCACCTGTTGGACAGCCTGGCCGCGGTGCTTCCGCTACGCCGCCACCTGCAAAAAGCCGGGCTGGGGCTGAGCGCCAGACTCCTGGACGTGGGATCCGGCGCCGGCCTGCCTGGGGTGGTGATTGCGATCTGCTGCCCGGAAGTGGCCGTCACCTGTGTAGATACGGTCGCCAAAAAAGCCGCCTTTGTCAAACAGGCGGCGCTGGCGCTCAAGCTGCCCAATCTCTCGGGATTGCATGCCCGGGTCGAAACCATAGCCGCCCCGTTTGAGGTGATCTGCTCCCGGGCCTTCGCTTCGCTCCCCGATTTCACCAATTGGTCGGTCGGCGCCCTGGCATCGCAAGGCGCCTGGATGGCCATGAAGGGCAAACACCCGGCGGATGAAATTGCCGCTTTGCCGGCCGGGGTCGAGGTGTTTCACGTGGAACAGCTGCAGGTGCCGGGGCTGGATGCCGAGCGCTGCATTGTCTGGATGCGGAAAAAGACCGCCGCCTGAGTCCGACTGCGGGGGCTGTCGAGATAGGACGGCGTCGCCCGGTCCGTTGTTCGGGCGCCAAAAGATACCTTCTCAACTGCTGAATCAGTCCTGATCGGCTGATTTGGCGTTGGGGCGCAGCACCCCTGTCGTAAACTCACCCTCTCACTTTTCTCTACTTTCTGGAGAACCTCCATGTTGGGCTCATTCGTCGCTACCACTGGTGTGGCCGACTACGGCGCTTTTGTCGTCGCCATCATTGTGTTTTTGCTGATTCCCGGCCCGGGCAACCTCGCGCTGATCACCTCGACCAGCAAAGGCGGCATCGCCGGCGGCCTGGGTGCGACCTTTGGCGTGATCGCCGGCGATCAGGTTTTGCTGTGGGCGGCAGTGGCCGGGGTGTCGGCCATCATGGCGGCTTACCCCACGGCTTTTCACATCGTCCAGTGGGCCGGCGCCATTTACCTGGCCTGGCTGGGCATCAAGATGCTGGTAGCCAAGCCCGGCGATGCACCGCTACTCAACATCAAGCCGCGCCACTATTTCAAGCAGGCATTGCTGATCACCTTGCTCAACCCCAAGGCGATTGTTTTCTACATGGCCTTTTTCCCGCTGTTTGTCGATCCGGCCCAGCACCAGGGCCTGAAGACCTTTGCCGTGATGGCCGCCACGATTGCCGCCCTCACCTTTCTGTACGGCCTGTGCTCGGTCATGATCACCTACCACCTGGCCGAGCGCATTCGCGCCAACCCCAAAATCACCGCCGTGCTCAACAAGCTCGCCGGCGTTTTCCTGATCGGTTTCGGCCTCAAGCTCGCGGTCTCCAAATAAGCCGCCATCGCATCTCGCGTCCTCTTCGAACAAAAACTAAAAGCACACATGGCCAAAATATTCTGCGTTGCCAACCAAAAGGGCGGGGTGGGCAAAACCACCACCACAGTCAATCTGGCGGCGGGGCTGGCCAAAGTCGGCCAGCGGGTGTTGATGATCGACCTGGACCCGCAGGGCAACGCCACCATGGGCTCGGGCGTGGACAAGCGCAAGCTGGAGATGACGGTCTACGACGTGCTGCTCGAATCCGCCTCGGTGGCCGAGGCGCGGGTGCGAAGTGAGAAATGCGGCTACGACGTGCTGGGCGCGAACCGCGAACTCGCCGGCGCCGAGGTAGAACTGGTCGACGTTGAGCGCCGCGAAAAGCGCCTCAAGCTCGCCCTGGCCGAAGTCGACAGCCAGTACGACTTCGTGCTCATCGACTGCCCGCCGTCCCTCAGCATGCTGACGCTCAACGGCCTGTGCTGCGCCCACGGCGTCATCGTGCCCATGCAGTGCGAGTACTTTGCGCTCGAAGGCCTGACCGACCTGGTCAACACCATCAAGCAGGTGCACGCCAACCTCAACAAAGACCTGCAGATCATCGGCCTGCTGCGCGTGATGTTCGACCCGCGCATCACCCTGCAGCAGCAGGTCAGCGACCAGCTCAAGGAACACTTCGCCGACAAGGTTTTCAACACCGTGATCCCGCGCAATGTGCGCCTGGCCGAAGCGCCCAGCTACGGCCTGCCCGGCGTGGTGTTCGACCCGGCCTCCCGCGGCGCTCAGGCCTTTATCACTTTCGCCGAAGAGATGGTCGACCGCATCAAGGCGATGTGATTCAAACCGGTCAAGGCCCCATACACAGGCGCCTTTTCGCTATAAATATAGTAGCAATCAAGCCCCGCGCAGCATGAACCCCCGCAACGTCCTGATACTCCCCGGCTGGCAAAACAGCGGCCCCGGCCACTGGCAAAGCCGCTGGGAGAAAGCGCACGGCTTTACGCGGGTCGAGCAGCACGACTGGATGCGGCCTCTGCGCGGCGACTGGAGCGCGCGGCTAGAAGAGGTGCTGCTCGCTTGCGACGAGCCGGCCGTGCTGGTCGCGCACAGCCTGGGCTGCATGCTCACGGCTGCCTGGGCTTCGCACTCGCGCAACACCCACCGCGTCAAGGCCGCGCTGCTGGTCGCGCCGCCCGATGTGGAGCGTGACGATGTGCGCCAGATGCTGCCGGGCTGGGCGCCGGTGCCGCTGGGCAGGCTGCCCTTTCCCACCGTGGTGTTCTGCAGCAGCGACGACCCCTTCTGCGCGCCCGAGCGTGCCCGCCGGTTCGCGGCGGCCTGGGGCGCCGAGCTTGTCGACGCCGGGCAGCGCGGCCACCTCAATGCCGACAGCGGCCTGGGCGACTGGCCCGAGGCTTATGAAAAATTGCAGCGCCTTCAAGCATTGCCCGCTTCTCTCCAACACCGACATTCATAACAAGAGAACCCATGCCCTTGCCTCGCGCTTTCGCCCGCTCCCGCTCGCGTTCCTGCTTTGCATCCACCGCGCTGGCGGTGGCCGCCCTCGCCGCCTCGCTCGCCGGCACCGCATTGCATGCCGAGCCCGATGAAGAGCTGCTTGGCAAATCGCAGGGCTACCCGCTGGGCAACGCCAGCACCTGGTACAGCAATCCTTACCGTGTCGGCTCCTGGTCGGCCATGGACAAGGTGCATGGTGTGCAGACCCGCGTGGTCGCACGCCCGGCCGAGGCCAGTCCGCTGCCACGCGCGGCCAGCCCCGCGTCTATCAGCTACCGCTACAAGAACACCAACTACACGCTGGCCGACTACCTGGAGCGCCAGCGCGCCACCGGCCTGCTGATACTGAAGAATGGCGAGATCGTCGCCGAGCACTACCGTTACGGTCGCAAGGAGGACGCGCGCTTTCTGTCCTTCTCCATGGCCAAGAGCGTGACCTCGCTGCTGGTCGGCAAGGCGCTCTCGCTGGGGCTGATCACCTCGCTCGACGACCCGGCTGAAAAATACGTCAAGGAGCTCGCCGGCAGCCCCTACGGCGCGACCACCCTGCGCCAGCTGCTGCGCATGAGCTCGGGCCTCACTTTTACCGAGCGCTATGACGGCAAGGACGACATCGCCCGCCTCTCGCGTGCCGGCGCCGGTGCACCCGGCGCGGGCAAACCGTTGGACGTGCTGAAGTCCATCACCGACCGCCACTCGCCGCCCGGCGAAAAATTTGTCTACGCCGGCTCAGAGACCGACGTGCTGGGCCGCGTGGTGGTGGCTGCCGCCGGCAAGAACATGTCCGAGCTCACCACCGAGTGGGTCTGGAAACCCATGGGCGCCGAGCACGACGCCTTCTGGCGCGTCTTTGCCGACGGGCAGGAGCAATCCTACGGCGGCTTCAACGCCAGCCTGCGCGACTGGGCGCGCCTGGGCCAGCTGCTGGCCAATGACGGCCGCGCCATCGACAAAGCCACCGGCAAGCCTGGCGCGCTGCAGGTCCTGCCGCTGGAGTATTTGCTGGACGCCACCGACGCGACACGCCAGCCGCCGGCCTTCAAGCCGCGCACGGCCACGCCTTACTTCGGCTACGGCTACCAGTTCTGGCTCATGCCCATGCGGGCGCGCACCTTCGCCATGCAGGGCATCCACGGCCAGACGGTCTATGTGCAGCCCTCCACCGGCATTGTGCTGGTGCTGACATCGGCCTGGGAACAGGCCAGCGGCAAGCAGGACGCACAACCTTACGAAGAGCGCGACGCCCTGTGGCGCGGCGTGCTGCAGTCCCTGGGCGGCAGCCTCACGCCCCAATAACACTGCGCCATGCACAAGCATTGACGGATTAAACGAATTAAACGGATTGAAGGAATAGACAACATGGTCACCAAAAAACCCAAGGGCCTGGGCCGCGGGCTTGAAGCCCTGCTGGGCCCCAAGGTCAGCGAGAGCGCCACCGACGCCGAGAACGCCAGCAGCACGGCGAACAGCCCGGGCCTGCCGGCCTCGCTGCGGCTGGAAGACATGGTCGCCGGCCAGTACCAGCCGCGCACCCGCATGGACGAAGGCGCGCTCTATGAGCTTGCCGAATCCATCAAGGTGCAGGGCATCATGCAGCCCATCCTGGTACGGCGCCTGAGCTCCGGCGCCAACGACGGCAAGTACGAGATCATCGCCGGCGAGCGGCGCTTCCGCGCGGCCAAACTCGCCGGCCTGGACAGCGTGCCCGTGCTGGTGCGCGACGTGCCCGACGAATCGGCCGCCGCCATGGCGCTGATTGAAAACATCCAGCGCGAAGACCTCAACCCGCTCGAAGAAGCGCACGGCCTGCAGCGTCTGGTCAAGGAATTCGGCCTCACGCACGAGCTTGCCGCGCAGGCCGTCGGCCGCTCGCGCAGCGCCGCCTCCAACCTGCTGCGTTTGCTCAACCTGGCCGACCCGGTGCAAACCATGCTGATGGCCGGCGACCTGGACATGGGCCACGCCCGCGCCCTGCTGGCCCTGGACCGCGCCGCGCAAATCACCGCGGCCAACCAGATCTCGGCCAAAAAAATGTCGGTGCGCGAAGCCGAAAACCTGGTCAAAAAACTCAGCGCCGAGTTTTCCCTCAAGCCACAAAAAGCCGCCAAGGAAAAATCCCGCGACACCCGCCGCGTTGAAGAGGAACTCGCCGACCTGCTGATGGCCGACGTGGAAGTGCGCGTCAAGAAACAGGTCAAGCGCAACGGCAAGCGCGAAGACATGGGCGAAGTCGCCATCCAGTTCGCCTCCATGGACGAGCTCAACGGCCTCATCGAGCGCCTGCGCGGCGGCAAGTAACAGGCGGGGCTGGCAAACACGGCTGCGCGGCCTCTTGAACAAGACCCGCCACGGCATTACCCTAGCCCCATGCCCGACACCCTGGTCCTGCGCCTGAGCCCCGGAGAAGATCTCCGCGCCGCGCTCGTCAGCGCATTCGCCGAACTGCAAGCCAGCCAGAACACAAAGGCCGCCTGCATCATCTCGGCCGTGGGCAGCCTCTCGCGCGCGGTGCTCCGTTATGCCGGCGAACCCGAGGGCACACTGCTGGGCGAACCACTGGAATTGATCACGCTGTCAGGCACGCTCAGCCCCGACGGCGTCCACCTGCACGCCAGCGTGGCAACCGCGCGCGGAGAGATGCGGGGCGGCCATGTGATGCCCGGCTGCACGGTACGCACCACGGCGGAGATCGTGCTTGCGCCCCTGCCGGGCTGGGCCTTCAGCCGCCAGCATGACGCCGCCACCGGCTACCAGGAACTGGTGGCCACCGCCGTCCCCGTACCGCCCTCCTCTTCAGCGCAGTAAGCCAATAGCCACAGCCCCGCAGCCCCGTAGTTCTTTAGTTCTGTGTAGTCTTCTTCGTACAGCCGCCTTGGCCTTACTGCGGCAACGCGAATTGGGCCGGGGGCGTACAGTCGGTCTATCGCACACCTCTTTGTGCCTTGTACCGTTTGCCTTGTTCCTTTGAGCAGGAGTCCCTGATGAAAGCACTTCACCCCCAACACGCCCATCGCCCGCATTCACGCCTTGCCTGCCTGCCAGCATTGCTCTCGGCCGCATTGAGCCTCACGCCGGCCATTGCGCAAACCGGCGGAACGACAGGCACAGCCGGTACCGGCGGCACCACCATCAATGGCAACAACACGGGTACCACCATCAGCAATACCAACACGGGTACGGGCACAGGTGGCACCAACATCAATGGCAACACCACGGGCACCACGACCACCAACACAAACACCGGGACCGGCACGAGCGGCACCAATATCAACGGCACCACCACCGGCCCAAGCGCGCCCCATGGCAACACAGGAACCGGCACCAGCGCCACCAGGCCCCCGCCCAATCCGCTCAACCGCAACCCCGCGCGCCGCGCAACAGTGCCCAGTGAGCCGGTGCAACCCGCGCCGGCCGATCCGCGCGACTCCACCATACGGCCGACCGTAGACCCAGCGCTGCCCGCAGCGTCGGACCCGCGCAACAGCTCGCGTTAGGCCGCAGCCGCAACTACAGCTTGAGCTGCGCGGGCAAATACCTGGCCATCAAGTCCTCGTAATAAGGCTTGAGTTCCGCCAGCACCGGCGGCCGGTCGTTCTTTGAATAAAGGTCATAGGGGTTAAAGCGCTGCACCCACTCCAGGTGCGCCCTGTCCTGCGCATCGGTGAGGTGCCCATACTCCCCTTCCCTGTGCCACGCATAAAACGAGTGGTAGCGAATCATGTACAGCGCCGGCAGCGGCAAATGCGGCTTCATGAGTTGGTACAAATATTCGTCATGCCCCCATGACATGTGCACCGCGTCCAGCCCGCAGCCGGGGGTGTAGATGCCGTTCTCGCTGTTGTAGCGCGCATCGTTGCTGTCGGGGTTGAGCGCGAAGTACTCGGGGTACACAATGCGCTCCGAGAAACGGCAGCCCACCGGAAAGGTGTCGCCCACCACCGCCCATTGCGGCTCGCCGAACAGGCACAGCACCTTGCCCAGGTCGTGGATAAACCCCGTCAGCACAAACCAGTCGGGGTGGCCGTCGGCGCGTATGGCTTCGGCCGTCTGCAGCAGGTGGCTGATCTGCGGCAGCTCGATGTCGGGGTCGGACTCATCGACCAGGGTATTGAGGAATTCCAGCGCCGCCCAGGGCGTCATCTCGCGCTGTGTAAAGCCCAGCCACTGCGCTTTCTTCTTCAGCACAAAGTCCAGCGTCTGGTGCTGGTGGTTGTTGCGGTAAAAGTTGCGCACCCTGTCTATGCCGGGCTGGTCGTAGTCGCGGTAAGCGGCGCGCTCCGGTTCGCTGGCAAGCAAGGCGGTCTGGTGTTGCGGCGTGATGGCGTTCATCACACGATTGTAGGAAGCACCGCCACTGCGTGCAAACCCGGCTGCCGGGCCACGCCGCAGCCGCTATATTGGCCTCACCATCGCCCCGGGGCACACCCATGCTACGCAGACACCTCCTTCGCACCCTGGCCGCCGGCCTGCTGCCGGCCTCGGCATTCCTCACGAGTGCCGTGGCCCAGGCCCAGCCCAAAATCGGCGTGCTCATGCTGCACGGCAAAAGCCCCGGCAGCAACAACGATCCCAACATGGGCCGCCTCAAGCCCGTGCTTGAAAGCGCGGGCATGCTGGTGCTCTACCCCGACATGCCCTGGTCGCGCGGCCGCTACCTCGACGGCAACTTCGACCTCGCCATGGCCGAGATGGCCGCCCACGTCAAAACCCTGCGCAGCCAGGGCGCCACCGCCATCGTCATCGCCGGCCACAGCATGGGCGCGCCGGCCGCCATGGGTTTTGCGGCGCGCGGCGGCGACGTGCAGGCCCTGGTGCTGCTGGCGCCCGGCCATGTGCCCGCGCGCTACTACGCCTTCCAGCAAAACACCTCGGTGCGCGAAAGCGTCGACCAGGCCCGCAAGCTGGTCGCCGAGGGCAAGGGCGATTCGCGCGAACGCTTTTACGACATCAACCAGGGCAAGCAGCAGCCCGTGACCGCCACCGCAAAAGACTACCTGAGCTACTTCGACCCCACGTCCGACGCCGACATGGGCGTGACCGCGCCGCGCATTCCCGCCGGCACGCCCGTGCTCACCGTCGTGGGCGAGGATGACGGCATCAGCAAATACGCCAGGCCCTACTTCGCCGACAAGCTGCCCGCCAACCCCAAAAGCCAGTACCTTGAAATCAAGGCCAACCACCTGAGCACACCCGTCGTCGCCAGCGAGGCCGTCGTGCAGTGGATCAAGGCCGCCGTAGCGAATTGAGCAGCAGCCAAGAGAAGAAAGAGGCCGACACCATGAACACCCATCCCTGCCTTCACCGCCTGCGGCAATGGCTCTGGCTGCTGCCGGGCCTGTGCGCCCTGCTCGCCGGCCCTGCCGCCATCGCGCAAAGCGCCGCACCCCGCGTCGTCGACATCCCCACGCGCCCCGGCGTTACCCAACGCTTTGTCTACATCGCGCCAGCAGGTGCGCCCAAAGCCTCCGTCATCCTCTTTGCGGGCGGCCACGGCGGCCTGCAGATCAAGGACGGGGGCAGCTTTGGCTGGGGCGATGGCAACTTCCTCGTACGCACGCGCCAGCTGTTTGCCGACGCCGGCCTGGCCGTCGCCGTCATCGACGCACCTTCCGACAAACAGTCGCCGCCCTACCTCTCGGGCAACCGGCAGCGGCCCGAGCACAGGGCCGATGTGCTGGCCGCCATTGCCTGGCTCAAACAGCAATCACCCGCCCCCGTGTGGCTGGCCGGCACCAGCCGCGGCACCCAGTCGGCCGCCTATATCGCCACCGAAGCCTCACCCGCCCAGGGCGGCCCCGACGGCCTGGTGCTGACCTCCAGCATCCTGCTGGACCCCAACGGCCGCGCCGTGCCCCGAATGCCGCTGGAAAACCTCGCCATCCCTGTATTGGTGGTGCACCACGAAAGCGACGGCTGCAAGGTCTGCCCCTACAGCGAGATACCGGCCATGATGGAAAAACTGGGCAAAACACCCAAAGCCGAGCTCATCAGCGTCAGCGGCGGCCAAAGCCGCGGCGACCCCTGCGAGGCCATGGCCTACCACGGCTTCAACGGGCTGGAGGCCGATGTGGTCGGCAAGATCACTCGCTGGGTGATCGCGGCCAAGCCCTAGGGGATCAGGGCAGCCTGACTATGCGCAGAAGCGCAATTCTGCGGAAATATTTGCGACTTTGCGGGCGCCGCTAAACCCAAGCCAGCAAACGGTTTTTCGCGGTTGGTGCCGGTGTTTTTGCGACTTTATTTGCGACTTCGGATCGCTCGCCATCGCGGGCACACCAGCCTGCCTTTACGCAGGCTTGTCCAGCGCCGCGTCCCCAGGGCTGTTGCCCACGGCCGCATGGTTGAGCGCAACGCTCACGCCCGCACGCTTCTCGGCCTTCTGCATGGTGTCCATCACATCCGGGTCCGGCGCCACACCCCAGGCCATGGCGGTGGTCAGCACCACCAGCGAAGGGATGGCCCGCAGATAGCGCGGGCGGAATAAAAAATCGGCAAGCTTCTTCATGGCATTGAACCCCGGCAACAAAAAATCAACGAGGATTCGATGCTGCGCCGCCAGGCTTAGGCCCGTGCGTCTGCCATGTTGCGGTTTGTAAGGAAATGCCTCAGCGGCAGGTAAAGACGCCGCACTCAAAACCAAATGTCCGTTCGGGCTGAGGTATCGAAGCCTCCCACTCATGAGGCACCAGGCCCTTAGCTATCTCAGGGCGAACGGGGGAAATTGAGCCAGCCCAACTGAAGCCCCAACCCCGTTCGGGCTGAGCCTGTCGAAGCCAGCGCCCCCTCTCACCAAAGCCATACCCCCCCTCCGTTCGGGCTGAGGTAGCTAAGCCCCCCACGCATGAGGCACCAAACCCTTAGCTACCTCAGGGCGAACGGGCGTTGTATGCCCTTCAAGACCCCGGCCCACCAGAGAACCCGCCTCATTCCCGCAGAAACCGGTTGACGCTCGCCATCACCGCCTCGGCCTGGTCCTTGTGCGCCTCGTGGCCGGCAAACGGAATGTTCAGCAGCTTCGCCCCCTGCACCTGCTCCACCAGCTCGACCACACTCGCGCGCGACACCAGGTGGTCTTCATCGCCGCGCACCGCCAGCAAAGGGCAGCGGATGCGTTTGACGCTCTCGCCCGGGTAGCCGCTGCCGCTGTCATCCAGCCACATAGGCACGATGGCCTCAATAAGGCCCGCAAAATCAGGCTGGGGATTAAGGTCCTGGTAAAGCGCCACCGTCTCAGGAAACTTCTTTGTCCAGCTCTGCGCCGTCACGCTGCCCAGCAGCTTGCGCACCGGGTCGTCGGGCTTGAGCATCCTGTCCGCGCCAATCACCACCAGCTTGTCTACGCATGAGTCTGCCTTCGCAGCCATGCGCAGCGCCGTGATGCCGCCGTCGCTGAAGCCCACCACGCTGCAGCGTTCAACGCCCAGGTGCTTCAGCACGGCAGCGGCATCAAGGGCAAGACGCTCGTAGCTCAGGGCCGCAGTGCCCAGCGTGGACTTGCCGTGGCCGCGGCTGTCGATGGCAATCAGCCTGAAGCGCTGTTTCAGCAGCGGCAGCACGCCGTTGAAGTCCCCCATGGTGCCCAGCCCGCCGTGCAGAAACAGCAGCGCCGAGCCGGCGTCGTCGCCGTGGACTTCGAAGTAAATCTTCGCGCTGTCCAGCATCAGGTGCTTGCCGCTTCGGTGATTGAAGTTTTCCACAGTCACTCCTTTTGAGGACAGCGGCGCCCGGGGGCCCCGCACGCACCATCATCAGCGCCCCGTCGTACCCCGCCGCGCCTGCAGCTGGTTGCTGCCGCCCACATGCGACTCTCGGTCATGGCGGCTGTTGGCCGTGCGCTGGCCTTCGTTGCGCTGGGTGGGCTTTTGCTCGCCCATCTGGTTGAAGTCGTTCTCTACCTTGCCGCCGTGGCCTGATGCGGCCTTGGGGCTGGTGTTGTTCTTCTCAACGGGCTGCTCAACGGTCGGGTCGGCAGCGGTGCCGGTAATGCCCACGCTGCGCTGAACATTTGGTTTGCCGGGTTTGTTGGCCATGGTGTGATCTCCTTGTGAAGGGGGTGTTGAATTCACGCCCACGCCCAAAGGAAGGCGAAGGCGCTGCCTGTCAACCCATTCTGGAAACCACACCAGCCCTCCCTTGTCAGACAGCGCCCCGTACCCAGGCGCGACAAGGCGAGGCTTAAGACAAACCCCGGCCGGCACCAAAGGCGCTCAGCCCGCCGACATATCCGAGAACTGCGCCTCAATCTTGTGCCCATCCAGGTCACGCACAAAACACCCGTAATACTGCGGCCCATACAAAGGCCGCGGCCCCGGCGCACCATCCCCTTGCCCACCCATTTCCAGCGCCTTGGCATAAAAGGCATCCACCTGTGCTTTGGAAACGGCCAGAAAGCCAAAGTGCGAGCCATTGCCCACATGCGCCTTGCCCCCGTCATGCGGCTCTCCCACCCAGAACTCCGGATACGCCCGGCCGAAGGCAATGGCTCCCGGGTGCTCCATGATCACCTTGATCTCCAGCGCGCCCAGCACGGCGGTGTAGAAGGCCTTGGCGCGATCGAAATCGTTCGTGCCGATGGAGACGTGGGACATGATGCTTTCGGGGAGGGAGGGGGTGTTTGGCATGGGCTTTGTCCTTATATTGAGCAGGAAAAGCTTAGTCGGCCAGATCGGCCCTGGCAATGAAGACCCCAGTTCCGCGAAGTCTATTGATGCGGTATCGTCCAATGCAAATAACGAGTGCAAGGAGGGTTTGATGGATCATGATTTCTTGAAGGGCGACAACCGTGAACGGCCCTTCACGCCACCTCCCGAACACCCGTTTTTGCGCTGGCTCGGCGCCTTACTCACCCTTTTGGTACTCCTCTATGCGGGCTATCGCGTCACAGAGTGGATGAACGATCGCTCACCGGCAGCCCCAACTAAACAAGCACCAACCGCCTCCAACAACGCGAACGGGCCGACGACAGCGCCTCCTCCCCGGACAAGCGCTCCTTCTGTATCCGATCCTGAAACTCGAACGGTGACCAAATGCGTGGTCAACGGCAAAACGAGTTATGGCGACGGCAGTTGCGCAGGAGGCGTCACAACACAAATAACGACCAAAGCCAATCACAACCAGATGGCGGCAGTTCGACCGGAAGTGCCAGTACAAACCGAAGCACCGGTCAGTCAAGCGACCACCGTGACGGCAGACGAGCCTAAGAGTTCAGCGATGGAGATCAAGAGCAGATGCGAGGCACTTGAGGCCAAAATTGCCTCGCTTGATGCGATGGGGCGTCAACCTCAAACGCTACAGACGTACGATTGGATTAGGGATGAGCGAAAGAAAGCTCGGGATGAGCAGTTTCGGATTCACTGTAAGTAAGCCCTAACACGGCTACTACGGTGTCACCTTGAAGGTCTCGCACCTGCCTCTCATGCGAATTGACCATCAGCTTAGGTTCACCTGTCATTAAGGCAGGAATTTTGAACGGAGCAACACTTCATCACGGTGGTACTCGAGATAGCTTCGCTGACCAGAAGAAAAGGCCCCCACATTTCGTTTATCTGTCGGTGAAATTCCCATGCGCGCCAGTGATTCCAGATGTGCCACCGGGGAAATTATTAAATCTCCATTTCCCTCGAATCCGATAAACCCTTGGTCAAAGAGATGGTCCATTGTTGGGGTAAGTAACAACCCATTCTCACCATCTAACCGCTCTTCATTAGAAGAGTCCCTTGTTGAGTTCCGTCGAAATCTGACCCACTTAGCGCAGTAATTTCCATCCAAAACTGACCCACGTAGGCACTACCCTGCTTGTTTTAAAAGCAGAGGGAAATTAGGAGTGATAGACGTGGCGACATTG
>Ga0102589_1003313_pt1 | contig 17039 bp, 17 predicted proteins | sample AraplaMF_Col_mLB_FD_76858 | JGI IMG/M metagenome (GOLD analysis project Ga0102589, IMG submission 76858) | Arabidopsis root microbial communities from the University of North Carolina, USA - plate scrape MF_Col_mLB | ecosystem: Host-associated > Plants > Roots > Endosphere | place: USA... | reverse complement strand
AGCCAGCTCGAGATCAGCGACCGCGACGGCGACGGCCAGACCGAGGTCATCATCAAGCACGTCTACATCGAGCGCCGCATGATCCCGCTCAACATCTACCTGCAGGAGGCCTTTGACGCCGGCGTCACCGAGCCCGCCGCCAAGGGCCAGATAGAACGCGCCGTCGTCGAATACGGCAACGCCATCAAGGACCTGGTGGCCGCCAACATCTTCCCCGGCGACATGCTCTGGAAGAACTTCGGCATCACCCGCCACGGCAAGGTCGTGTTCTACGACTACGACGAGATCGAATACATCACCGACTGCAACTTCCGCAAGGTGCCTCCCGCCCGCAACGAGGAAGACGAACTGAGCGGCGAGGTCTGGTATTCCGTCGGCCCCAAAGACGTCTTCCCGGAAACCTTCGAGCCCTTCCTGCTCGGCAATGACGCGGTGCGCGAAGTCTTCATGAAGCACCATGCCAACCTGCTGGACGCCGAGTTCTGGCAGAAGCACCAGTCCCGCATCCGGGCCGGCCATGTGCACGACGTCTTTCCCTACGAGCGCGAAAAACGCTTCATCGCGCTGCACAGCCCCGGCGAGGCCGGCGACGAAGTACTGACGCAATTGCCGCCCGAACCCGTGCTCACCGGCCTCAGCGGCCTCACTCCATAACCATCCACACCTGAAAGGACTTCTTCATGTCTGACCCCATCGTTATCCTCGGCGCGGCCCGCACCCCCATGGGCGGTTTCCAGGGCGACTTCAGCAGCCTCTCGGCCCATGACCTGGGCGGCGCCGCCATCAAGGCCGCCATCGAGCGCGCCGGCATCGCGCCTGAAAAAGTCGACGAAGTGCTGTTCGGCAACTGCCTCATGGCCGGCCAGGGCCAGGCGCCCGCGCGCCAGGCCGGCTTCAAGGGCGGCCTGCCCGCCAGCGTGGGGGCGGTCACGCTGTCCAAGATGTGCGGCTCCGGCATGGAAGCCACCATGCTCGCGCACGACCAGCTGCTCGCCGGCAGCCGCGACGTCATGGTCTCCGGCGGCATGGAAAGCATGACCAACGCGCCCCACCTGCTGCTCAAGGGCCGCAGCGGCATACGCATCGGCCACGACCGCATCTATGACCACATGATGCTCGACGGCCTGGAAGACGCCTACGAACCCGGCCGCGCCATGGGCACCTTCGGCGAGCAGTGCGCCGACAAATACCAGTTCACGCGCGAAGCGCAGGACGCCTTCGCCACCACCAGCGTGCAGCGCGCCAAGGCCGCCACTGAATCCGGCGCCTTCAAGGCCGAGATCACGCCTGTCACCGTCAAGGGCCGCGCCGGCGAAACCGTGATTTCCATCGACGAAGGCCCGGGCAAGGTCAAGCTCGACAAGATCCCCACGCTCAAACCCGCCTTCAAGAAAGACGGCACCATCACCGCCGCCTCCAGCTCTTCCATCAACGACGGCGCGGCCGCCCTGGTGCTGGCCCGCGAATCCACGGCCAAAGAACTGGGCGCCAAGCCCATCGCCCGCATCCTCGGCCACGCCACCTTCGCACAAGAGCCCGAGTGGTTCACCACCGCGCCGGTCGGCGCCGTCAACAAGCTGCTCAAGAAAATCGGCTGGAGCGTCAAGGACGTGGACCTCTGGGAAGTCAACGAAGCCTTCGCCGTCGTCCCCATGGCCGCGATGAAAGAGCTCGGCATCAGCCACGACATCGTCAACGTCAACGGCGGCGCCTGCGCGCTCGGCCACCCCATCGGCGCATCGGGCGCCCGCATCATCGTGACCCTGATCCACGCGCTCAAGGCCCGCGGCCTCAAGAAGGGCATCGCCACCCTGTGCATCGGCGGCGGCGAAGGCACGGCTTTGGCCGTCGAGCTGGTATGACGGACGAAGCGGCGCAAGAGCTTTCGCCCGCAGAGCAGGCCGAGCGCATCGCCGCCTTCTGGCGGGCCTTCCAGCAAGGCGAGCCGGACCTGATCAGGCAGCCGGTGCGGGAGCAGGTTGAAAAGATCAATGAGGTTCTTGAGGAGCACCTGGACGGCCTGGCACTTGAGATGTCGGCCAACGACGGCGACCAGCTCATCGACCTCATCGCCACGGCCCACGGCAGCAAGGAGCGCTTTCCGCTGCTGATGGATTTCGTGAAGCAGGCGCCGCCCCTGAAGCACTACAGCCTCAGCGCCTTTCGCACGCGCACGGAGGAGCCCGACTTCCCCATACGCATGGACGGCTTTGAACTCGCGACCTCCGAGATCCTGATCGGCCATTTCGCCGACGAGGGGCTGGTCGGCATCGAAGTCATGTTCGACCGCGAACTGCCCAGCGACATGCTGGACCACGCCCGCAACATGGCCTTCATCATGCTGGACCATGTGCTCGGCGAATACGACTTCGCCGTCAAGGTGGGCGCGGTGGACTTTGTGGAGGGCTTCTCGGATGAGGTGCTCAGTTCCACGCCGCTGCACCAGTTCGCCCCCGTGCTCGACAGTTTCTGGGCCGGCGAACTCGGGCACACCGGGCTGTTCCCCACCGGTGAAGATGACTGGACCACACTGACCGTCTCTTTTGAGCGCGACGGTGAAGGCAATCACGCCATCGTGTCCGTCAACAACAGCGCCAATGCCGTAGCGGCGCGTCCGGACCTGGGCCATGCCGTCGAGCTGCGCCTGCCCGCGCACGATCATGCGACCCTGGACGCCGCCCGTGACCTGCAGGACCAGATCGCCACCCGCCTTGAGTCCCGGCATGCCGGCATTCTTTCGCACACCCTGCTGCGCAATGGCGAGCGCATGGCCCACTACTATGTCGGCGACCTGCCGGCCGCACTGGCGCTGATCGACGCCGGCGTGCGCGACGCTTTTGTGGCCGACAGTGAGGTGTCCAGTGAATTCGACCCGTCCTGGTCGAGCTACTTTGAGTTTGCAGGCTGAAGCATGAAAGTCCTCGTCATAGGCGCATCCCGCGGCATTGGGCTTGAGTTCGCCCGCCAGTACCTGGCCGAGGGCGCGCAGGTCATTGCCACCGCGCGCGACGACGAAGGCCTGCAGCGCCTCAAGGGCCTGGGCGCCAAGGCCTTGCGCCTGGACGTGGCCCAGCCCGCCAGCATCAGCGGCCTGGCCTGGCTGCTCGACGGCGAGGAGATCGACATCGCTCTCTACGTGGCCGGCGTGTTCCCGCACGGCGATGCGCTCACCCCGCCCACACGCGAGGCCTTTGACCAGGCCATGCACACCAATGTGCTGGGCGCCATGCAAACCATCCCGCAGGTCGGGCCGCTGGTCGAAGCCGCGCGCAGCGGCAAAGGGCGCTTTGCCTTTATCAGCAGCGCCATGGCAAAAATCGACGGCGTCGAAAACAGCCGCGGCTGGGTCTACCGCGCCAGCAAGGCCGCCCTCAACATGGCGGTCGCCTCCGCCCAGCACGACTACCCCCGGGCCATCCTGGTGGCCCTGTCCCCCGGCTGGGTGCAGACCGACATGGGCGGCAGCGGCGCGCCGCTCACCACCGTCCAGAGCGTGAGCGCCATGCGCGCCACGCTGGCCGGGCTCACGCCCGATCACAAGGGCGCTTTTCTTGATTACGACGGTACGCCGTTTGGCTCCTGGTAAGGCGCAGCATGATATTGATGAACCATGGCAGTCGCTTCGTCGCCGGTGCGCGGCGTGCCTTCATGAGCGGCCTGATCGCAGTGGGCATGGCTACCGCGGCTGTGGCCGCGCCTGAGCAGGTCACGGCTTGGCCCAGCGAACGCGAACTTGTAACCGCGATGCGCGCAGGACTGAGGGAGGGTGCGAACAAGGAAGAAGCCCTGTCCATTCGGGCCATGCATGATGTGATGGTCGGGAAAACCGAGACAGCCTTTCTTGTTTCGGTGTGGTTCCCGGATCGCGGACGTAATTTTTCCGCTGGTGTTTTTTTGTACCGCCCGGCCTTGAAACAAGCCAGGGAACTTCGCTATAGCCAGTCACTTGGCTCGCGTTATGTCGCCGGTCACTATGGCGAGTTCTCTTTGCTGGAGGACTATGGCTCAGGCCAAGGCACCGAAGACTTCACCCATGCGCTGGTCCGCTTCAAGGGCTGGAACATGCAAGTCCTGCACAAAGCCGAATTTGGCAACAATCTGGGCAATTGCGGAGAGACTTCCCCGTCGTTCAAGCCCTGCGAACAGACGCATGTGCAGTTCCAGTTGCTAGGGAATTCCGCATCGAACATCGTTGAGATGATCGAGGTCACCACCCAGCTGGGTGGATCTCCACAAGAAAAATTGTCGGTAAGCTCACGCCGCTTGCGGCTCGAGGGTGACCGGTTCAAGCCCGTCAAGGGCCCCTGAAAGGCGAAAAACATGCTGCTCAACCAGGACCAGGAAATGATCCGCGACGCCGTCCGCGCGTTCGCAAAAGAAGAACTCTGGCCCCATGCCGCGCGCTGGGACAAGGAACATCACTTCCCCGTCGAGGCGCACAAAGGCCTGGCCGCGCTGGGCGCCTATGGTATCTGCGTGCCTGAAGAGTTTGGCGGCGCCAACCTCGACTACCTCACGCTGGCCCTGGTGCTGGAGGAGATCGCCGCCGGCGACGGCGGCACCAGCACCGCCATCAGCGTCACCAACTGCCCCGTCAATGCCATCCTCATGCGCTACGGCAATGCGCAGCAGAAAAAACAGTGGCTCACCAAGCTGGCGCAAGGCGAGATGCTGGGCGTCTTCTGCCTCACCGAGCCGCATGTGGGCAGCGATGCATCGTCGCTGCGCACCACCGCCGTCAAAGAGGGCGATGAATACGTGCTCAACGGCGTCAAGCAGTTCATCACCAGCGGCAAGAACGGCCACGCCGCCATCGTCATCGCAGTCACCGACAAGGGCGCCGGCAAAAAAGGCATGAGCGCCTTCATCGTGCCCACCAGCGCGCCGGGCTATGTGGTCGCGCGGCTGGAAGACAAGCTGGGCCAGCACTCCAGCGACACCGCGCAGATCAATTTCGACAACTGCCGCATCCCGGCCGAGAACCTCATCGGCAGCGAAGGCGAGGGCTACAAGATTGCCCTGGGCGCGCTTGAAGGCGGGCGCATAGGCATCGCCGCGCAAAGCGTGGGCATGGCGCGCAGCGCGCTCGAGTCGGCCCTCGACTATGCGAAAGAACGCCAGAGCTTCGGCACCGCCATCTTCAACCACCAGGCCGTGGGCTTTCGCCTGGCCGAATGCGCGACAAAAATCGAAGCCGCGCGCCAGCTCATCTGGCACGCCGCCAGCCTGCGCGATGCCGGCCTGCCGTGCCTCAAGGAAGCCGCCATGGCCAAGCTCTTTGCCAGCGAAATGGCCGAGCAGGTCTGCAGCGCCGCCATCCAGACGCTGGGCGGCTACGGCTATGTCAGCGACTTCCCGGTGGAGCGCATCTACCGCGACGTGCGGGTCTGCCAGATTTATGAAGGCACCTCGGACGTGCAGAAAATCATCATTCAACGCGCCCTGGCCTGAGGAGACAAAACATGCCCATCACCAAAGGATTCCGCGCCCTGGTTGACGAAGCCATGGCCCAGGTCAAGACCTACAGCGTGGATGAGGTCAAGGCAAAGCTGGCCGACCCGAACGTGCAGATCGTCGACATCCGCGACGTGCGTGAGCTCAGCGCCGGCACCGTCGTCGGCAGCTACCACGCACCGCGCGGCATGCTCGAGTTCTGGGTGGACCCGGCCTCGCCCTACCACAAGCCCCTGTTCGCCGATGAAGGCAAGGAGTTCATCCTGTTCTGCGGCGCGGGCTGGCGCAGCGCACTGGCCACCAAAACCCTGCAGGACATGGGCATGACCAACGTCGCCCACATCGACGGCGGCTATGCCGAATGGGTCAAACAGGGCGCGCCCACCGAAACCCTGGAAGAGCGCAAGGCGCGGTCCAACACCTGCGGTTGATGCCGACTCCGCCGCCATCCCAGCCCTGCCCCTGCGGCCGCCAGGCCGGCAAGCGGGCACTGGCCTATGCCGCATGCTGCGGCCGCTACCTCGACCACTTTGACGCCACGCCCGCACCCGACGCCGAATCGCTGATGCGCTCGCGCTATACCGCCTTCGTCAGCGAGCGCGCAGACTATTTGCTCACCACCTGGCACGCCAGCCACAGGCCGGCATCGATTGGCTTCGATTCCGGCACCAAGTGGCTGGGCCTGGAAGTGCGCGGCCACCGCCAGGTCGACGCCGCCCATGCCGAGGTCGAATTCGTCGCACGCCAGAAGCCCGCCGGCGGCCCGGCCGTGCGCCTGCATGAGCGCAGCCGCTTCGTGCGCGAGGACGGCCGTTGGTACTATGTCGACGGAGACATCCGGTAGCCGACAGTTCGTTGCAAATAGGGCAGGGGACATGTTCCACCGATCCCCAGAAGAGCAGAACCCTGTAGAGCAGAACCATGAAAGCGCAACCATGAAATTCGACGCCGTGTTATTCGACTGTGACGGCGTGCTCGTCGACAGCGAACCCATCACCAACGGCGTGCTGCGCGACATGCTGGAAGAGCGCGGCTGGAAGCTCAGCCCCGCCGAATGCATGCGCATCTTTGTCGGCAAGGCCGTCAAGGACGAAGCCGCCACCATCGCCGCCCACACCGGCAGCCCCCTCACCGAGGAATGGCTGGTCCAGTTCCGCGAGCGCCGCAACCAGGGCCTGATGCGCGACCTCAAGGCCATCAGCGGCGCCGTCGATGCCATCGCCAGAATCCACGCGCTGTACGGCGGCCGCATCGCCTGCGCCTCCGGTGCCGACCGCTTCAAGGTCGAACTGCAGCTCGAAAAATGCGGCCTCATGCCTTTCTTCAAGGGCCGCATCTTCAGCGGCCACGAGCTGCCGCGCTCCAAGCCCTTTCCCGATGTGTACCTGGCGGCGGCCGCCGCCCTGGGCGTGGACCCCCGCCGCTGTGCCGTGGTCGAAGACACCGTCACCGGCGCCACCGCCGGCGTGGCGGCCGGCTGCACCGTCTTTGGCTACAGCCCGCCCGAAATGGGCCACGACGCACCCTCTGCGCTGAAAGCCAGCGGCGCGGTGCATGTTTTTACCGACATGGCCGACCTGGCGGGTTTGCTGGGCTGAAATTTTTCCGGCGGGCGTGTCGATATCTGTCGAACCCGTTCGTCGTACAGGTGTCATCAACCATTTTTTGAAGGAAACACCATGAAATACCTCTGCCTCGCCAACTACAAACCCGCCGACATGGCTGCCCTGTCGCCCGCTGACCGCAAGGCGCTGGTCAGCCAGTGCCCCGCCAAGGATGCCGAACTCAAAGCCACCGGGCAGTTGCGCCTGAGCGCTTCGCTGGACGGGCCCGCCTTCCGCCTGCAGCCGCGCGGCGGCAAGACCACCGTGGCCGACGGCCCCTTTGCCGAGGCCAAAGAACTGGTCGGCGGCTTTTTCATCATCGAGGCCGACAGCCGGGAAGAGGCCGTACGCATCGCCTCGCTGCACCCGGCCGCCACCCTGGGCGAAGACGTGGGCTGGAACATCGATATCCACCCCATCGGCTTTTTTGAGCAATACGCCGGCAAGCCGGCCTGACGCTCAACCGGGCGCCTGCGGGGCCAGGGTTAAAGTGCATGGGCTGCGGCGCACGCAGCCCAACGCGACAAGGAAACACCCATGACCCCTACAGGCAATCCCTTCAAAGCCGCCCTCCAGGCCGGCAAGCCGCAGATCGGCCTGTGGCTGTCCATGGCCTCGCCCTATATGGCCGAAGTCAGCGCCACCGCCGGCTTTGACTGGCTGCTGATCGACGGCGAACATTCGCCCAACGACCTGCAAAGCACGCTCGCCGCGCTGCAGGCCATTGCACCCTATCCCTCGCAGCCCATCGTCCGTGTGGTGGAAGGCAGCCAGCACATCATCAAGCAGGTGCTCGACATAGGCGCGCAAACCATTCTCGTACCCATGGTCGACACCGCCGCCCAGGCCGCCCAGGTGGTCGCCGCCACACGCTACCCGCCCCAGGGCGTGCGCGGCGTCGGCAGCGCGATTGCCAGGGCCTCGCGCTGGAATGCACGCACCGACTACCTGGCCGTGGCCGACGATGAAACCTGCCTGCTGGTGCAAGCCGAAAGCGCCACCGCCATGGCCAACCTCGCGGCCATCTGCGCGGTCGATGGGGTGGACGGCGTCTTCATAGGCCCGGCCGACCTGGCCGCCTCCATGGGCCACCGCGGCAAGGCCAACCACCCCGAAGTCCAGGCCGCCATTGAAGCCGCCATCAAGACCATCAGCGCCAGCGGCAAGGCCGCCGGCATCCTGACCGGCGACGTGGCCCAGGCACGCCACTACCTGGCGCTGGGCTGCAGCTTTGTCGCGGTGGGGGTGGACGTGCTGGTGTATGCCAACGCGGCCCGCGCGCTCGCTGCGGAAATGTCGCCCCAAGGCTGAAGCGGTTTCCCCAGCCGGGGCTGTCGTGAAACGGGCCGCGGTGCTAAGCTGGCTGCCCGACTTTTCAACAAAGATTGCGAGACAAACCATGCCCGGACTTCTGCCCAACGTGGACCCCGACGGCCTGCTCGAATTCTCCGTCGTCTACACCGACCGCGCCCTCAACCACATGTCGCGCAGCTTCCAGGGCGTGATGGGTGACATCTCCGCCATCCTCAAAGAGGTTTACCACGCGCACTCCGTCGCCCTGGTGCCCGGCAGCGGCACCTATGGCATGGAAGCCGTCGCGCGCCAGTTCGCCGCCGGCAAGCATGTCATGGTCGTGCGCAACGGCTGGTTCAGCTACCGCTGGACGCAGATCTTTGAGATGGGCAACATCCCCGCCTCCCACACCGTGCTCAAGGCCCGCAAGACCGGCCCCGGCGCCCAGGCCCCCTGGGCGCCCGCACCCGTGGCCGACGTCGTCGCCGCCATCGCCAAGGAAAAGCCCGCGCTCGTCTTTGCCCCGCATGTGGAAACCGCCTCCGGCATGATGCTGCCCGACAGCTACCTCCAGTCCGTCGCCGCCGCCGTGCATGCCGCCGGCGGGCTGTTCGTGCTCGACTGCATCGCCTCCGGCGCCATGTGGGTCGACATGAAAGCCACCGGCGTTGACGTGCTCATCTCCGCTCCGCAAAAAGGCTGGAGCAGCTCACCCTGCTGCGCCATGGTCATGCTCAGCGAACGCGCCCGCAGCGCCATTGAAAGCACCACCAGCTCCAGCTTCGCCTGCGACCTGAAGAAGTGGCTGCAGATCATGGAAACCTACGAAAAAGGCGGCCACGCCTACCACGCGACCCTGCCCACAGACGCCCTCACACGCCTGCGCGCCACCATGAAGGAAACCCAGGCCTACGGCTTTGCCAAAGTCAAAGCAGAGCAGGAAGAGCTGGGCAGCAAGGTGCGCGCGCTGTTCGAAAGCCGCGGCCTGCCCAGCGTGGCCGCCGAAGGCTTCAAGGCTCCCGGCGTGGTCGTCAGCTACACCACCGATCCCGACATCCAGTCAGGCAAGAAGTTTCTGGCCGAAGGGCTGCAAACCGCCGCGGGCGTGCCGCTACAGTGCGACGAGGGGCCGGACTTCAAGACCTTCCGTGTGGGGCTGTTTGGGTTGGAGAAGTGGCATAACGTGGATCGGACTGTGGCGAATTTGGCGGGGGCTTTGGAGCGGATTGGGGTGGGAGTCGGTGAGACTGTCACCGGCTGAGCTCAGCTACAACAAAAGTTCTTTCTTGGAGAACTACTTACATTTCAAACTCAGTAGGGTATAGGCAGACCGGGTTTACCTGTGGCTTTTCCAAGTACGGAGAGGAGTTCATTCATTTGAGGAACGTTCTCCCACTGTAGGATTTGATCGCAATACCCGGATAGCAGATTCCTGGCATCCACCAGCAGTGGACTGTCAATCCCAGCCAAAACTGCATATCGAGTAGTTTCTTTTGCTGCGTGGCGGGCCATATCTAGAGTGAGTGCTTTGGATCGCGTATCGAGTCGTTTTGCTGAAACATTGCTTGTGCGCAAGTCGAGCGTTTCTATGACGTGCAGTCGACCGTTCTGCAACGCAAATTCGGCGCTAGTCATCGGCCCGAGCGGGTGACGCTCAACAATTTCATGATTTTTGATGTCGCGCCCAAGCCACCCCTTACTTTGAAAAACGATTTTCATGTCGATATGTAAACGACTAACTTCGAGGCGTTCACGAAGGCTCTTCTCTGGAGGCGATATCAAGTTGCGCAAAGCGTGAGCCACCCGTGTTAGGTATTCTTCTTCGCTGCTAAAGACAAACTGCCCCAGCGACCCTGAAAACCCCCATTGACCGAAATTCTTAAGAAACTCCGTGGCTTTTTCGATGTCCATGCCTTTAAGTAATCTCGGCAATCCCGTCTCCCAGGAGCGGACTGACTCGATATCTGTGGTTGGGTCTAGCGCACGCAGCTTCTTAAGATCATCGCCAAAATGTACTCTGACAGATTGATCGGGCATGAACACGACTAGTCCGATGTGTACGTGTTCAGTCCTATGCGGTCGTGCATAGTGTGATAGCACCCCATATGTAGCGAAAAACTTGTTCATGGCTTCAGTAGTCTAAGTGCTTGTTCAATTCGGAGGTCCTTATTGGCATCCCACCAAAGGGCCGCTGAATCAATATCAAAATCTTGTCGCCAAAAATCTGGTGCGGCACGAAGAATTTGTAAGATTTTCTCTCCTGTCATTTCGCGAAGTCGAGATAGCTTGTTTTCCGCTGTTGATACATCCTGCAGGCCAGTCGTGCAAAGCCAATTCCAACTTCGTTCACTTTTACAGTCGGCCGGCCATGGCCAAGGCTGAAACAGGAGTGTTCGAGACCAATCAAATGCAAGCGCCCTGAGCCTTGCGCCGGTGTCAACAAACAAAATATTGGCAAAGTGGCGGTCCACGTTTGGCATAAAAACATCGAGAGCAAACATACCTGAGATATCCGCTTTGGTCTGTGCGATCCAGGTGGTAAATTCGGCATCCGAAATTCGCGCGGGCGAGAACTGTCTAGCTTCCGTTTCCCAGCGAGAGCCAAAAGCAGGTGTGCCATCGATACGCGTGACTACAGAGAATTCCGGAGTCAATATTCCGGCCGCACCGCATAGGTGATAGCAGAGCCATTCTGTCAGTGGAAGAAGCTTATTGTTCGGCTCGACGGTTTTCAGAGCGTATCTTCGATTTTGTTCGTCGCTCCCCGTCCAAAGTAAATCTTTGGTCCCGATCCGATCGGTTGGTTGTTCGTCGATGAGTTGAATGGGTATAAGAGGAATCTGCACATCGTTCTCCTCATCAAGGGTCTGTTGCGCTTCACTTTCGCGTGCGGTTGTGATTATCGGCGTCCGGCGATTTGTCAGATCAAACGACAGAATCCGCCGGCAGACGGCCAGCGCGCGTAAGTTGCGAAAAAAGCCAGTTTGATGTCGACGGATCTAGCAAGCCTGTTAGAAAAACAGAGTTCCAATTATTTTTACTTTCATGGAACTGATCCAGTCGCATTCTTTCTGATGCGATCTCTTCTTCCATCTGGATTCTCGATTGAGGGATGAAGTTGAGTGTGGGAATCACTACCGTGGGCTGCCGGCATAGCTTTGCCCAGCAGCTTCTAAGATAGCGCTTGATTCCGGTTCTATTTACGATGGAGTCGACATGAAAACTAATGGCTGGATACATAGGATCGGTGGACGGAACGTGAATCACCAACTGAACTTTTGGCGCCTCTCCGTGCTCTTCGAATTTCGCTCCTATCAGTCGCTCCGAGAGACAAGTATCGAAATAAGGATGCAATATCCTGGCGCCCGGCAATGGTCCGACTAATAGCTGGCCCTTGTTGCCGTTGCATTTGCATGCGGGAACGAGGTTCTTCGAGAAGATGGAAAAGGCGGGAAATCGTTCCTTCGGCAGCAGGTGATCAAGCGTTCCGCTATGGAGTGATCCGCAGAGAGGGCAAGCATTTACGCCGGACTCTTCTCTTAGCGCTGTAATAAACGCTATATCGTTTGGTGGGCTTTTGTAGTGGTTTTTTAAGAAGGAAATTACCTCTGGAGGTAAATTAGGCGACGTGATCGCGCTGGCATTTCCTTCGGCATCTTCGTAGTCAAGATAGGCTTGCAAAATAGTGGCTCGAGGAGCCTGAAGATGTGGGTGGCTGGCAAGTCTCCGGTTGTTCGCCAACGCGGTAAATGCAGCGGCATCGTTAACGTTAGGAGGTTGAAGTCTATTCATGATTCGCCTTCCGTTTTGGACCGCAGATCATTCAAATAGTCAATTGACAAATCTCCTTTAAATCGTTCGGCGATTACTTCCCAGGTTTTGTATTTTTGAATCAGTTCATCTTCGAGTTTTGAGGCTAGACGTGTCGGCTCGTCTTCGCCGAAAACGAAATAGGAAATGGCACCAACATCGGAGCCAAACGTTTGCATAAAAGGTTTATCAACTTGAAGTTCGGAGTCGATGAGTCGAAGCACCGTTACCTGTTCTTTAAATACCTCTTTGACAAAATAAACCGAATGTGTGGCGATGATGGCTACCGAGCCCGTTAATCTAAGCACTGAATCTAAAAGGCTTGCGAAGCGGTTGATGAAATTCGGATGGAGGTGCGTTTCTGGCTCATCCAGCAATACCAGGGTTCCGTTCTCGATGTTTAGGCATAGTTGCGCTGCAAATTTCACAAATGAAATTTCTCCGCTACTGAGTGGATACGACGCTGTCTTATGAGCTCTGACAGGTTCCTTTGAAAGATCCAGCGAGGAAAAACGCTCTAGCAATGCTTGTTCCGGGCCACTACGGAGATCCTGCATTAAAACATTCTGGCCTGATTTATCGAGCAAGCAAATAGTTTCGGGAGCGCTTAGTGCCTGGATCGCTTCTATGAAGATACTCCACCTAGTCCGATTTTGTATTCTCAATTCGGAGCGTGCCAGCTGCAGAATAAGATCTGATGTCGAGCGGCCCTTTCGCATTCGTTTAGATCGATTCATCGAGAAGCGGCGGTACCAGATTCTTTGCGTTTTCGGTTTTTCGTTAGGAAACACTGAGTCCGCTTCATTGTTTGGAGCGAACGCTAGAAGACGGTTTATGCTGGCACGGTTGCCCTTCTCATCGTGAAGAGCGGTGTTTGCTTCTCCCATGGCCGCGAGTGCGATGCGGCTGAGAGTTTGACTTTTACCAACTCCGTTTTTGCCAATGACAACGGCAATGCGTTTGGGTAGCTCACTTCTCTGGTCAAACTCGAAACGAAGGTCATATGGATTAGCTCTGCCTGCCAATTTGAATCGGATCTGCAGTGCTGATGAAATGCTTCCTAGGTCTTCGTGCTGTAGACCGTAAAGAATGCTTCCGGCGTTCTTGTAAGCGAAATACGATTGAGAAGATCGCATGAATGAATGAGTGAAAACACTGCTTTTTTCAGCCTCCGCTATCCATTTTGATGTTCGCTGAAATTCATTGGCCGCTACGACATCGTTGATTGAGAGTAAGAGTAGCTTGGCATTTCCTTCACCAACCGTCGTTACCAGGCGCCGATAGTCTTCTATGGCGCTTAGCATGGTGAAGTATTGATATTTCAGCTCTTCGGGGGAAACCGGCCCAATGCTGCCTAGCGCGTCCTCAAATCGCTCGGTTCCAAATGACTGGGTTTCGTTTTCCACGAAACCCAAAAGGATGCCTGTGTGATACGGCTCGATACGCTCCTTGAACTTAACTCTTACTTCGGCGAGCACGCGTTTTCCAAAATCGTTCCAGCCATCTTTTGACGGCATGATCACAACAGTGCTATCGCCTATTTCGCGAGGAGCTGTGTCCTGAAAATAGAACTGAACCTTGAGGCGGTGATTTGAGTCTTTAGAGTAGTCAGTGCTCATCGAACCTCCCATAGCAATATTTTGGTTCTAGCTTAGCGTCACTTGGTGAGGAAGTGGTCAGGGATTACACGCTGCTCATGTGGAGCATCAGGGGCGCTTTCCGCAACGCTCCTGACGTGTTGATCCAATCCTGGGTCGCCGTAGCGAAGCCGCTTCTTCCTGCTGTTGATGGTGCAAGGAGCATGCAGACATATTCCGCACTGCTGCAGGGCGCTTGGCCGGACCAGCCATCGGGGATGGGGCGGCGCCTGTCGTTCCCGCCAATCCCCGCTGATTCAAGCTGCCTGTTTGGCAGGCATCCCGCCGAAAGCCACGCCAGCCAAGGCGTCCCGCTGTTGTCCCCACAGCAATTCACAAAGTTACCCACAGAAGCTGTGAATGACCCTGCGGGCAATTTCCCCCAAGCCCCGCTCACCGCCCCGGCCGCATATCCGGCGCCGGCGTGGTGGCGACCCCCTGCTCCAGCGCCGCCTGGTGCTGCGCCCGCAGGGCGCGCTGGAATGCCGGGCGTTGTTCCAGCCGCTGGTGGTAATGGCGCACGGCATCGGGAAACTGCGTGGCCAGGCCCAGGTGGCCGGCCAGCATGAGGGCGTAGTGCACCGACACATCGGCCACGGTGAAGCGGCCGGCGCAGAGGAATTCCTGTTGTTGCTGCAGCGCGGCGTCCACCGCTTTCAGCCGGGCCAGGAACCAGCGGCTGTAGTCTTGTGCGACCTGGGGTTGTTTGCGGTCCTCGGGCTCGAAGTGGGTGTAGCGCAGCACCAGGGTTTGCGGAAAGGTCAGGGTGGCTTCGCCCATGTGCAGCCAGTTCAGGTAAGCGCCGTGGGCCGGGTCTGCCGGCGGCACGTCCAGCTGGCCGGGGCTGTGCCGTGCCGCGAGGTATTGGCAGATCGCCGCGGATTCGGTCATGCGGGTGTCGCCGTCCACCAGCAGCGGCACGGTGCCCAGGGGGTTGTCGGCCAGAAATTCGCGGGCCAGTGCGCGCGGCGGAAACGGCAGCATGCGCAGCGTGTAGGGCAGGGCCAGCTCTTCAAGCATCCACAAGGGCCGGAAGGAGCGGGCGCTGACGCAGTGGTGAAGGGTGATCATGCGCAGAGTCTAGGATGCCCTGTGTCACAAGTCTTGCCACGAAGGGGACAAATCAGGCCAGTGGCTGTTTGCCGCCTTGCCGAAACTCCGCCGGCGAATTGCCGCTCCATTCCCTGAATGCCCGGATAAAACTTTTCTCGTTCCGGAACCCGGATGCCTCGGCCACCTGCTTGACCGGCTTGGAAGTGCGCAGCAACAAATCCCTGGCCTTCTCAAACCGCACCTCGTCCTTGAGCTGCTGTAGCGAAGCGCCTTCTTCCTGCAGCTGGCGGTGCAGGGAGCGGGGCGACATGTTCAATGCCTCCGCCAGGGTTTCCGCGGTGTGTGAAGCGACCGCCGGGTTGGCCAGCGCCTGCCGCACCTGCTCCACCAGCAGGCGATCGCGCCGGTATTGCAAGACTGTCAAAGGCAAGGCCCGCTGCAGCATCTGCTGCAAGGCTTTCTCGTCGCGCCGCAAGGGCAGGGCCAGGTAACGCGCATCAAAGCGGATCTCGGCTTGCGCGGCATTGAACTGCAGGCTGGGCCCGGGAAACATCAGCCCATAGGCCTCCGCATGCGGCGGCGCCGCAAACGGGAAGCGCGCGCCTTGCAAGGGAATGCGCGAATCCACATACCAGCAGGCCAGGCCGTGGATGTTGCGCAGCACGTGGACCAGGCTGAACTCTCCGACCTGGCCGGGCGCCTTCTCTTCCACCGTGATCGCGGCCGTGTCGCCGCTGGTGGCCAGGCGCAGGCTGATGTCGTCGGCAATCAGCCCATGGTGGCGGCACCAGCGTTTGAGCGCGATGCCCAGATTGGGCGAGCTGATGGAGGCCCTGGCCAGCATGCCGTAGCTGCCCCAGGGTAGTTTGCGGCTGAAGGCGCCCAGGCCTTCGTCGTCGAGTTCCTGCATGGCGGTGCCTGAAAGAAGCTCCATCTGGCGGGCGGTGATGTGGCCGTTCAGCTGTTTGAGCTGGTTTGGCGTGATCTGTGCCATTTTCAGGGCCTGCTCGGGGCTTCGGCCGTCGCGTTTGTAGGCGGCCACAATGCTTCTGGCAAAGGCCATGGGCGTGGCGGCGACGGGTGGGCTGGCGGGGCTGCGGGCGGGCATGGTTGCATTTTCTGCGTCGTTGGCAGGATTTGCAACCTTGTTGGCGGCCCGGCGGGAGCGGGTTTTCCTTAAGCTTGGGGTTTGGCGTTAAGGTGTGGCTTGGTGCGGGGCTTGGCCCTTGGGCAGGTTCGGGGACTGGCTTCGATACCTCAGCCCGAACGGTCGGGGGGCAGGCTTCGACAAGCTCAGCCCGAACGGGGTAGGGGCTTTGGTGTCTCAGCTTGAACGGCGGGAGAGAGGGGCTTCGATACCTCAGCCCGAACGGATAGGGGAATACCTATGTCCGAATGGGGGAGAGGGGCTCAGCCCGAACGGTGTGCCCACGAGACCCCGGCCACAAACGTATACGCAGCCGCTTTGCAACGAGGAAACACATGTCCGCTCTTGAGACCCAGCTCAACGCCCGTTCCGCCGATTTCCAGGCCAATGCCGCCGCCATGCGCGCGCTGGTGGACGACCTGGCGGCCAAAGTCGCCAAGGCCGCCCAGGGGGGCGGCGACACCGCCCGCGCGCGGCATACGGCGCGGGGCAAGCTGTTGCCGCGCGAGCGGGTGCAGATGCTGCTGGACCCGGGCACGCCTTTCCTGGAGCTCTCGCCGCTGGCCGCCTATGCCATGTACCCCGACCGCGACGGGACCGACAGCGCGCCCTGCGCCGGCGTGATCGCCGGCATAGGCCGCATCAGCGGGGTGGACTGCATGGTGGTGTGCAACGACGCGACCGTGAAGGGCGGCACCTACTACCCCATGACGGTCAAAAAGCATTTGCGCGCGCAGGAGGTGGCCCAGCAGAACAACCTGCCTTGCGTCTACCTGGTCGATTCGGGCGGCGCCAATTTGCCTAACCAGGACGAGGTGTTTCCCGACCGCGACCACTTCGGCCGCATCTTTTTCAACCAGGCGAACATGAGCGCCCAGGGCATCGCGCAGATCGCGGTGGTCATGGGCAGCTGCACGGCGGGCGGCGCGTATGTGCCGGCCATGAGCGACGAGACCATCATCGTGAAGAACCAGGGCACCATCTTTTTGGGCGGCCCGCCGCTGGTGAAGGCGGCGATCGGCGAGATCGTGTCGGCCGAAG
>Ga0102589_1003310_pt1 | contig 17053 bp, 17 predicted proteins | sample AraplaMF_Col_mLB_FD_76858 | JGI IMG/M metagenome (GOLD analysis project Ga0102589, IMG submission 76858) | Arabidopsis root microbial communities from the University of North Carolina, USA - plate scrape MF_Col_mLB | ecosystem: Host-associated > Plants > Roots > Endosphere | place: USA... | reverse complement strand
AAAGAGGAATTAAAGTCGATCTATACGAAATGCGCCCTGTAAAACAAACGCCAGCCCATCATACCGATAAATTCGCTGAACTTGTTTGTTCCAATTCACTTCGGGCAAATACGTTAACAAATGCAGTTGGTGTATTAAAAGAAGAAATGCGTATACTGGATTCGGTCATCATGTCCGCAGCGGATGCTTGTGCTGTACCGGCTGGCGGTGCATTAGCTGTTGATCGTCATGAATTTGCCGGTCTTGTTACGGAAAGGGTCAAAAATCATCCAAATGTGACGGTCATTAATGAAGAAGTGACGGAAATTCCGGAAGGTCCTACCGTCATTGCAACCGGTCCGCTTACAAGTCAGTCACTATCTGATAGCTTAAAGCAAATCATGGATGAAGAATACTTGTACTTTTATGATGCTGCCGCACCAATTCTTGAAAAAGACAGCATCAATATGGATAAAGTATATTTGAAATCCCGTTATGATAAAGGGGAAGCGGCTTATTTGAACTGTCCGATGACGGAAGAAGAGTTTGACCGCTTTTATGATGCATTGATCGCTGCTGAAACAGTCCCGCTTAAAGAATTCGAAAAAGAAATCTTTTTTGAAGGCTGCATGCCGATTGAAGTGATGGCATCACGTGGGAAGAAAACGATGTTATTTGGTCCATTGAAGCCTGTTGGCCTAGAAGATCCAAAAACGGGAAAACGCCCTTTTGCTGTAGTTCAATTGCGTCAGGATGATGCGGCAGGAACACTTTACAATATTGTTGGTTTTCAGACACATTTGAAATGGGGGCCGCAAAAAGAAGTATTGCAGCTCATACCTGGATTAGAAAATGCGGAAATTGTACGTTATGGGGTCATGCATAGAAACACTTTCATAAACTCACCTAATGTTTTGAAGCCCACGTACCAATTCAAGAATCGCGATGATTTATTCTTTGCCGGTCAGATGACTGGAGTTGAAGGGTATGTTGAATCGGCTGCGTCGGGACTTGTAGCAGGTATCAATGCTGCAAGGATCGTCGAAGGTTTGGAGCCTATCATTTTCCCTGCGGAGACGACGATGGGCAGCATGGCAAGGTACATAACGTCGACTAATGGTAAGAGCTTCCAGCCAATGAATGCCAACTTTGGATTGCTTCCAGACCTTGAAGTGAGAATCAAATCCAAAAAAGAGCGGAACGAAACACATGCTAAACGCGCTTTGGACACAATTCAGAACTTTGTGAAAAATTTGTAAAATATTTGCCTGCTGTTTTAAAGTATGATACTATTTATTAGCCTTTGCGAGGTGTTTCCATGATTAATCAAAAAAAGGCATTATCATCCTTCATCGAATATTTACAAATTGAAAAGAACAGTTCACATTACACCATTGAAAATTACAAACGTGATATTCACGAATTTTTTCTGTTCCTTAATGAACAGGGGATTGAGGACATCACGTCCGTTGAATATCTTGATGTCCGGTTATATTTAACGAATTTATATGAGAAAAGACTTTCTAAGCGCACTGTTGCAAGAAAAACTTCTTGCTTGCGGAGCCTTTATAAATTTTTACTGCGTGAAGGTGATGTGAAGGATAACCCTTTTTCCCTTGCTTCTTTACCTAAAAAGGATCAAAGACTGCCACGGTTTCTTTATGAGAAGGAAATGGATCAGTTGTTTTCTTCTTTAAAGAAAGATTCACCGATAGGAATAAGGAACAATGCCTTACTGGAATTATTGTATGCTACAGGCATTCGCGTAAGTGAATGTTGTGATATTAAACTGCAGGATATCGATCTTTCCTTAGGGACGGTACTGATCCATGGAAAAGGAAAAAAGGATCGCTACGTTCCGGTTGGTAGATATGCACAGGAAGCGATAGATTTATACATACGTACAGCCAGGATGGAATTGACTTCGTCTGACGCCAAGGCGCATGTTTATTTATTTGTTAATTTTCGTGGAGACCCTCTGACACCTAGGGGAGTTCGCTATATATTGAATGAATTGATTAAAAAGTCAGCCGCAGATGGAAGTCTTCATCCCCACATGCTAAGGCATTCGTTTGCTACACACCTATTGAATAATGGGGCGGACATTCGCACGGTTCAGGAATTGCTTGGTCATTCTAAAATTTCATCAACGCAAGTGTATACGCATGTTACAAAAGACCAATTGAAAAAAGTCTATAATGCATCACATCCGCGGCCTTAAATGTTGAAAGGGGACACTTTATGACAACGATATTTGCAGTGCATCATAAAGGTGAATGTGCCATGTCCGGTGATGGGCAGGTTACTTTAGGAAATTCAGTAGTGATGAAGCATACAGCGAGGAAAGTAAGAAAAATCTTTAATGGTAATGTCCTTGCAGGTTTTGCAGGTTCCGTTGCAGATGCTTTCACTTTATTTGAGATGTTCGAAGCTAAACTTGAAGAGTATAATGGCAATCTTCAGCGCGCTGCGGTTGAAATGGCAAAGCAATGGCGAAGTGACAATGTATTGAGGAAGCTTGAAGCCATGCTAGTCGTGATGGATAAGAACCATTTGCTGCTCGTTTCGGGCACCGGGGAAGTAATTGAACCGGATGACGGGATTCTCGCCATAGGATCGGGTGGGAATTATGCACTGGCTGCCGGCAGGGCATTAATGCGGTTTTCCAGTGACCAATTATCGGCAAAGGAAATCGCTCAATCATCTTTACAAATTGCAGCGGAAATTTGTGTATTTACGAATACGAATATAATCGTGGAAGAGTTGTAAGGAGGAGCGCAAATGTCAAAAAAAGCTAATTTAACACCGAGGCAAATCGTTGAAAAACTGGATCAGTATATCGTTGGGCAGCGTGAGGCAAAACGGGCAGTGGCAGTGGCTCTTCGGAATCGCTACCGACGTTCCCTTCTCTCGGATCAACTTCGTGATGAAGTCGTTCCGAAGAATATATTAATGATTGGACCGACAGGTGTTGGGAAAACAGAAATAGCTCGGAGAATGGCTAAATTGGTAGGTGCTCCTTTTGTAAAAGTTGAAGCAACAAAATTTACGGAAGTCGGGTATGTCGGCCGTGATGTAGAGTCCATGGTTCGTGATTTGGTTGAGACTTCCGTCCGCCTCGTGAAGGAAGAAAAGATGGCCAGCGTAAAGGAACGGGCAGAAGAAAATGCAAATCGCCGCCTAATAGAGTTATTAGTGCCATCAACAAAAAAACAGAGTAATTTCAAGAATCCTCTTGAAGTCTTTTTTGGAGGCAATAACAATCAAGACGAACAGGACCCGGAAGAAAATTCCGAAGATTTAAGTTTGCAGGAAAAAAGAAAAATCGTCGCTGAAAAGCTGGCTAATGGTGAGCTGGAAAGTGAAATGATAACGGTCGAAGTGGAAGAACAGGCTGCTTCGATGTTTGATATGCTCCAAGGTTCGGGAATGGAACAAATGGGGATGAACATGCAGGACGCTTTAGGAAGCTTGATGCCGAAAAAAAGCAAGAAGCGCAAATTGAAAGTAAGTGAAGCGAGAACCGTATTAACAAATGAAGAAGCGGCAAAATTGATTGATATGGATGAAGTCACTTCAGATGCAGTATACGGGGCTGAGCAAAATGGGATCATCTTCATAGATGAAATAGACAAAATTGCGAGTAAGCAATCTGGAAGTTCATCAGCGGATGTATCAAGAGAGGGTGTCCAAAGGGATATCCTGCCAATAGTTGAAGGTTCAACAGTAGTGACTAAATATGGTTCCGTTAAAACGGATCATGTCCTATTCATTGCTGCAGGGGCCTTTCATATGGCTAAGCCATCCGACCTAATCCCGGAATTACAAGGTAGATTCCCAATTCGTGTAGAATTGAACAAACTGACTGTAGACGACTTTGTACGGATTCTGCATGAACCGGATAATGCCTTGTTAAAACAATATGTTGCTTTATTGGAAACTGAAGGTATAGAAATTGAATTTTCTGACGATGCTGTTCGTAAGATAGCAGAAGTGGCCTTCGAAGTAAATCAAAACACAGACAATATTGGTGCAAGAAGACTTCATACCATTTTGGAACGGTTGCTTGAAGACTTATCGTTTGAAGCCCCGGAAATAACGATGGAGAAGATTACAATTACACCCCAATATGTCGAAGGTAAGCTTGGTTCTATCGCCCGGAACAAAGATTTAAGCCAGTTTATCCTTTAATTAAGAAACAATAGGGCAATGATTTGCCTACGCAATGAACATAAAATTACGGAAATACAACTTCATAGTTATTGTGAACCATGGTATTTTTAGGAGGAACAAATCAAATGAATTTATTAGCAAAAACAAGGAAAATCAATGCAATGCTCCAAAAGGCAGCAGGTAAAGCAGTTAATTTCAAGGAAATGGCTGAAAGTTTAAGTGAAGTTATTGAAGCGAATGTATTCGTCGTCAGCCGCCGCGGGAAATTACTTGGCATCGCGGTAAGTCAGCAAATTGAAAACGAACGCATGTACAAAATGTTGGAAGATAAACAATTCCCTGAAGAGTACACAAAAAACCTGTTCAATATTCCCGAAACCTCTTCGAACCTTGATATCGAAAGCGAATATACTGCTTTCCCAGTCGAAAACAAAGAGCTTTTCGCAACTGGATTAACAACGATCGTACCGATTATGGGTGGTGGAGAACGTTTAGGAACATTGGTTCTTGCCCGTTTACAGGAAAAATTTCACGATGATGATTTAATTTTAGCTGAATATGGTGCAACAGTAGTTGGCATGGAAATTTTACGTGAGAAGTCTGAGGAAATCGAAGAGGAAGCTCGTAGCAAAGCTGTTGTACAAATGGCAATCAATTCACTTTCATACAGTGAGTTAGAAGCTATTGAACATATCTTTGAAGAGCTTGACGGCCATGAAGGTTTACTTGTTGCTTCAAAAATTGCAGACCGAGTTGGAATTACACGTTCAGTAATCGTAAACGCATTACGTAAACTAGAATCTGCAGGTGTAATCGAATCTCGCTCTTTAGGTATGAAAGGTACTTACATTAAAGTACTGAACGATAAATTCTTAAATGCATTAGCTGAAATTAAAATGAAATAATAAATCTCGTCCTTTTGGGACGATCTGAGGCATCTGGAATAGTTTTGTTCCAGATGCCTTTTATCATGTTGAGAAACAAAAAGGGTAGGGAAATTCTTTGTGAATGTTATAGCTATAATATTTCTGCTGGGTTGTTTACTTTCCTATGACGAGCGTCGGCCACTTCCACCTCTTTAGTCTATATGTTGGCATTGTGAATTCGCACATATAACCTTTGTGGGGCTGTCGCTATCTTTTCAGGGATTCCAAACACCCCTGAAAGAGAACCTCATGCGAAGAACTTTACATCCTGCGAAGACGCCTGAGTAATCATACATTGCGCTGTCGCTGTGCTCTCGCGCAACAAAACATTATTGGCCTAAAGCATTTGGGTGATATGACACAAAAAATTCATTGGAAACACAAAGGCATCTGGGATAATCTTGTTCAGATGCCTTTTATAATTCGACGAAGATTCGACGGAATTTGCGGTTGGTTTACATTGCTTTAATTATGTCGAACTATGTTTTAGTACTAAATAGGGGGGGAGGATTCATCTAGATTTTAATCCTATTTCTCATTTTCTATAGGTAAGTTTTCGACCCTTTTAGACGCAAATGTCATTGCTTTATCCCTAAATTTGTAATTTAATATACACGCTACTTTTTGCATAATTGGAAAAAACACATGCTCCAATTGTTACTTGTGAGACAGTATGGAATCACTATTCAGAATTTTTTGTAACATCACCATCTGAGGTTGAAATAGTAAAAAGGAACTCTAATTTAGACATGGTGTCTACTGTTATTTTGTAAAAAAAAGGAATAAAATAGTTCCTAAAACCGTAAACACTGTTTTAATAGTGTAAAATAACTAGTGGTGAGTTGAGTTGCCGTGGAGCCAGTGGTATCAAGGGATGCGGAAGTATTGTCCTGGTTAAATGTGAATAAAAATAGGTCGTTTATACTATCAAAAAGTGACAAAAGACAATAGACACTCCGTATCATCTTAATTACAATTGTATTATTGGATAAAATAAGAAGTACATAAATGAGGTGAGTTTTTTGGATTTGTTTGGAGGAACTATTAGTAAGCTGGAAAATGGACTTTCCTATGCAACTTTGAATCATAAAACGATCGCTAATAACATTGCGAATGTCGATACACCGAACTATAAGGCGAAAAGTGTAAGTTTTAAAGATATGTTGGAGAAAGAAAAACAAATGTCCATTTCGGCATATCGTACTGATAATAGACATTATGATTTCGCGATTCGACTATCAACGCCTGGTGTGAATAATATGAATGGATTACGTTATCGAAATAATGGTAATGCCGTAGATATGGATGCTGAACAGACAAAACTTGCGGAAAACCAAATTTATTACAACGCATTAATTGAACGTATGAACGGTAAGCTAAATACTCTAAATACGGTTATTAAAGGAGGTAAGTAATAAATGTCTATTTTTCATGGGATGAATACTACTGCCTCAGCTTTAACAGCACAGCGTTTGCGAATGGATGTAGTTTCTTCTAATATGGCAAACATGGATTCGACGCGCGCTAGACAAGTAAATGGTCAGTGGGAACCATACCGCCGGAAGTCTGTAACGTTTACAGCTCAAGAGGGACAGTTTTCAAAGTTCTTTAATGCCGCACTTGGCAAAAATGCAAAAAGTGGTGTTGGCAACGGCGTAAAAGTTACACAAATAAAAGAAGATAGAGAAACACCTTTCAAACTTGTGTATGATCCAACTCATCCAGATGCAAATGCAGATGGCTATGTAAACATGCCGAATGTAGATCCATTAAAAGAAATGGTAGATTTAATGTCAGCAACTCGTTCCTACGAGGCAAACATAACTGTATTGAATGCAAATAAATCCATGCTGACAAAGGCTTTAGAGATTGGGAAATAAATAAGAGGAAAGGAAGATACATAATGACAATTTCGTCCGTTTCACAAATGACACCTACGCAGGTTGTAAATGAAACAAATAAACTCAATACGACACCTTATGAAGCGCAACAAAGCTTTGCGAACTCGTTAAAAGAAGCAATATCGAAAGTTAATGATCAACAAATTACTTCTGATAACCTTACTCAAAAGTTAATTAATGGTGGAGATGTAGAGTTGCACGAAGTGATGATTGCATCACAAAAGGCGAGCATTACATTAAATGCAACAATTGAAGTTCGCAATAAGGTGATTGAAGCTTACCAAGAAATAATGCGTATGAGTGTCTAACTTTATTTGAATAAGCACTATTGAAGTAAAGAATATATCCCATATTTTTTAAAATGAATGATTGATGTGGAGGTTGGGTGACTCCTTAGGGATCACGTTCACGTTACAGAAGGTGATAGCCTTGAAGTGAGACAATAGAAAAACGGAGGCAAAAAATCATCAAGTATTGTGATAATGCCTTCGTTACCAACATCCTGATTGCCTCAAATGGTTTATCGGACGCTCCTAGTCGAAACGGAAATCAACCCGTTATGTGATAATAATAATTGAATGTTATGGGATATCACTGTTTTCGCGAATTATTAGATGGATAGGTTGTTCACTATAACCGGAGGATTCATAATGAATGAACGATTGACGAAAATAAAAAACGACACCAGCCAATTTTGGACAAGTCGTAGTAAAAAACAAAAAATTGTAATGATTGGTTCAGTTATAGGGGTTATAGCACTTGCTGCTGTTATTACACTTTTTGCTACAAAAATTACATATGTACCACTTTATAAGGATTTATCGACAAGAGAAATCGGACAAGTGAAGGAAGCGTTAGATGCCCAAGGTGTTAAATATGAACTTGCACCGGGAGGGACATCGATTTTAGTGCCAGAAGAACAAGTTGATTCATTGTTAGTACAGTTGGCATCGGAAGGATATCCGCAAACGGGATCGATTGATTACTCTTTTGCAAATAGCTCAGGATTTGGTATGACAGATAATGAGTTTAACCTCTTAAAAAAGGCTGCGACTGAAACAGAAATTGCAAAGCTCATTAAAAATCTAGATGGTGTAAAAGATGCGAAAGTAATGATTAACCTTCCAGAAGAGGGCGTATTTATAAAGGATGTTAAAGAAGAAGCGACAGCATCTATTGTTTTGAATACTGACCCTGGCTATAAATTTACAGAACAACAAATTGCCACTATGTACAATCTAGTTGCAAAAAGTGTTCCAAATCTAAACACGGATAATATTGTTATTTCCAATCAATTTTCTGAGTACTTTGATCTAAATGCTGCAACTGCTGATGGAGCTTCAACAACGACAGCTGAGGGTCAGTTACAAGCGAAGAAATTGGTTGAGCGTGACTTACAACGTCAAGTTCAAAATATGCTAGGTACGCTTATGGGACAAGACAAAGTAATTGTTTCTGTGACAACAGACATCGATTTTAAAAAAGAAAATCGTGAAGAGAACCTAGTTACACCGGTTGACGAAGAGAATATGGAAGGAATCGCGATTAGTGCCCAACGTATTACAGAGCAATATTCTGGTACAGGGGCTGCAGCTACTGGTACGCCTGAAGCTGAAACGACGACAGATAACTTCACAACGTATAACGAAGGTGTAAATGGTAACGGGGATTACGAACGTACTGAAGAGACAATTAATAATGACGTAAACCGTATACGTAAAGATATCCAAGAGGCACCATATAAAATTCAAGATATGGGGATCCAAGTAATTGTTGAACCGCCGACAGCAACTGACGCGGCAACATTACCAGACGGGATTCGTGAGGATATCCAGCAAATTTTAAGTACTATTGTTCGTACGACGATTTCTAAAGATGTAGCAGCTGAACTTACTCAAGATCAAATTGATGAAAAAGTAGCTGTTTCAGTACATCCTTTAAATGGTAAAGCAACAGAGACAGCTAGTGAAAAATCTGTTATTCCATGGTGGGTTTGGGTAATTGGTGGCATATTACTTGCTGTCATAGTATTGCTTGCATTCTTCATTGTCCGTTCACGTAAACGTGCACAGGAAGAAGAAGAACTAAGTATCCTAGATGAACAAGAAGAACTAATGATTGAAGATATAAATGAAGAAATTGAAACGGAAGCTACAATGCGTCGTAAGCAGCTTGAAAAAATGGCAAAAGATAAGCCAGACGATTTTGCGAAGTTACTGCGTAGTTGGATTGCGGAAGACTAACTAGGAGGTTCGGCTGTGTCCAAGAAAGATAAGGAATTAACAGGCAAACAAAAGGCCGCTCTCTTGTTAATTTCATTAGGGCCTGAGGTTTCAGCTTCTGTCTATAAACATTTAACAGAAGAAGAAATTGAACGTTTAACATTAGAGATTTCAAGCGTTAAAAAAGTAGAAGCAAATGTCAAAGAGGAAATTATTGAAGAGTTCCACAATATTGCACTTGCGCAAGATTATATTACACAGGGCGGTATTGGTTACGCGAAAACAGTATTGGAGAAAGCTCTTGGAGTAGAACAAGCGCAAACAATTATTAATCGTCTGACATCTTCTTTACAAGTACGTCCCTTTGACTTTGCGCGTAGAGCTGATCCAGCACAAATTTTTAACTTTATTCAAAATGAGCATCCACAAACAATTGCCCTTATCCTCTCTTATTTAGAGGCAGGGCAAGCGGGTGTGATTTTATCTTCATTGCCACAGGAAGTACAAGCTGATATTGCTAAACGTATTGCTGTAATGGATTCAACTTCACCTGAAGTTATTAGTGAAATTGAATCTGTTTTAGAGCGTAAATTATCATCGACTGTGACACAGGATTACACTGAAACGGGTGGCATTGATGCTGTTGTTGAAGTGTTAAATGGTGTAGACCGACAAACGGAAAAAACGATTCTCGATGCACTCGAAATTCAAGATCCAGAGCTTGCAGAAGAAATCAAAAAACGTATGTTTGTATTCGAGGATATTGTTACACTCGACAATCGCTCGATACAACGTGTTATCCGCGATTGTGAAAATGAAGACTTACTGCTTTCAATGAAAGTTTCAAGTGAAGAAGTAAAAGATATTATTTTCCGCAATATGTCACAACGTATGGCTGAGACATTTAAGGAAGAAATGGAAATTATGGGTCCAGTTCGTCTGCGTGACGTTGAGGAAGCACAATCTCGAATTGTTGCGGTCATTCGTCGCTTAGAGGATGCAGGTGAGATTATTATTGCACGTGGTGGAGGAGATGACGTCATTGTCTAGAATCATCCGTTCTGTACACACACAGTCCAATGGTGATCATGTCAAAAAGATTCAAATCCGTGAAATGTTTGAGTTGCATGAGATAGAAAATGCAGAAGTTCAACCTCAAAAACAGATTACTATGGAAGAAGTGCAAGAAGAGCGCGAGCGCTTACTTGCAGAAGCTAGAACTACTTTACAGGCTGAACGCGAGGTTTTTGAACAAGAAAAGCAAATGTTCTTCCAAGAAATTGAACATTTAAAGCAATGCTGGGAAGAAGAACGACCTAATCGAATGCAAGAAGCTTATGATGAAGGATTTGGTCAAGGCTATGAGGATGGGACAAACAAAGCGAATGAAGCGATGGCACAATCTCTCCAAACAGCCAATGAAATAATCAATCATGCGGGGGAGAATGCTCGAAAATATATTGAAGATCAGGAAGCGATTATTTTAGAGCTAGGTTTAACCGCCGCAGAGCGAATTATAGATACATCTTTAGAGCGAGACAACGAATTATTTGTGTCGATCGTTCGTAGAGGACTTAAAGAAGCAAGAGAAATGAAAGAAATAAAAATCTACGTTTCACCTAAATACTATGCATTAATTACTGGTAATCGTGATGAACTATCTGAAATGTTCCCAACTGACGTACCATTTATGATTTTTGTAAATGAGGATTTAGAGAATGAAACAGATTGCTATATCGAAACAAATCATGGCCGTATTGTTGTAAGTGTTGACGAGCAATTAAACGAACTAAGATTGAAGCTACATGAAATATTAGAAAGTAAGGAATGATCTGAATGAAAACGGCTCAATTAATCGAACAAATTCCTCAAATACCAACCTTTAAAAAGTTTGGTAGAGTAACTAGAGTTGTCGGCTTGATGATTGAGTCGCAAGGTCCAGATAGTTCCATTGGTGACGTTTGTAAAATTTATGTGGAAACCTCTAAAAACGGTCATCAAATTATCTTAGCAGAGGTTGTAGGCTTCAAAGATGAAATTGTCGTCTTAATGCCTTTTACCTCTCTTCGAGAAATATCAATTGGCTGTCTAGTTGAAGGTACAGGGGCACCACTTGAAGTAAAAGTTGGCCCCGAACTAATCGGTAAGGTCCTTGATTCTATGGGGAATCCAATAGATGGAACTGTATTACCGAAAGGATTAATGTCAGTTCCGACAGAGCAGGACCCACCAAATCCACTAACACGCCCACCTATTAATGAAAGACTTGAAGTAGGTGTTAAAGCAATTGATGGCATGCTTACAGTGGGTAATGGACAACGTGTTGGTATTTTCGCAGGTTCTGGTGTCGGAAAAAGCACATTGCTCGGTATGATTGCGCGAAATACACAAGCGGATTTAAACGTAATCGCACTAATTGGAGAGCGTGGTCGTGAGGTTCGTGAGTTTATAGAGCGAGATTTAGGACCAGAGGGTTTAAGTCGTTCGATAGTTGTTGCTGCCACTTCTGATCAGCCTGCGCTGATGCGAATTAAAGGAGCCTTTACCGCAACAGCGATTGCCGAATATTTTAGAAGTCGTGGCTTAAATGTCATGTTGATGATGGACTCCGTGACTCGTGTTGCTATGGCACAACGTGAGATTGGTCTTGCGACAGGTGAACCACCAGCTCAAAAAGGATACACACCATCTGTTTTTGCCATTTTACCTAAATTATTAGAGCGCACAGGTACTAATGAGAAAGGCTCTATTACTGCCTTTTATACAGTATTAGTAGATGGTGATGATATGAATGAGCCGATTGCAGATACTGTGCGAGGAATTTTAGATGGTCATATAGTCCTTGATCGAAACCTTGCCAATAAAGGTCAATATCCAGCTATTAATGTATTAAAAAGCGTCAGCCGTTTGATGAATCATGTGGCAGAGCCAGAGCACAAAAAGGCTGCAGAACGATTAAGAGAGCTCTATTATACATATGACAAGTCGGAGGATCTAATTAATATCGGTGCTTATAAGAGAGGAACGTCAAAAGAAATTGATGAAGCTATTTACTATGAACCTCTCATTACCTCTTATTTAAAGCAGGGCTATTTAGATAAAGTGACCCTTGAGGAAAGTATGAATGAGTTAATTTCATTATCGAACGGTGGTGGGCAATAGGGTGGTAAGTTATATTTATCGTTTTGAAAAAGTGTTAGCCATTCGAGAGCAGGAAAAAAATGAAACTGAAATTGCCTATAAAGAATCTGTACGTTCTTTTGAAAAAGTAGCAACAAAGTTATATGAGTTGTTAAAAAAGAAAGAAGATTTAATAGAGTTTCAGCAGGAACGTTTAGCTGTTGGTTCGTCTATAGAGGAGGTTCATCATTATGCACGATTTATTGATAGCCTCGAAAAAACAATTGCTGACGTACAGCAGAAAGTTGTTCAAGCTCGTGCAAAAATGAATTGGCACGAAGAAAAATTATTAGAAAAAAACTTGGAAGTACGTAAATTTGAAAAAATGCGAGAAAAAGATTTTAAAGTATTCCAGCAAGAGCAGGATCGTATCGAAGGCATTTTTTTAGATGAGATTTCATCGCTTACGTATAACAAGAGAGAAATCAGGTGATTTCATGGAAAAAAAAGAAAATCGACTTAAAACGGAATTAGTAGAACAACCGCCTAAACGTAAATCTGGAGGTTTTCGAAAGTTTTTTACATGGTTTGTAATACCGATTATGTTTGTAGCGGCAATTCTACTTGTAGTTGCAACCCTAATGAATACGAATGTCTTTGATTTAGGGAAGAAGGCATTTGAAAGCTTACCATTCGTTCCTTCAGAAGAACAACAAGCAAAAGATGCCGTAGTCAATAATGATTCAAAGGTTGTAAATTTACAGGCTGAAATACAAGAAAAAGAAGCAGAAATTGTACAGCTACAAAAAAAGATGGATACGGCAACAACTGAAAAAGAAAAGTTAACGACAGAAAATGAACAACTAAAATTTGAAGTTGAAAAATTAAATAGGGAACAAAGTGACGTAAAGCGAGACTTTACCGATATTTTAAAAACATTCGATAAGATGTCCCCTAAGGCAGCAGCGCCAGTTCTTATTAAAATGAGCGATACTGAAGCACTTCGTATTTTAACAAATTTAAAGCCAGATAAATTAGCGGCGATTCTAGAAAAAATGGATCCACAAGATGCAGCGAAATATACAGAAATGATGGCTAAACAATAAGAACATCTGAAAGGAGGTGAAATAATGAATGTAGCTATGATGAAAATGATGTCTAAGGCTATACCAACTAAAAACGCGGCTACAAAGCCTTCGACATCAGGCGATTCTAATGTGAAAGCAAATGGACCGTCGAACAAAGAGAAGTTAGCAACGTTTGGATCAGTGTTTGGAAAGGTTATTTCTTCTAATAAAATACAGCAGCAAACACAGTCAACAGATACAAAAGATACTTCTGATTTAGCAGCTGTTTTAAATGCTGAATCTTTAGAAGACGTACTAGATGTACTAGGGATTCCACATGACGATGGCTTGTTAATGCTTCAAATTGGTGAAGAAGGTAAAGTTGTTGCATTAGATGAAATGTTAAATCTTGATCACTTGATGGATGCATTGGGGATTGATACGGAGCAACTCCAAAAATTAGTACAACAGTTGCTAGGAGAGGATCAAGAAGCAAGAGATATATGGGAGCTTTTAGCACTAGTGGACGCTCAGGCACCAATGCTTCAAACACAAATCGTAGCAGCTATACAAGGTGAAGGACAAATGACACCGAAAGAAGTAGCGCCATTGCTTCAAGTGTTAAAGTTGGCAGAGCTGGTTGGTCAAAAAACAGACTTAACGGCCTCACAAGAAAACTTGTTAACTAACATTAAGAGTCTTTTGGCGACGGTGCAAACACAAGTAGAGACGCTTCAATCGGAACAGCAAGTAACAACTAAAACTACAGTAACACTTCCGTTACAAGGCTTTCAAAAAGTAGTTCAACAAGTTCAAGTTACAAAACAGACAGACACAAGTGCTAATGAAATGGTGACTTCCAACACTGTTCAAACAAAAGCAGATACGTTCCAAGTGACATTGCCTGCTGCAAAACCAGCGCAGTCAGAGGCATTATTAAAAGAGATGCAAGCAATTATCAATAGAGCCCAAATCTCGAATGCACAAGGTATTACACGCTTAACATTGAAATTGTATCCAGAAAATCTAGGGACAATTCGTATCGAGCTTATGCAAAATGACGGTGTCCTTTCAGCACGCATACTCGCTTCAACAGCTCAAGGCCGTGAATTACTTGATAGTCAAGCACATCAATTAAAGCAAGCCTTTGTACAGCAAAATATTCAAGTGGATCGTCTTGATATTGCCCAATCACTACAAGATGCAGATCGCCAACAACGCGACCAAAGCTTCTTCAATAATTTCTTTAAGCAACAACAGCAAGATGAGGAGGAACAAAAAAGCGACGATGGCGATGAAGGCAAGTCCTTTAATGACTATCTAATAAGTGAGGAGGTGTAAATATGGCAGATACAAAGACTGATAAAATGACTGGAAAAATAACGGATGACTTATACTATCAGAATTATAAGAAGCCAGGTAGGGAAACGGGTAATAGTGAACTAGGTAAGGATGCTTTTCTACAATTACTAATTACGCAATTGCAACATCAGGATCCAACAAATCCTATGGACGACCGAGACTTTATTGCTCAAATGGCACAATTCTCTTCTTTAGAGCAAATGCAAAATATGACAAAGGCGATGGAATCATTACTTGCTTCACAGCAACAAACACAGCTTATGAATTATACAACATTTGTTGGTAAGGAAGTTAAATGGCATGAGATTACAGATGAGTTGGATGAAGACAAGAAGCCTATTATCAATGAAGGAACAGGCATTATTGAATCGTTGAAATTTGTAGACGGAGATGTAGTATTCGTATTAGCTGATGGTAAGGAAATTACACCTGGCAATATTTCAGCTATTTTAGGCGGTTCAGGAACGAATTCGAATGATAACAATACTGAAAAAGAATCTCCTCTTGTACAAGCAAGCAAGCTAATTGGAAAAAATGTTAACTATAAAGACGGCGAGCAAGAACTACAAGGGCGTATTGTTTCTGTTTCGAGTAAAGATGGCGTTATTTATTACGTATTAGAGAATGACAAAAAATTAACACAAAAAGAATTTACCGAAATCAGCGAATAAAGGTGGAGAAGAATGATGGATCAGTTTTCAATCCAACGTGTACCATTGCATCCATCTATTCGTCAGACACAACCTACGCCAATAAAATCACAGCAATCGTTTAAAGCTCATTTACAAGAGGCTACCAATCAACAAGAATTAAAGGTGAGCAAGCATGCGCATGAACGTATTATCCAGCGTAATATAGCGATATCTGAACAGGAATGGCGGGCTGTATCGGATAAGGTATTTGAAGCTCACTCTAAAGGTGTCAAACAACCATTAGTCTTGATGGATCAAGCAGCTTTAATTGTCAGTGCTAAAAATGCAACTGTCATTACCGCGATGGACCGCACGGAAGCAAAACAGCAAATATTTACAAATATTGATGGCACAATCGTGCTGTAAAGGCTGGACCTGTGATAGGAGGCCTAGGTGTGCTGATTGATAGAAGCATACAATTAATAGACGAAGGGAGAACGACATTATGTTACGTTCTATGTATTCTGGTATTTCAGGTTTAAAAAACTTCCAAACAAAGCTGGATGTAATTGGTAATAACATCTCTAACGTTAATACTTACGGATTTAAAAAAGGACGAGTAGTATTTAAAGATTTAATTTCTCAAACGTCAGCAGGTGCCTCTTCACCTACTCAAACTCGTGGTGGTGTTAACGCTAAACAAATTGGTTTAGGTTCACAACTTGCTGCAATCGATACAATTCACGGTACAGGTTCAATGCAAACAACTTTTCGCGAGTTAGACTTAGCTATATCTGGTGATGGATTCTTCATGGTAGGTGATGCAAATGGTGCACCTAATGAAGAGGGGGAACTAGATGCAGAGGGTTACAGCAATATTCTCTATACACGTGCTGGTAACTTCTATATGGATAGAAATGGATATTTAGTAAATGCCGATGGTAAATATTTAGTCGGTCACGCAAGTGATGAGTTATCGATTTCGGCTGATGGCGATTCAATCGATGGTTCTGCAGCTGACGAACAAAAGGCAGATAATGGACTAGCTGATTTAGAAGGTAATATCGCAGAGGATATGGATTTCGCAACTGAAATTTCACCGATTCGTATCCCTACAACAGCGCAATCAATGTCTATTGGTGCAGATGGTACAGTTAATTATGTGGACTATAAAGGTGACAAACAATATGCAGGTCAACTTATACTCGCAAAGTTCCCAAATGCTGGTGGCCTTGAAAAAGTGGGTGGTAACTACTACCAAACTTCAGCAAACTCTGGACAACCATACGCTCAAGTTGGAACAGTAGGAGGGATTGGTGCCGTTCAACCTGGCACCCTAGAAATGTCCAATGTAGACCTTTCAGAGGAGTTTACAGAAATGATTGTGGCGCAACGTGGTTTCCAAGCAAATACACGTATAATCACAACTTCTGATGAAGTTCTTCAAGAGCTTGTGAATTTAAAACGCTAAGTAGATTTTAGTATGAGATTTATACTTAATATATTGGTTAAGAATACCGGTTAAGATTACAAAGTGCTCAAAACTAAAAACATAATTTCATATGAGGGAGGGTCGGGCCGGCTCTCGTGCTAGACCCGGCCCTATTTCAATGATTGAACTAACACGTTTAAATGGCAAAGCATTTACATTGAATGCTTTATACATAGAAA
>Ga0102589_1003305_pt1 | contig 17081 bp, 13 predicted proteins | sample AraplaMF_Col_mLB_FD_76858 | JGI IMG/M metagenome (GOLD analysis project Ga0102589, IMG submission 76858) | Arabidopsis root microbial communities from the University of North Carolina, USA - plate scrape MF_Col_mLB | ecosystem: Host-associated > Plants > Roots > Endosphere | place: USA... | reverse complement strand
CGCGGCGCACGCGGACCGCTGTCGCGCTCGAAACGCGAATCGCGGTCGCGGCCGAACTTCGAATCGCGGCCCTGTTCGCGCGGACCGCGCTGTTCGAAACCGACCTGCGCGTGCGGGCGCAGCTTCTCGGCGGTGACGTCCAGCAGCAGCGGCATGTCGCCCTGCAGCAGCTTCGCCAGCGCCGCGGCGATCTCCACCGCCGGCACGTTCTGCTCGCGCTCGTAGCGTTCGACCAGGTCGCGGAACTGCGCCAGATCCTGGCCGTCCAGCGCGCCGGTGATGCGGCCGAGGAAGCGGTTCACACGCTGCTCGTTCACCGTTTCGACGGTCGGCAGCGCCATCGGTTCGATCGGCTGGCGCGTCGCGCGCTCGATCGCGCGCAGCATGCCGCGCTCGCGCGGGGTGACGAACAGGATCGCCTCGCCCTTGCGCCCCGCGCGGCCGGTGCGGCCGATGCGGTGCACGTAGCTTTCGGTGTCGTACGGGATGTCGAAATTCAGTACGTGGCTGATGCGCTCCACGTCCAGGCCGCGCGCGGCCACGTCGGTGGCGACCAGCACGTCGATCTTCCCGTCCTTGAGGTTCTGGATGGTCTTCTCGCGCTGCGCCTGCTGCACGTCGCCGTTGATGGCGGCCGCGGCGATGCCCCGAGCGGCAAGCTTGTCCGCCAGCTCCTCGGTGGCCTGCTTGGTACGCGCGAACACGATCATCGCGTCGAACGGCTCGGCTTCCAGGATGCGGGTAATCGCGTCGAGCTTGTGCACGCCGCTCACCGCCCAGTAGCGCTGGCGGATGTTGGCGGCGGTGGTGGTCTTGGCCTTGATCGAGATCTCGACCGGGTCCTTCAGGTAGGTCTGCGCGATGCGCTTGATCGGCGGCGGCATCGTCGCCGAGAACAGCGCGACCTGGCGCGTTTCCGGCGTCTTCTTCAGCACGGCCTCGACGTCGTCGATGAAGCCCATGCGCAGCATTTCGTCGGCCTCGTCCAGCACCAGGCAGCGGAGTTCGGACAGGTCGAGCGAGCCGCGCTCGAGATGGTCGATCACGCGGCCGGGCGTGCCGACCACGACCTGCACGCCGCGCTTGAGCGCCTGCAACTGCGGGTAATAGCTCTGGCCGCCGTAGATCGGCAGGACGTGGAAACCGGGCAGGTGGTGGGCGTATTTCTGGAACGCCTCGGCGACCTGGATGGCCAGCTCGCGCGTCGGCGCCAGCACCAGCGCCTGCGGCTTCTGCCGGCCGGGCTGGACCTGGGCCAGGATCGGCAGGGCGAACGCGGCAGTCTTGCCCGTGCCGGTCTGCGCCTGGCCGAGCACGTCGCGGCCTTCCAGCAGCGGCGGGATCGTGGCGGCCTGGATGGGTGAGGGCGACTCGTAACCGACGTCGGCCAGCGCCTTCAGCAGGGGCTCCGGCAGGGCCAGATCGGTGAATTTCAGGGACGGGGCATCGTTCGAGCTGGGCGACTCGGCGCTCATGGGGGAGGACTCGGCAGCGCCGGCGGACGCCGGTCGGAAGACTGAACAGTGTAACCGAGGGGCGTCGTGGGGCTGTGTAATGGCGGCGTTCACGCGCGGGAAAAACTGCTCGCGGTTCGCGAGAAGGGCGTGGATTGCCCTCATGCCGTCATTCCAGCGAACGCTGGAACCCATGTTGATCTTGCTGTTGTAGCCCGGGGAAGCGAAACGCACACCCGGGGCCGCGACCGTCCATGGACATCGCCGCACGTTAAGGATGCAACGCGCTGCGGCGCGTTCATCGCCATTGGGACTGAGTTGCCCAGGGGCGCGGTGCGCTGCCCTTACCCGGGCCACGAAAGCAGGCATCGCGAATACGTACGTGCTTGCGTGCCACGACCCTCACCCCAACCCCTCTCCCGGTGGGAGAGGGGCTAGGTCGCACGGTCAGTCGCGCGCCACATCCTTCTCCACGCGCCCATCCTTCATCACGAATTCCACGCGCTTGAGCACGGTCACGTCGCTCAGCGGATCGCCGCTGACCGCGATCAGGTCCGCACGCTTGCCCGCTTCCAGCGAGCCGACCTGGTCGGCCAGCCCCAGCAAATCCGCCGCGTTCACGGTCGCGGCCTGGATCGCGGTCGCCGGCGTCATGCCGTGCGCAACCATCAGTTCGAATTCGTCCGCGTTGCGCCCGTGCAGGCTCACGCCCGCGTCCGTGCCGAAGGCGATCTTGACGCCCGCCGGGACCGCGCGTTCCAGCGCTTTGCCCGTGATGCCGATGCGCCACTGGATCTTCTCCAGCACCTCGCCCGTGTAGGCCTCGGGATTCTTCGCAATACGCTCCTTGTAACCGTTCACTGTCGACAGCGTCGGGACGTAGTACGCGCCGGTCTGGCGCAGCAGCTTGATGTCGGCGTCGTCCATCAGCGTGCCGTGCTCGATCGAATCGGCGCCCGCACGCAGCGCCAGCGCGATGCCGTCCGCGCCGTGCGCGTGCACCGCGACCTTCTTGTGGTACAGGTGCGCGGTTTCGACGATCGCTTTGGCTTCGTCGTCGAACATCTGCTGGCCCAGGCCCGCGCCGATGCGGCTGTTGACGCCGCCGGTGGTGGCGATCTTGATCACGTCCGCGCCGCGCGCGATCTGGCGTCGCACGGCCTTGCGGCATTCCTCGGCGCCGTCGCAGGTGTTGCCGTGCACGTCGAGCGCGGCATGCAGTTCGTCGCGGAAACCCAGCGTCGGATCCATGTGGCCGGCGGTGGCGGAAATCGCCATCCCCGCATCGACAATGCGCGGCCCCGGCAGCTTGCCGGCCGCGACCGCATCGCGCAGTGCGAGCGTCACGCCGTCCTCGTCGCCGAGGTTGCGCACGGTGGTGAAGCCGGCCTGCAGGGTCTTGCGCGCGTTCACCGCGGCTTCGTACGCATGGTCGGCCACGCCCTTGGAAATGCCCTCCAGCTGGCCTTCCACGCCCGCCTTGTCGGAGGTGAGGTGCACGTGGCTGTCGATCAGGCCCGGGAGCACGAAGCGGTCGCGCAGGTCGATCACGCTGGCGCCGGTCGCGTTCGGGAACGCCGAAGCGTCGACGAATCCGTCGCGCACCGCTTCGATCCGGCCGTTGCAGGCCAGCAGCGTGCTGGCGCCTCGCGCCGGATGGCCGGGGCGATCGAGCAGATGCCCGGCCTGCACCACGCTGCACGACCGCGCAGTGGCAGGCGTCTGCGCGCCGGCAGGCGACGCGAGAGCGAGCAGTAGCGCGGCGGCGAGCGTCGGGCCGAAAGTCGGGGTGAGCGTGGTGAAAGCATGCGATCGAACAGCGCTGGTGCGTTGACGCGAAATCATCCGTTCCATTCCCCAATGCGACGGTGGACCGCCAGCATACGGTGCTGCGGGCCTGCCGACTGTGGCCGGCGTCGATATGCGGGACGTGTCGGCTGCGGGTTCACCGCTTGTACCCGCTGGCCGCGGCACCATCTGGAAAGCGGCCCCATCGCTGCGCGCCCGCGCCATGAACGCTCCATGCTGAACCCGCATTTCGACAACCTGTTCGTTCGCGACCTTCCCGGAGATCCCGACACCTCGCCCGGCGTGCGCCAGGTGCACGGTGCCGCGTATTCGCGGGTGGAACCCACGCCGGTGCCGCAACCGCGCCTGCTGGCGTATTCAGCGGACATGGCGCGCCGGCTCGGTTTCAGCGAATCCGATGTCGCCTCCGACGACTTCGCCCGCGTCTTCGGCGGCAACGCGTTGCTGCCGGGCATGCAGCCGTTCGCGGCGAACTACGGCGGCCACCAGTTCGGCCAGTGGGCCGGACAGCTCGGCGACGGTCGCGCGATCACCCTGGGCGAGATGATCAATGCCGACGGCGAGCGCTGGGAACTCCAGCTCAAGGGCGCCGGCCCGACGCCGTACTCGCGCAGCGCCGATGGCCGCGCGGTGTTGCGCTCCTCGATCCGCGAATTCCTGTGCAGCGAGGCCATGCACCACCTCGGCGTGCCGACCACGCGCGCGCTCAGCCTCGTCGGCACCGGCGAGTGGATCGAGCGGGACATGTTCTACGACGGCCATCCGCAGATGGAACCCGGTGCGGTGGTGTGCCGCGTCGCGCCGTCGTTCATCCGCTTCGGCAATTTCGAACTGCCGGCCTCGCGCAACGACACCGAACTGCTGCGCCAGCTGGCCGATTTCTGCATCCGCCGCGATTTCCCCGAACTGCGCGGCCTCGGCCGCGGACAGCCCGCGTACGCGGAATGGTTCGCGCGCATCTGCGAACGCACCGCGGTGCTGATGGCGCACTGGATCCGCGTCGGTTTCGTGCACGGGGTGATGAACACCGACAACATGTCCGTGCTCGGCCTCACCATCGATTACGGCCCGTACGGCTGGGTCGACAACTTCGATCCGGGCTGGACGCCGAACACCACCGACCGCTACCAGCGCCGTTACCGCTTCGGCCAGCAGCCGCAGGTGGCGTACTGGAACCTCGGGCGCCTTGCCGGTTCGCTGTCGCTGCTGTTCGACGACACCGAACCGCTGCAGGCCGGCCTGCGCCGCTTCGTGTCGACCTACCTCGAAGCCGATCGCGACAACACCGCGCGCAAGCTCGGCCTGGACGAATGCCGCGACGACGACACCGCGCTGATGCAGCAGTTGCAGGACCTGCTGACCGAGGGCGAGATCGACATGACGCTGTTCTTCCGCGGCCTCGCGGATCTCGACGTCGAAGCGCCGGACCTCGCGCCGATGGAGGACGCCTTCTACGACCCGATGCGCCGCGAAGCGGTGGAACCGGCGTTGCGCGACTGGCTGGGGCGATACGTCGCCCGGCTGTCGCAGCAGTCGTTGCCGGCGCAGGCGCGGCGCGACCGCATGAACGCCGCCAACCCGCGCTACGTGCTGCGCAATTACCTGGCGCAGCAGGCGATCGATCGCGCGACCGGCGGCGACATCGCGGGCGTGACCGAGCTGCTGGAGGTCATGCGCCATCCCTACGAAGACCAGCCCGGCCGCGAGGCCTACGCGCACCGCCGCCCCGAGTGGGCGCGCGAACGCGCCGGCTGTTCGATGCTGTCCTGCAGCTCCTGACGCCGCCTACACATCGGCCGCGCATGATGCCGCCGCGGGGGACATCGCGGAGGGTGCGGCCATGGGTAACGCAAGGCTTGGGCAGGCGGGCTGGACACATCGCGCGTTGCTGGCGCTGGTCGTCCTGGGATTGGCCGCGGCGGCTTACGCGCAGGACGTGTACGCCCAGGAGCGGGGCCGCACGGTCGGCACGTTGCAACGCCACGACCCGGCACAGCACCGGATCGTGCTCAGCAACGACGCGCGCACCGGCAGCGAGCTGGGGCAGGGCGCGCCGATCAATCTGTATTACGACGAGGCGAAGGCGGCTGCCGACCGCGCCACGCGGCCGAAACTGCAGCCGGGCGATCGCCTGATGCTGGACACAGTGAAGACCGGCAACCGCGTCGAAGCCACGTCGGTCCGCCGCCTGCCCGACACCACGCCGGGGCAGGGCTGGGGCCAGTACCTGCACGGCACCGTGGCCGAGTTCGTGCCGCGCACGAACGTGCTGCTGGTCGACCAGGCGGAAACGCGCATCCGCAACCGCATCGCCGTCGACCCGCAGACGCAGGTCTTCGCGCTGGATGGGAGCCCGATGCGGCTGGACCAGTTCAAGCCCGGCGACGAGATCGACATGGCCTTCCGCCTGCAGGGCCGCGTGCGGACCGCAACGAAGATCGTGCTGCTGCGGCCAGGCGGCTGAGGCTCAGGGCCAGCAATCGAGGATCGACGGATCGACCCCGACGCGACGACAGGCGCGCGGTGCGACGCCGTCGGTGAGCGCGACACGGAACATCGGCGAAAGCGTCCGCAGCGTGCGCGACGCGACGGCCGCGCGCGCGCGTTCGAAACGCCCGAGTTCCAGCGTGCGTGAGGCCCAGTCCGGAAGCAGCGCGGTGCCCGCGCCGAGGAACAGATCGCGCGAAAGCCCCGCCATCGGCACCGGCAACCGGATGTTCGACAGCACCCGCAGCACCTCGCGCGAACGTTCGTCCAGGCGCAGCTCGCCCTGCACGCGCGCGAAGAACGCGGCGACTTCGGCCTCCGAGCCGGGGACGTCGCCCGCACCGAGCAATTCGGCGACGCGACGCACTTCGGCGTAGTACGCGTCGGCCGCGCCTTCGGGCAGCGCGAGCGGCGAATAGCGGCGGAAACCTTCGAGGAAACCGTAGCTTTCCGTCACGTGCACCCAGGTGAGCAGCGACGGATCGTCTGCGCGATACCCGCGGCCGTCGGGCATCGTGCCGCGCACCTGTTCGTGGATGGCGGCGACGCGGTCGATGAGTTTCCGCGCTTCCGGCCGCGAGGCGTAGGTCGTTCCGGCGACGAAATTGGTGGTGCGCCGCAAGCGCCCGACGAGGTCGGTGCGGAAGTTCGAGTGATCCCAGACGCCGGCCAGCGCCAATGGATGCAGGGTCTGCAGCATCAGCGCGCACAGACCGCCGGACAGCATCCCGGGGAAGTCGGAATGGACGCGCCAGGTGACGCTGTCGGGGCCGAACAGGCCGGGATCGCCGGGCGGGAGGTCGTAGTCGATGCCGCTGTGGCCGCGCGGGAAGGCGGCGAGCACCCACTGGCGGATGCGGGCGGCGGCGAGGGAGGCGGGTGAGGGCATGGGGCGATGATCCCATGGGGCGATAAACCCCTCTCCCTCCGGGAGAGGGGTTGGGTGAGGGCAACGAAGGGATAGCGTTGAACGGCCTGTGCAGTACAGCGCTGCGCCTTCTCGCGAGACAGGCCTGAAATCAAGATGGGTTCCAGCTTCCGCTGGAATGACGGGACGGGGCGGATGCCGTGACAGCCTGGATCCCGGCCTTCGCCGGGACGACGGTTTGAAGCGCCGGCATGACGGGTTCCAGGGTCAGATACGCGAGCCGGTAGAATGGCCCCATGCCCCTGATCACCCTGAACAACGTCGACTACGGCGTCGGCGGCCCCTTGCTGCTTTCCGACGTCGTCCTGTCCATCGAACCCGGCGAGCGCATCGCGCTGATCGGCCGCAACGGCGCCGGCAAATCCACGCTGATGAAACTCATCGCCGGCGACATCCACGCCGACGACGGCGAGGTCCGCCGCGAGGGCGGGGTCCGCATCGCCCGCCTCGAACAGGAAGTTCCGCCCGGCGCCGACGGCGACGTCTGGGACGTCGTGGCCGGCGGCCTGGGCGAGCTGGGCGCCTGGCTCGCGCAGTTCCATCACCTCAGCCACGCCGAGCACGTCGACACCGACGCATTGGCGAAGGTGCAGCAGAAGATCGAGGATGCGAACGGCTGGTCGCTCGACCAGCGCGTCACCGAAACGCTGCAACGCCTGGAACTGGACGGCGACGCCGTGTTCGCGCGCCTGTCCGGCGGCATGAAGCGCCGCGTGCTGCTCGCCCGCGCGCTGGTCTCCTCGCCGGACGTGCTGCTGCTGGACGAGCCGACCAACCACCTGGACATCGAGGCCATCGACTGGCTCGAAGGTTTCCTGAAGGCGTGGCAGGGCGCGCTGGTCTTCGTCACCCACGACCGCCGCTTCCTGCGTTCGCTCGCCACCCGCATCGTCGAGATCGACCGCGGCCAGGTCACCAGCTGGCCCGGCGACTGGGACAACTACCTGCGCCGCCGCGAGGAACGCCTGAACGCCGAAGCGCAGGAGAACGCGCGTTTCGACAAGATGCTGGCGCAGGAGGAAGTCTGGATCCGTCAGGGCATCAAGGCCCGCCGCACGCGCGACGAAGGCCGCGTCACGCGCTTGAAGCAGATGCGCGTGGAGCGCTCGCAGCGGCGCGAGCTGCAGGGCAACGTGAAAATGGATTTCGCGCAGTCCGAGTCGTCGGGCAAGAAGGTCGTCGAAGCGAAGGACGTGAACTTCGCTTTCGCTGAGCGCGAACTGATCCGCGATCTGTCCACCACGATCTTCCGCGGCGACCGCATCGGCCTGATCGGCCCCAACGGCAGCGGCAAGACGACCCTGCTGAAGTTGCTGCTGGGTGAGCTGAAGCCGCAATCGGGCGAAGTGAAGCTCGGCAGCAACCTGCAGATCGCGTATTTCGACCAGTACCGCGCGACGCTGCGCGAGGACTGGAACGCGCTGGAGAACGTCGCCGAAGGCCGCGAATTCGTCGAAGTGGGCGGCAAGTCCAAGCACGTCATCGGTTACCTGCAGGACTTCCTCTTCACTCCCGAGCGCGCCCGCGCGCCGATCACCCGCCTGTCCGGCGGCGAGCGCAACCGCCTGCTGCTCGCCAAGCTGTTCGCGCAGCCGTCCAACCTGCTGGTGATGGACGAACCGACCAACGACCTCGACGTCGAAACGCTGGAACTGCTGGAAGAACTGCTGGGCGATTACCCTGGCACGCTGCTTCTGGTCAGCCACGACCGCGACTTCCTCGACAACGTGGTGACTTCCACACTGGTGATGGAAGGCGACGGCCGCGTCGGCGAGTACGTCGGCGGTTACACCGACTGGCTGCGGCAGCGGCCGGTGAAGTCGGTGGCGGCTCCGGCTGCGGCGAAACCCGCGGCCACCGCCGCGACACCGGCGCCGGCCGCGCCGAAGAAAAAGCTCAGCTACAAGGACGCGCGCGAATTGGAGCAGTTGCCGGCGCGGATCGAACAGCTGGAAACGAAAGTCGCCGAACTCACGGCGCAGATGAACGAGTCCGCGTTCTACCAGCGCGACGCCGCCGCGATCGCCGCCCACACCGACCTGATGGCGAAAACCCAGGCGGAGCTGGACCACGCATACGAGCGGTGGAATGAGCTGGAAGGCTGAGGTACTGGACCCCCTCGTCGCTGGCATTTTGCAGCTGGCGTCGAGTGCTTTGATCATCTGCGCCGCCGCGATCTTCTTCCGGCTGCTCCGGTGGTCCGATGCAGTGCCCATCGCCGAAGCGCCGGCTGCTGCGCTTGAAGTCCTGCCGGGTCGGTGTCCGGCGTTTCACGCGGAACATGGCTCCTATTTCTGCGAGCACCTCGGCCTCAGCTACCAGCGGCCAGCTGTCTGGATCGGCGCCTTGATCCTGATCGTGATCTGCGGCTGGCTCGCGTGGTACTTCAATTCGCTGCACAAGAGACGGACTAGCGGGCCTTCGTCCACCAGCTGAATGTGCCGGATGGCGCTCCAGGTTCTGACCGGCCTCAGTCTCATGCCGCGAGACGGCACACCTGCACACTCGCGCGATGCCCGGCGCCCAACCCCTCACCGACGACCTGTTTTCCGCCGCGCCCGCCGACGGCCCGCGCACGCTGGTCGAAGACCCGCAGGGCGGCATCCGCTACTGGCCCGGTTTCCTTCCGCATGAGCTTGCAGCCGACTGGTTCGAGGAGCTGAAGCAAACCGTCGCCTGGGAAGCCCAGCGTCGCCCGATGTACGACCGCATCGTCGATGTCCCGCGCCTGATCGCCTCCTACCGCTTCGAGGATGCCGATGTTCCCGCGCCGTTGATCGACGCGGCGCAGCGCCTGCGCGAACGCCTGCACGAACCGTTCAACGCCGTCGGCCTGAACTACTACCGCGACGGCAACGACAGCGTCGCCCCGCACGGCGACAAGATGCACATGCTGGTCGAGGGCCATCCCATCGCGCTCGTCTCGCTGGGTTCGCCGCGCCGCATGACCATCCGCGACAACGCCTCGCGTAAGGCGCTGCATATCGACCTCGATCCCGGCAGCCTGCTGGTGATGAGCCACGCCAGCCAGCTCACGCACGAACATGGGATTCCAAAGACGCGCGAATCCGTCGGTCCGCGCATCAGCCTCGCGTATCGCGTGCGTCCGCCGCGCACCGCGCGCGGCTGAGGATCACTCCAGCCGCACCGGCAGATCGCGCCGCGCGCCGGCCACGTTGCCGCTGTAGTCGCGCGCGGTGATGCGCAGCACGTAATCGCCCGCGGGCAGCTCGGCCGGTTGCCACACACCCGTTTCCAGCACACCGTCGCGCACGGTATTGGTCACCAGGTACTGGAACCGCGTGATCGCGCTGCCGTGCACCGTGATGCCGCTGGCCGGTCCGTAGGCGATCTTCACCGCGTCCGGATCGGCCGGCATGCGGTTGAATTCGATGTTCATGCGCGGCTGCTCGTAGCCGGGCAACGGCGTGCCGGCGGCGTCGAGCCACTGATAGCCCAGCGCGTGCAGCCCGAGCCGGCGTCGTGGCAGGTTGCGATCCACCTGGTCCCACGCATCCACCGCGATCTGCACGCCCGGCGTCGCGCGCGACAACACCAGCCGGCCGTCGCGCTGGGTCGCGAACGGTTGCGACGTCGCGTCGAGCAGCTCGATGCGGTCGATATGCGGCGCGTAATGGTCGGCGTAGTTCACGAAACCCAGCGCCACCGCGTTGCGCTCGTAACCGCTGGCGCCGACGCTCAGGTGCACATGCGCCATGCCGTTGATCGTGCCGAGCACGTCGCCCGCCTTGAACCGGGTACCGCGACGCACGCGGACGCGCTCGGGCTTGCCGTCCTCGCCGCGCAGGATCGTGAAGCGCGAAGCGTCGATCTCGTCGCCGCCCGGCGTGCGCCCCACGCGCATGTGGATATAGCCGAGCGTGTCGATCCCCATGCCTTCGCCCAGCTCGCCGAAACCCCACGCGGCATACGGACTGCTGACCTTGCCGTCGGCGATGGCCAGCACCTGCTGGCCGACATCGCCGCGGATATCGAGCCCGCCGTGCAGGTGGTCGCGATTCTCGCGCTGGTAGTTGCCGCGCACCTCGCCGAGCGTGCCGACCACTTCATGCCAGCCGTCCTGCGGCTTCAGCGGCCAGCGTCCGGCGGTATCGGGCAGCGGCGTTTCGGGCGAAGGGCCGACGATCTGCGGCGCCTCATCGTTCGAGCGCGCCGGACAAACGCGATGCACGCGATACGCGCCGGCATCGGCGACCAGCAGCGCGCCATCTTCCGCCACGGCGATTCCCGCGGCGCGCGACAGCCGCTGCGCCTGCGTCTGCCCGGTGATCTGGTGCGCGCTGCCGTCGCGAGCGATCTGCACCAGGCCGCGGTACATCTCACTCACGTACACCACGCCGTCGTGCGCGATCGCCAGGCTCAGAGGACGATGCACCGGCGGATGTTCGTCGCCGTCCATCGCGCGGACGAGCGTGCTCACGTCGCCGCCCGGCGTGACGCGTCGGATCGCGTTGTTGCGAAGGTCGGCCACGTAGACACGATTCATCGCGTCGATGGCGACCGCGGTGGGCGTGTCGAAACGCGCGATCGCGCCGGGGCCATCGACGTCGCCCGGATGATCGCCCCCGGCCAGCGTGGACACGGTGCCGTCGGGCGCGATCACGCGAATGCGGTCGTTGTAGGTATCGGCCACGATCACGCGACCATCGGGCCCGACCGCGACACCCGTCGGCCCGTTGAAACGCGCCTGCGCGCCGGGCCCATCGGCGAAACCGGGCGTGCCATTGCCGGCGAGCGTGGTCACCGCTCCCTGCGGCGTGATCCGCCGGATCGCGTGGTTGCCCGTGTCGGCGACATAGAGATTGCCCGCCTTGTCGAACGCGATGCCCGACGGCGTGTTGAGCGCCGCTGCGGCACCGACGCCATCGGCGAAACCTTCGACGGAACCGGCGAACGTCGATACCGTGCCATCGGGTGCGATGCGGCGGATGCGGTTGTTGTCGCCCGCGTCGCTGACGAATACCGCGCCGTCCTTCGCTACCGCCACGCCGTAGGGATCGGAGAACCGCGCCTGCGCCGCGATGCCATCACGCAGGCCGGGCACGCCATCGCCCGCAATGAGGTCGACGCGGCCGACCCAGCCGATCGTGGTCGGCGCGGGGCCGAGCACGGCCTGCGACAACGGCGGTCGCGTTCTGGAATTCTCGAACACGTACGTCGCGGACAGCGCCGCGGCGGTGATCGCGACAGCCAGCACCAGCCATGCGTTGCGGGACATGCGTGTCCTCGTGTCGGGGGAACCGGATTATTGCCCGCGCCGCGCGTCGTTCCCACCCTTGCGCATGGCGTTGCGTGCGCGCCTAATCGCGCTGGCATTCATCCCGGGAGCGTGCGATGCGTTGGATACCGATGGCGGGTGCGCTCGCGCTGGCGTTGTCGTGCCATACGGCGGGCGCGGTGGTGAAGGACGCGACTGCAGGCGGCTTCACGGTGGAAAACACCGAAGTCGTGCCCGTGGATGCGGATACGGCGTGGAAAGCCCTGGTGCACGACATCGACCGCTGGTGGCCGAAGGATCACAGCTGGTGGGGTGCCGAATCGAAACTGTCGATCGACGCCCGCGCCGGCGGCTGTTTCTGCGAGATGGCCGGCGCACGGCAGGCGCAGCACATGGCGGTGGTGTTCGTCGATCCGGGCAAGACGCTGCGCATGACCGGCGGCCTGGGCCCGTTGCAGGGCATGGGCTTGAGCGGCGCGCTGGAATTCCGCCTCGCGCCTGTGGACGGTGGTGGCACACGCATCACGATGTTCTATCGCGCTGGCGGTTACACGCCGGACGATCTGTCGAAATTCGCGCCGGTCGTGGACAAGGTCCAGGCGCAGCAACTGCACGGCCTGGCGGAATTCCTACGCAAGCCGTCGAAGTAAGGAAGAAGTGGTTCGATGGCACAGATGGGTTTGGGATTCGACGATGCACCGGCGGGCGAGATGCATCGGTTGTTCTTCGCGTTGTGGCCGGACGATGCGCTGCGTGCGCGCATCGCCGGGGCGGCCGCGTCGTTCGTGTCGGAACACGCGCCGGGCGGGCGTTCGCTGAAGCCGGACCGTTACCACGTCACGCTGCAGTTCCTCGGCGATTTCCGACCGCTGCCGCCCTCGCTGGTGGAGCAGGCGCGCGCTGCCGCTGCGGCGGTGCGTACGCCGGGCTTTGAACTTTCGCTGGATGAAGTCGGGAGCTTTCGCGGCGCGGACGTGTGGTGGCTTGGTGCGAGCGAAGTGCCGCATGCCTTGCGCGCGCTGTACGACGGACTCGGCCGTTCGCTCGCGCAGCATCGTGTGCCGGTGAAATCGGCGGCGAATTTCGTCCCGCATCTGACCGTGCAGCGCGACGTTCGCCGGCACATCCCGCAGACGCCGGTTCCGCCGTTGGCGTGGCAGGTGCGCGAGTTCGTGCTGATCGACAGCCAGCCCGGACGCGGCACGCCGTATGAGGTGATCGGACGGTGGGCGTTGGGGTGAAGTAGCCCGGCTAGGCGAAGGCCCGTCATTCCAGCGAGAGCTGGAACCATCTTGATTTTGGGGTTTTGTAGCCCGGGTAAGCGGAGCGCACCCGGGGAAGCAGTCGCCTTCCCGCCAGGCATGAAGAGCAAAACAACGCAGCGCTGTTCGGCGACGGCGGTTCACCGCTTCGGCTTCGTTACCCCTCACCCCAACCCCTCTCCCGATGGGAGAGGGGCTAAAACAACGTCGTCATCCCGGCGAAGGCCCGGATCCAGGCGGTCAGCCATCAGCTCGAGCTCGTCATTCCAGCGAAAGCTGGAACCCATCTTGATCTTGATGCTCCCGTAGCCCGGGTAAGCGGAGCGCACCCGGGGAAGCAGTCGCCTTCCCGCCAGTCATGAAGAGCAACAGCGCAGCGCTGTTCGGCGACGGCGGTTCACCGCTTCGGCTTCGTTACCCCTCACCCCAACCCCTCTCCCGGTGGGAGAGGGGCTTAAACAACGTCGTCATCCCGGCGAAGCACCGTCATTCCAGCGAAAGCTGGAACCCACCTTGATCTTGTTTCCGCGCACCGCGTCCCCGGGTGCGCTTCGCTTACCCGGGCTAGGAAGCAGGCACGCTCGCGTTCGAGCCTAACCTCACGCCCCGACCCTCACCCCAACCCCTCTCCCGGCGGGAGAGGGGCTAAAAACGCCGTCATCCCGGCGAAGGCCGGGATCCGGGCGGTCACGCCATCAGTCCCTAGCTCGTCATTCCAGCGAAAGCTGGAACCCATCTTGATCGTGATGCTCCCGTAACCCGGGTAAACGAAGCGCACCCGGGACCAGAAGCCCGACCCGACCCACAAAGCATCAATGACGCAGCGCGATATCCGGCCATCGATCGATGCTGCCGTCCTCGCGCACCACCACATAGTCGCGGGCGGTGGCGAACAGCACCGGCATCGGATGCTCCAGCGGCTCGCGGATGAAGGCGAGCTTCCAGCCATGGCGCTCGCAGTCGTCCAGCACCTGCGCCTGCGGTGCGGTCAGGCCCATGCGCCGCTTTCGCACGTGGATGTCGGTGGCGGGTGTACGTCGGTCGCGCAGGGTCATGGCAGTCCCCTTTTGTTGCCTGTGATTCTTTCGCCCCTCAGCTGTTCCAACGTGGAAGCATGTGCACAATAGGACGCGCCCGCTCCGGAACCGACGATGCCTGCCAACGATCCGCGTATCGACGCCTATATCGCACGGTCAGAGGCGTTCGCCCGACCGCTGCTGACGCATCTGCGGGCGGTCGTGCATGCCGGCTGCCCCGAAGTCGAGGAGACGCTGAAATGGGGCATGCCGAGCTTCACGTATCGCGGCAAGATCCTGTGCGGCATGGCCGCGTTCAAGCAGCATGTCGGTTTCGGCTTCTGGCAGGGCGAGCAGATCGAAGGCGCGCCGCGCAGCGAGCAGGGCATGGGCCAGTTCGGCCGCATCACCCGCCTACCCGACCTGCCGGGCAAGCGTGAGCTCACCGGCTTCATCAAGCAGGCGATGGCGCTGATCGACAGCGGCAGCAAGCGTCCTGTCGCCAAGGCAGCGACCGCACGACCACCGCTGGAGGTCCCCGACGACCTCGCTGCTGCCTTGAAGAAGAACGCGAAGGCCCGCGCCCACTTCGAGGCATTCCCGCCCAGCTACCGGCGCGACTACATCGTGTGGATCACCGAAGCCAAGCGCGAGGACACCCGTCAGCGGCGCCTGGCGCAGACCATCGAATGGGTGGCAGAAGGCAAGTCGCGCAACTGGAAGTACATGGCCTAGGCATCAATCCCGCAGGAAGGCGCCGCAGCCCTTGTAGATCTTGCCGCCGGCACTGAGCTGGGCACTGGCCTCGAACGAGTTTCCACTCATGTCGTCCGTGCACGGCTTGCGTTCGATCTTCAGCTCGACCTGGGTGCCGTGGCTGGTCTTGCCGCTGAAGCCCATCGCGCCCTTGAGCGGCTGCGCGTTGGCGACTTCGATCTTGCGCGCGCCGTAATCGAGTTCGGCGCGCAGCGACGGCGCTTCGCCCATGCCCACCTCGACCCACCAGCCCGGCTCGTTGCCCGCTGCGCGAAATCCGACATCGCGCGCCTTGGCCGCTTCCCACGGTGACGGCCCGTCGGCCTGGCTGCACTCGCGCTTGTCTTCACCGGCCAGGGAGAGCGTGCCACTGCCACCCTTGGTCCAGAACTCGTTGCCCTTGTCGTCGGCATAGCGCGCGCCCGACGCGGACACCGCCAGGGGAATCGCCAGCTCGCGGCCGGAGTACGACAGCACCGCCTTTTCCGGCTGGCTGAAGTCGGCGCCGAGGCGAAGCTCGCCGCATTGCCAATAGCTGGTTTTGCTTGCGGCTTCGGCAACGGGCGCAGAGGGCGCCACCCGTACCAGTTGCAGCTCGACCGGCGCATTGGCGGCCGGATCCACGGTTGTGCGCGTGTCGGTGACGAACCACAGCTTGCCATCGGGGCCCAGCAGCGATGCGTGCAACCCGTACTGGCCACCGCTGCGCAGCATGACCGGGTCATAGGGCAGGCTGAAGGCATACGGCGGACCGGACAGGTCCTTGAACGTCATCTCCGACAGCACCGCCGATGGCGTGTCGGCGAGCTGGTTGTCGATGAGTTGCACGCGCAGGGAGGAGCCCGGCGGCATCATGATCCGCTCGCGATAGGCGGCAGTGCCGTTGATCGCGTGGGCGCCGTGGGTGAGCGGCGGTGTCGGTCGGGTCGAGGCCGTTCCGGAATCGCTGCCCGGCTGGCAGGCCGACAGCGACATCGCCACCGCGATGCCGAGCAGGCCGGGCAGGATCAACGAAAACGATGGCTTCGACTCGAACATGGGCAGCTCTCCGGGCAGGGGCTTGTCTGGGATGCGCGCAGCCTAGCTGCCCGGATGTTGTGGCGCCGTCAGCGTGGCGTGCCCTCGGTACGCAGCACCGGATACATCCGGTAACGCGCATCCCACGACGAGTGGCGGCGGGCGAAGAATTCCAGGCGTGCCTGCGGATCGGCGGCAAACGCCGCGTCCTCCTTCAGGCGCTGCTCGAAGGCGGCCTTCACCTTGGGATCCTTGAGCATCTCGCGCGCCACTTCTTCGGCGACGTAGTCCTCCATGTACTCCTTGCGCTCGAAGTTGTTGTTGAACTCGCCCCACGTCACCAGCGCATCCGGCGCCTGCGGTTCCAGCAGGGCCATGACCAGCCGCGCCTCGGGCTGCGCGATCGGCACGAACAGCGCGCCGGCCGCGACGTCCTGCGTTTCGGCATTCCACTGGCCGGCGAGGGTCAGGCGCTGGTGCCCCTCGACCGATTGCGCACCGAAGCTTGCCTTGTCGGCGCGGAACACTTCGACCTTGGCGTGCGCCTGCGCGTTCGCCACGCGCTGGTAGCGGATTCCGTGCTGGTCGAGCTTTTCGGCCACCCAGGCTGCGTGCGCGGAGGGCACCAGGTAACCGCCCCTGGGCGCGGTGACGACGTGGTCGGGCACGATCTCGTCGCGGATCGGCAGCTTCCAGACCTGCGGCTTGCTCTCGTCGTAATGCGTCATCAGCGCACCGGAGATGTCCGACGGCGTGCGCGTGTAGGCATAGCCGCGGAAATCGATGATGCGACTCTTGTCGGTCGCCTTGTAGTCGAGCGCGACCGGCTTGCCACCGAGCGCGGCCGCGCGCTGGTCGGCGGCGGCGGTCTGCTGCTGCCACTGCGCGCCGTTGCGGGCCACCAGGTCGAGCAGGGCGACGATGATGTTGCGCGTGACCTTGACGCGATGCGGGTAGTCGCGCCAGGAGTGCGTCTCGACCAGCATGCCCAGGCGATTGCGCAGCTGGAAATAGCCGTGCGAGAAACGCGGCGTGGGGACGCCGTCCTCGAAGCCCGAGTCGGGTTCGTCGTTCTTCACGAACGAGGGGTAGAACGACAGGGGCAGCGAGCCT
>Ga0102589_1003303_pt1 | contig 17083 bp, 20 predicted proteins | sample AraplaMF_Col_mLB_FD_76858 | JGI IMG/M metagenome (GOLD analysis project Ga0102589, IMG submission 76858) | Arabidopsis root microbial communities from the University of North Carolina, USA - plate scrape MF_Col_mLB | ecosystem: Host-associated > Plants > Roots > Endosphere | place: USA... | reverse complement strand
CGATGTCGGCTCATCGCATCCTGGGGCTGTAGTCGGTCCCAAGGGTTGGGCTGTTCGCCCATTAAAGCGGTACGCGAGCTGGGTTCAGAACGTCGTGAGACAGTTCGGTCCCTATCCGTCGTGGGCGTAGGAAATTTGAGAGGAGCTGTCCTTAGTACGAGAGGACCGGGATGGACGCACCGCTGGTGTACCAGTTGTTCTGCCAAGGGCATAGCTGGGTAGCTATGTGCGGAAGGGATAAGTGCTGAAAGCATCTAAGCATGAAGCCCCCCTCAAGATGAGATTTCCCATAGCGTAAGCTAGTAAGATCCCTGAAAGATGATCAGGTTGATAGGTTCGAGGTGGAAGCATGGTGACATGTGGAGCTGACGAATACTAATAGATCGAGGACTTAACCATATAATATGTAGCAAATGTTATCTAGTTTTGAAGGAATATGCCTTCATAGTTTGGTGATGATGGCAGAGAGGTCACACCCGTTCCCATACCGAACACGGAAGTTAAGCTCTCTAGCGCCGATGGTAGTTGGGACCTTGTCCCTGTGAGAGTAGGACGTCGCCAAGCAACTAAAACACGAGTCAAATGACTCGTGTTTTTTTGTATTGTTAAACAGTGCATAAAAGAAGTAATGGTAATACAAACACGTTGCCCAAGAGTAAATCATATTATATAAGAGATGGATGTATATTTTTCTGTAAATTGTTAAGGAATAGAGGTATCAAATATGTTTATTTAAATACAGGGAGGGAAGGTTATGAAATTACAAAGTGAAATTTGCATTGTTTGTGAGTCAAAAAGAGAAGAAGGTATATATGTTTATAATAATTTGATATGTCATGAATGTGAAAAAGATATGGTGAGTACTGAGACAGATGATCCAAAATATATACATTATTTAAAACAGCTTCGGAAGTTAGAAGTATCATATTTATAAATAGGCATCTGCCTATTATTTTTTTTGCCTTAATATCTGTATAATAGATACAGAATGAATAATAAGGAAGAGATAGATATGAATCAAAAGCGTATGCCTTTATATGAGGCGTTAATAGAGTTTAAAGAAAGAGAACCACTGTCCTTTCATGTTCCAGGTCATAAGAATGGTGTAAACTTCCCTCAGGAAGCCATTGGGGAGTTTAAAGATATACTATCCATTGATGTAACCGAACTAACAGGGTTAGACGATTTACATAGTCCGTTTGAATGTATAGATGAAGCACAAAAATTATTAGCTGATGTATATGGTGCGGAAAAAAGTTATTTTTTAATTAATGGTTCAACGGTCGGAAATCTAGCAATGATTTTATCTTGCTGCGGTGAGCGTGATATTGTCCTTGTACAAAGAAATTGTCATAAATCAATCATTAATGGATTAAAACTAGCGGGTGCGAATCCAATTTTTCTAGACCCATGGATTGATGAGGCATATAACGTAGCAGTAGGAATTGGTGATGAAGTTATTAAAGGGGCAATTAAAAGATATCCTAATGCTAAAGCCCTCATTTTAACGCATCCTAATTATTATGGTATGGGGATAGATTTAGAAGCAAGTATTGCTTATGCACATGCACATAAAATCCCTGTTTTAGTAGACGAAGCTCATGGAGCACACTTTTGCTTAGGGGAACCATTTCCAAAGTCAGCATTAGCATATGGTGCAGATATTGTGGTTCATTCTGCACATAAAACATTACCTGCGATGACAATGGGATCTTATTTACATATAAATAGTCATTTAGTGAATGAAGAAAGAGTTTCTGCTTATTTGAGTATGCTACAATCTAGTAGTCCGTCATATCCAATTATGGCTTCACTTGATATAGCGCGCTTTACACTAGCAAGTATAAAGGAAAAAGGTCATGATGAAATTGTCGAGTTTTTATGGAGATTTAAAAAAGGATTGTGTTCCATTTCGCAAATAGCTGTTTTACAATATCCGTTGCAAGATGATTTAAAGATTACTGTACAAACTCGTTGTCAGTTATCAGGATATGAATTACAGTCTGTATTTGAAAGGGCCGGAATATATACAGAAATGGCAGATCCATATAATGTCCTACTTATTTTACCTCTACAAGCAAAAGAGGAGTACATGAGGGCTATAGAGATAATTCGAGTTGCGTTGGAACATTATGAGGTGAAAGACAAGAACGAATCTATTCGTTATACTTATAAAAGAGAATCCTCTCCTTTACCGTATACATATAAACAATTAGAAGGATACAAAACAAAAGTAGTACCTATAGAAGAAGCGGTAGGGATGATAGCGGCGGAAATGATAATTCCATATCCGCCTGGAATTCCATTGATTATGTATGGAGAGAGAATTACTTCAGAACATAAAGAACAAATTATGTATTTAGAGAAAACAGGAGCTCGTTTTCAAGGTAGCACGAAAGATATGAAAGTGTATGATATAGAAAGTAGGTTTTAGGATGAAGGGATTATTTGTAACAATTGAGGGGCCAGAAGGTTCGGGTAAAACAACGTTAATTAAAAAATTATTACCATACTTTGAGCAAAAAGAACAAAAGGTAATGGCGACGAGAGAACCAGGTGGTATAGCAATTTCTGAAGATATTAGAACAATTCTACATAAACAAGAATATACGATGATGGAAGCACGTACAGAGGCGCTTCTTTATGCTGCTGCACGTAGACAACATTTAGTAGAAAAAGTTATGCCAGCGCTTAATGAGAACTATCTTGTATTATGTGATCGTTTTATAGATAGCTCTTTAGCGTATCAAGGATATGCAAGAGGCTTAGGAATGGATAAAGTATTTGAAATAAATCGCTTCGCAACAGAAGACTGTATGCCTAGTGTAACGATTTACTTAGACATTGAACCAGAGATTGGTTTAGCTCGCATTGAAAAAGATGCGGGGCGCGAAGTGAATCGATTAGATATGGAAGATATCTCTTTCCATAAACGTGTACGTGAAGGGTATTTACAAGTTGTAGAACGTTTTTCTGATCGTATTGTATTAGTAAATGCTGATCAACCAATGGAAAAACTTATAGAAGAAGTTGTTCAGATTATAGAAGATAAATTGTTATAATAGAAGGAAAGAATGAAATAAGTGAGGTATGCATTATGAAGAAGACGTGGGAGCAGCTTTCTGCTATACAGCCCATCGGTGTAAAAATGTTGATGAATAGCATTGCAAAAGAGCGTATATCCCACGCTTACTTGTTAGAAGGAGGGAAAGGAACAGGGAAGTTTGCAACAGCGATTCAAATGGCAAAGAGTTTCCTCTGCTCTCAAAGGAATGAGGTAGAACCATGTCATGTATGTACAAATTGTAAACGAATTGACTCAGGTAACCACCCTAACCTACATATTGTAAAACCAGATGGATTATCTATTAAAAAGCAACAAATTCATGATTTACAGGAAGAATTTTCAAAAACAGGATTAGAGGCAAATAAAAAAGTTTATATTATCGAGCATGCAGATCGTATGACAGCAAATGCGGCAAATACACTATTGAAATTTCTAGAGGAACCGAGTAGTGATACAACAGCTATTTTACTTACTGAACAAAGTCATCAAATTTTAAATACGATTTTATCTCGCTGTCAAGTTGTTACATTTAGACCGTTACCTACGGAGTCTTTAAGTAGAAGATTACAGGATGAAGGCATTACATCCTCTTTATCAACTCTAGCTGCACAGCTTACGAATAGTTTTGATGAAGCTTTAGCTTTATGTAATGATGAATGGTTTGCACAAGCACGAACTTTAGTGATAAAATTATGTGAAGCGCTCGAAAAAGATAAAGCCTCTATTTTTTTTGTACAAGAAAAATGGGGAAAACAATTTGGAGAGAAAGAACAGTTACAGCAAGGTTTAGATATGTTGCTCCTTATTTATAAGGATTTATTATATGTTCAACTTGGAGAAGAAGATCGTCTTGTTTTTCATGAGCAGAAAGAGATGTTTGAATCTTTTTCCTATGCTCAGAAGCGCATTGTATCAGCTCTCTTTAATATATTAGAGGCAAAAAATAGAATCAACGCTAATGTAAATGCGCAGCTTGTGTTCGAACAGTTAGTGTTGCGGTTGCAGGAGGGATGACCGTTTTGTATGATGTAGTAGGTGTTCGCTTTAAGAAGGCCGGCAAGGTATATTACTTTGATCCGAATCAGTTCGATATCTCTGAGAATGAGTTTGTAATTGTAGAAACGGTAAGAGGTATTGAATACGGAAAAGTAGTTATTACCAAAAAGCAAGTTGATGAAAACGATGTTGTGTTACCGTTAAAAAAGGTTATTCGTATCGCAAATGAAAATGATCGTACCATTGTTGACGAGAACAAACATGCTGCGAAAGAGGCATATCAAGTTTGTCAACAAAAGGTAGTAGAGCATAATCTAGATATGAAACTTGTAGATGTAGAGTATACGTTCGATCGTAATAAGATTATTTTCTACTTTACTGCAGATGGTCGGATTGATTTCCGCGAACTAGTGAAAGACTTAGCGGCAATTTTTAGGACGAGAATTGAACTAAGACAAATTGGTGTTCGTGATGAAGCGAAGATGCTTGGTGGTATTGGTCCATGTGGTCGTATGCTTTGTTGTTCTACTTTTTTAGGAGATTTTGAACCTGTATCCATTAAAATGGCAAAGGATCAAAATTTATCATTAAATCCTGCAAAAATTTCTGGTTTATGTGGTCGCTTAATGTGTTGCTTAAAATATGAGAATGATGAATATGAGGCAGCAAAGGAACAACTTCCTGATTTAGATCAACGTATACAAACACCACATGGTACTGGCCGTGTTATCGGATTAAATATTTTAGAAAGATTAATTCAAGTGGAGCTAGTAGACAAGGAACGGATAGTAGAATATACGTTAGATGAGTTAGTGAATAAAGGGGTCGTTTCGAGTCAAACCACAGATTAATGAGGTGGGTGCTTGTGGAGAAAAAAGATATTTTTGCATCGGTTTCTAGTATGGAAGAGCAAATTGGACATTTATATAAACAGTTGGGTGAATTAAAACAACATCTTGCAGAGTTGTTGGAAGAAAATCAACATATAAAAATGGAAAATGAAAATTTGCGACACCGTTTTGAAGAAGTGCAGAATAAAGAAAAACAAAAAGCTCAAAAACGTAAAGAAGTGAAGCCGAAGACGGATATTGGTGAAGGCTATGACAATTTAGCAAGACTATATCAAGAAGGTTTCCATATTTGCAATCTACATTATGGAAGTGTACGTAAAGAGGGAGATTGTTTATTCTGTCTGTCATTTTTAAATAAAAAGTGAAATTACCTTTCCAATTATAATTGGAAAGGTAATTTTTTATACATGAGAATAGAACAAAATGTATTTGTATATTAGTAGAAGATGAAATAGGGTAGGTTAAGTGTAAGAAAAGGAGTAATATATGAATTTATACGAAGATGAACGTTTAGATTATTTATTAGCGCAAGATATGAAGATTATACAAAGTCCATCGGTTTTTAATTTCTCTTTAGATGCCGTTTTACTTGCAGATTTTGCTTGGGTGCCAATTCAAAAAGGAAATTTACTTGATTTGTGCACAGGTAATGCGGTTGTGCCCCTTCTATTAAGCACGAGAACAAAAGGGAATATTACAGGTGTGGAAATTCAAGAACGTTTATATGATATGGGAATAAGAAGTGTTCAATACAATAAGTTAGAAGAAAGAATTCAACTCATACATGGAGATTTGAAAGATATGCCAGAGAAACTTGGGCGCCATCAATATGATGTTGTTACATGTAACCCTCCTTATTTTCAAACACCTCAAACGTCTGAGAAAAATATGAATGAACATTTAGCAATAGCTCGTCATGAAATTATGTGTACGTTAGAAGATGTTGTATCTGCAAGTAGTCAGCTAGTAAAACAAGGTGGGAAAGTAGCGTTTGTACATCGCCCAGGTCGTTTACTCGACATTGTTACATTAATGCGTAAATACAAAATTGAACCAAAGCGTGTGCGATTTGTTTATCCTAAGGCAGGTAAAGAAGCAAATACATTGTTAATTGAAGGAATTAAGGATGGGAACGCAGATTTGAAAATCCTACCACCTCTTTTTGTATACGAAGAAAATAACGAATATACAAAGGAGATTCGTTCAATTTTATATGGAGAAGAATAAGCATTGTTTTTATGTGGTGGAATGTTCTGATGGAAGTTATTATGCTGGATATACAAATCATATAGAAAAACGGATTCAGACTCATAATAGTGGAAAAGGTGCTAGATATACACGTGCTAGACTTCCAGTTGTTTTAAGGTATGTAGAGAATCATGAGGATAAACGAACAGCTATGCAGGCTGAATATCATTTTAAGCAGTTAACGAGAAAACAAAAAGAAGAATATATGCAAAAAGGAGAACGCTATGTGGCAGCAAAAAAGCTTTCAACAAAATGAAAAGGGGATGTTATATCTAGTACCTACTCCAATTGGAAATTTAGAAGATATGACATTTCGTGCAATTCGGATTTTAAAAGAGGTAGATGTTATTGCAGCGGAAGATACAAGACAAACAAAAAAACTTTGTAATTATTTCGAAATTGAAACACCTGTCATGAGTTACCATGAGCATAATAAAGAAGTAAGTGGAAAGAAAATATTAGAGAAGCTAGAGGAAGGGAAGAATATAGCACTTGTTAGTGATGCTGGTATGCCGTGTATTTCCGATCCAGGCTACGATATTGTTGTCGAGGCCGTAGCTGAGCAATATCATGTGGTTCCGCTTCCTGGGGCAAATGCAGCCCTTACAGCGTTAATTGCATCCGGTCTTGAAACAAAGCAGTTTTATTTCTATGGATTTTTACAAAGAAATAAAAAGGAAAGAAAAATGGAATTAGAAAAACTTCGCTATGTGCAAACTACAATGATGTTTTATGAAGCACCTCATCGTCTAGATGACACTTTAATCTCGATGCAAGAAGTGTTAGGCAATAGAGAAATTGTATTATGTCGAGAGTTAACGAAAAAGTTTGAGGAATTTATTCGAGGAACAATCGAAGAAACAATTGAATGGACGAAGCAAAATGAAGTTCGTGGTGAGTTTTGCATTTTAGTAGCTGGTTCAACGGAAGAACCTGCTCCAGAAGAACAATGGTGGGAATCTATTTCAGTATATGATCATATTGAACATTATATAAATGAAAAAGGCATGAATTCAAAAGAGGCGATAAAAACAGTCGCTAAAGATCGGGATTTGTCGAAACGCGATGTATATCAAATCTATCATGTCGATAAAAAATAAGCTTCTCATAATTGAGAAGCTTATTTTGCTGTTTCGATATAATCTTGAAGTTCGTTTAAGATTTGCTCAGCGCCTTCTTTGCTTAAGATAATTTTACCTTCAGCTAAAGATAGGTTACCATCAGATACTTCACCAGTTACTTGGCAAGTCATGTTTGGTTTATATTTTTTTAAGATGATTTTTTCGTCATCAACATAGATTTCAAGTGCATCCTTTTCTGCAATACCTAAAGTACGGCGTAATTCGATTGGAATTACAACACGACCTAATTCATCAACTTTACGAACAATACCAGTAGATTTCATAATTCTTTTCCTCCTAAATAAATAGTTTATAAGTTTCGAGTCTATTTTTTTGATTCGTCATTTTTCGACAAAATACCCTATGGACATATGATACCAATCATTTACATTTCCGTCAATTCTTAAATTCTATATTTTTTAAAAAGATTTATAGATTTCTTACTTCTTATATATAATAGAATGGGAGTAATTTTTGCAATTATTTTCTGAAAAATATATTTATTTAAAAGTAGGGTTGTATATTTTGTTTGAATATGAGTAATAGATGATAAAGATATGTAGCATTAACTGGTGTTTATCCCGCGTTAACGAGCAATAAGATTCCCGCTTTAAAATGCGGTTGGAGCAAAGAAGTTAAGTTGGAGTCGGGCTGCTCGTAAAAGCTTGATTAGTGAGAGTTAATAATTTGTGGGGGATAAACACCCCTACGGATTAAAGTTTCACTTTATATATGAGTTTTTGATATACTATTTATAAATACATATGAGGTTATTCGGGAGGTCCAAAACAATGACAAAGGAAAATAAGTCCTTTTATATTACTACCCCAATTTATTATCCAAGTGGAAAGTTACACATTGGACATGCTTATACGACAGTAGCAGGAGATGCAATGGCACGATATAAGCGTATGCAAGGCTACAATGTTCATTATCTAACAGGAACTGATGAGCATGGGCAGAAGATCCAAAAGAAAGCAGAAGAGTTAAATGTGACACCACAAGCATACGTGGATAATATTGTTGCAGGAATTAAAGAGCTTTGGGAGAAAATGGATATCTCTTATGATGATTTTATTCGCACAACTGAAGATCGTCACAAAGATGTTGTCGAAAAGATCTTCAAGCAACTAGTAGACCAAGGTGATATTTATCTTGATGAATATGAAGGTTGGTATTCTGTACAAGATGAAACATTCTATACAGCGCATCAATTAGTAGATCCAATTATGGAAGGTGACAAAGTAGTTGGAGGAAAAAGTCCAGATAGTGGTCATGATGTAGAACTTGTTCGTGAAGAATCATATTTCTTTAGAATGGGTAAATATGTCGACAGACTATTAAAGTTCTATGAAGATAATCCACATTTTATTCAGCCAGAGTCTCGTAAAAATGAAATGATTAATAACTTCATTAAACCAGGATTAGAAGATTTAGCAGTTTCTCGTACTTCATTTGATTGGGGAGTTCGTGTTCCAGGCAACCCAAAACATGTTATTTACGTATGGGTTGATGCATTATCTAACTACATTACAGCATTAGGTTATGGAACAGAAAATGAAGAGATGTATAAGAAATTCTGGCCGGCAGATGTGCATTTAGTCGGAAAAGAAATTGTTCGTTTCCATACAATTTATTGGCCAATCATTTTAATGGCATTAGATTTACCTCTTCCGAAAAAGGTCTTTGCTCATGGCTGGATTTTAATGAAGGATGGAAAAATGAGTAAGTCAAAAGGAAACGTAGTAGATCCAGTTACATTAATTGATCGTTACGGATTAGATGCATTACGTTATTACTTACTTCGAGAAGTTCCGTTCGGATCTGATGGTGTATTCACACCAGAAGGATTTGTTGAACGTATCAACTTCGATTTAGCAAATGACTTAGGTAACTTATTAAATCGTACAGTAGCTATGATTGATAAGTACTTTAACGGAGAAATACCTGCATTTAAAGCAAATGTAACGGAATTCGATGAAACGTTAGTAACGTTTGCAAAAGATACATTGCAAAAAGTAGAAGACGCAATGGAAAATATGGAATTCTCTGTAGCGCTAAGCTCAATTTGGCAATTGGTTAGCCGTACGAATAAATATATTGATGAAACACAACCGTGGGTATTAGCGAAGGATGAAAATGATCGTGAAAAGTTAGCTTCTGTAATGGCTCATTTAGCAGAAGTACTTCGTCAAACAGGTATTATGCTTATGCCATTCTTAACAGTAGCACCAAGCAAGATGTTTGCTCAACTTGGTCTTACTGAAGAAGCACATAAATCTTGGGAAAGCCTATCTACAATTGGATGTATTCCAGGTGGAACAAAAGTAGAAAAAGGAAACCCAATTTTCCCTCGTTTGGAAATGGAAGTAGAAGTAGAGTATATTAAAGAACAAATGAAGAGCTCTGCGCCTAAAGTAGAAGAGAAAAAAGAAGAAGAACCCCAGGCAGAAGAAATTACAATTGATGATTTCTTTAAAGTAGAATTACGAGTAGCTGAAGTAATATCGGCTGAACCTGTAAAAAAAGCAGATAAGCTGTTAAAAATCCAGCTTGATTTAGGTACAGAAAAGCGCCAGGTTGTTTCAGGTATCGCAAAATTCTATTCTCCGGAAGACTTACAAGGTAAAAAAGTTATTTGTGTAACAAACTTAAAACCTGTAAAATTACGCGGTGAATTATCACAAGGTATGATTTTAGCGGGTGAAGAGAATGGAGTATTGTCATTAGCAACAATCGACCAAAATCTTCCGAATGGTACAAAAATCAAGTAATTAAGGCAAGAAAAGAGATGTTTCACGTGTAACATGTGTGAAGCGTCTTTTTTCTTTTTAAATTTCCTTTTTTTGCATTAAAATTGTAGTATTGTTATCGTTGAGTTAGAAAGAAAATCGTTTTTCTCTATGATAGAATTGATTTCAATATAAAAGGAGTTATTTATTATGTTGTTTGATACACATTCACATTTAAATGCAGAGCAGTTTGAAGAAGATTTACAAGAAGTTATTGCACGAATGAAAGAAGCTGGAGTTACATATACAGTTGTTGTTGGATTTGATGAAGTAACGATAAAAAAAGCGATTGAATTAGCTGAGGCTTATGATTTTATTTACGCTGCAGTTGGATGGCATCCTGTAGATGCTATCGACATGAAAGAAGAACATTTAGCTTGGTTAGAAGAATTAGCTTCACATCCTAAAGTCGTTGCAATTGGAGAAATGGGACTAGATTATCACTGGGATAAGTCTCCTAAAGAAATACAGAAGGAAGTATTCCGTAAACAAATTGCATTAGCTAAAAAAGTGAAATTACCAATCATTATACATAACCGTGATGCAACTCAAGATATTGTTGATATTCTAGAGGAAGAGAATGCGGCTGAAGTAGGAGGTATTATGCATTGCTTTAGTGGTAGTGTCGAAGTAGCACAGCGATGTGTTGATATGAACTTTTTAATTTCATTAGGTGGACCGGTTACATTTAAAAATGCTAAGAAACCGAAAGAAGTTGCAGTAGAGATTCCCTTAGAGAAATTGTTAATAGAGACGGATTGTCCATATTTAACACCACATCCATTTCGAGGGAAGCGAAATGAACCGAGTTATGTAAAGCTTGTAGCAGAAGAAATTGCGAATTTAAAAGGGATTTCTTATGAGGAAGTAGCAGAAGTTACAACAAAAAATGCAAAGGCTTTATTTGGTGTTGAATAAAAAAGGAATGGGAGAACCCATTCTTTTTTATTTTTTGAGAAAAGAAATAGTAGAAGCGAAAGAGAAGATAAGGGGAAATTAGGAAGTGTTACAATAAGGAGAGAGAACAAAGTTTGTACCAGTCTATTTTTTAAAATGTAAGAATGGGGAAAATAATAATGGAAAAGTCGTCATTTTTTTGTTTTACTAAGTAGAGACGAAATGAGTGTGGAGGCAAGCATGAAAATTAAAGAGATTATCGTTGTAGAAGGTAAAGATGATACAGTTGCAATTAAGCGTGCTGTTGATGCGGATACAATTGAAACGAACGGTTCAGCAATCGGTGATCATGTTATTGAGCAAGTTAAATTAGCGCAGCAAAAACGAGGCGTTATTATTTTTACAGATCCGGATTATCCAGGAGAGCGTATTCGAAAAATTATTTCTGACAAGGTACCTGGATGTAAGCATGCTTTCTTACCGAAGGAAGAAGCGCTTGCTAAAAGAAAAAAAGGTGTTGGAATTGAACACGCTTCTAATGAATCGATTCGCCGTGCTTTAGAGAATATACATGAAGAAATGGAAGCTTACACAAGTGAAATTAGTTGGAGTGATCTAGTCGATGCAGGCTTAGTGGGCGGAGAAATGGCAAAGAGTCGCAGAGAAAGAATGGGTAAGCTATTAAAGATTGGTTATACAAATGCAAAACAGTTACATAAACGTTTACAGATGTTTCAAGTTTCAAAAGAGACGTTTGCAGAAGCTTATAAACAAGTAATACAGGAGGAAAAGAAATGAAAGATATCGCAACGCCGAATCGTACGAAAGACATTGTTGAAAAGTATGGATTCTCATTCAAAAAAAGTTTAGGACAAAATTTCTTAATTGATACAAATGTATTAAATCGTATTGTTGATCACGCAGAAATCGGTTCAGAAAGTGGTGCAATTGAGATTGGACCAGGTATCGGTGCGTTAACAGAGCAGTTAGCGAAGCGTGCTAAAAAAGTGGTGGCTTTTGAAATTGATCAAAGATTATTACCAATTTTAGACGAGACGTTAGCTCCATATAGTAACGTTACAGTTATAAATAAAGATGTACTAAAGGCAGATGTACACGAAGTGTTTAGTGAGCAATTTGAAGAAGGACAAGATGTAATGGTAGTAGCTAATTTACCATACTATATTACAACGCCAATTTTATTTAAATTGCTTGAAGAAAAATTACCGGTTCGTGGATTTGTTGTTATGATGCAAAAAGAAGTTGGAGATCGTTTAGCTGCTAAACCTGGAACGAAAGAATATGGTTCTTTATCAATTGCTATTCAGTATTATACAGAGGTAGAAACAGTTATGACTGTACCGCGTACAGTGTTTGTACCACAACCAAATGTTGATTCTGCGATTATCCGTCTTCTAAAGCGTCCGAAACCAGTTGTAGAAGTGACAAATGAGACTTTCTTCTTTGAAGTAGTAAGAGCAAGTTTCGCACAGCGCCGTAAAACTTTAATGAATAATTTATCGAATAATTTAAATGGTTTCCCGAAAGATAAAGAGCTGTTGGATCGAATTTTAACAGAAGTAGGAATTGATCCAAAGCGAAGAGGCGAAACGCTATCTATCGAAGAGTTTGCAACATTAAGTAACGCATTAGTTCTTCATAAGTTATCATAAGGATATGAAAGGGACAGTTCAATTTGAGCTGTCCCTTTTGTCACCTTTCCTTTCCTAAATTCATACTTTAAAAACAGGTAAGATGGCCTAACGAGTTTGGAGGTAGGAGAATGGCTTTACATGTTGGAGAATTAGTGGAACGATATTCTCATAATAGGGATATCCTTTTTCGTATTATAGAAATAAAAGGCGAGATAGCTATATTGTTTGGGGAGGAAATTAGACTTGTGGCAGATGCGCCGCTTGAAGATTTAATTAGTATAGATCAACGAGAACATAAAAAAAGAGTGAAGCGTGAAAAAGAAACAATGGAGCGCACGTACCGTTTATTTCAACAAGATTATGTATTGATGAAACAAAGGCATGAACACACTTCAACTGGTGGATACACAAGTGAAGTGAATTACTTTCAAATGCCAGGACGCGTATTGCATATAGATGGGGACCCTTTGTATTTGCGCAAGTGTTTAGACCTATATAATAAAATTGGTGTTCCTGTACAAGGTGTTCATTGTAAGGAAACAGAGATGCACGAAAAGGTAGTAGACTTAATAGATCATTTCCGCCCAGACATTTTAGTTATTACAGGACACGATGCCTATACAAAATCCAAAGGGGTAAAGGGAGATTTAGCAGCATATAGGCATTCAAGGCATTTTGTACAGGCTGTCCGAGAAGTACGAAAAAAATATCCATCATTGGATCAACTCGTTATTTTTGCTGGGGCGTGTCAATCGCATTTCGAGGCGTTAATTCGAGCGGGTGCTAACTTTGCTAGTTCTCCGTCTAGGATTAACATTCATGCACTAGACCCTGTGTATGTGGTTGGTAAAATTAGCTTCACTTCATTTATGGAGAGAGTAAATGTATGGGATGTTGTACGTAATACGATTACTGGTGAAAAAGGACTGGGTGGAATTGAAACGAGAGGGATTTTACGAACAGGATTACCCTTCCAACATTATGAAGAATAAGCAAGGTACATACGTATCTTGCTTTTTTATGCGTAAGAGAATGAAATGAATTTGGATAAAAAGTGGTAAGAGCGTAAAGACTATACAATGATACTTTTACAATATAGTATTTCTTCTATCTATTCGAACGCATGATGCTTTTATAATGATATAGTCTGTGAATTGCGGTTAATAATTGGGATAGATATATCGTGTTTTAAGTATTCAATCTAAATTACAGCGAGGTGTAGCAAGGTATATGTCAAAACGTTTAGATGAAATTAAAAGCGAATTAGATCACCATCTTGGACAGCGACTTATGTTAAAGGCGAATAGCGGAAGAAGAAAAACAGTGGAGCAATCAGGTGTACTTGCAGAAACTTATCGTTCTGTGTTTGTTGTACAGTTAGACCAACAAGAAGATGCATTGCAACGTGTATCTTATAGTTATGCAGATGTTTTAACAGAGACGGTAGAGTTAACATTTTATGGTGAACCCCATAATGAAATTATTTTATAACTCATGTGTCGTTACATATATTCCCACAAATGAAAAGTTATATTATTTTGCATACTAATTATACCGTAGCAAAATAAGGGGGGACTCTGCATTGAGTAGACGAAGAGGTGTCATGTCAAACCAGTTTAAAGAAGAGCTAGCAAAAGAGCTGGGCTTTTATGATGTTGTTCAGAAAGAAGGATGGGGCGGAATTCGTGCGAAAGATGCTGGTAATATGGTGAAACGCGCTATAGAAATTGCAGAACAGCAATTAATGAAACAAAACCAGTAGTTGTAAGATTACTTTCTATGCTACGGTAGCCGAGGAGAGATTCCTCGGCTTTTTGTACTCTGAAAGGTGCCATCATTTTACATAAGTAGTTTCATTCTGAATGCTTTTCGTTATAATTAGGGAAGTGTCATCGTCTTACTATAAATTTATGGTAAAATAAACGATAAAAGATTGAGTACATAGAGTGGGTGAATAGATTGAAGCTACTAGTGAAAGCACCAGCAAAGATTAATCTGTCGTTAGATGTACTGGGAAAAAGACAAGACGGATATCATGAAGTGAAAATGATTATGACAACAATTGATTTAGCGGATCGTTTAGAACTAATGGAATTAGCAGAAGACCGTATTGAAATTTTATCCCATAATCGGTATGTCCCAGACGACCAACGAAATTTAGCTTATCAAGCAGCGAAATTATTAAAAGAGAAGTTTAATGTGAAAAAAGGTGTATCTATTACTATTGAAAAAACGATTCCAGTAGCAGCTGGATTAGCAGGTGGAAGTAGTGATGCAGCAGCGACATTACGTGGTCTTAATAAATTATGGAATTTAGGGCTTACAATTGACGAATTAGCAGAGCTTGGCTCAGAAATTGGATCAGATGTATCGTTCTGTGTATATGGAGGGACAGCAATTGCCACTGGAAGAGGAGAGCGAATTGAGCATATAAAAACGCCACCTTCTTGTTGGGTTATTTTAGCGAAGCCACATATTGGTGTATCTACTGCTGACGTGTATGGAAATTTAAAACTAAATCGAGTTACACATCCAAATGTAGATAAAATGGTTGATGTCATCAATGCTGGGGATTACAAAGGGATTTGTGATACTGTTGGTAACGTCTTAGAAGATGTAACATTTAAGATGCATCCCGAAGTTGCTCGTATTAAAGCACAGATGAAACGATTTGGAGCAGATGCTGTATTAATGAGTGGAAGTGGTCCAACTGTATTCGGACTTGTACACCATGATTCGCGAATGCATCGCATTTATAACGGATTAAAAGGATTTTGTGAACAAGTATATGCGGTACGTTTATTAGGAGAGCGAGAAACGCTTGAATAAAGACGTATAATACGTTATGATTTGTTTAGAATATTCGTGATTTGAGGTGGGCGTATGAAAATTAGACGAAGTACAAGATTAGTCGATATGACATATTACTTGTTACAAAACCCTCGTCAGCTAGTTTCTCTCACTTTTTTTGCTGAAAGGTATCAATCGGCTAAATCCTCTATTAGTGAAGATTTAGTTATTATTAAGCAAACGTTTGAACAACAAGGGGTCGGCACATTGCAAACGGTACCAGGAGCAGCAGGAGGAGTGAAATATATACCATATATAAGTGAAGAAGAGGCAGATCTAATTATTGATGAGCTTTGTAGCTTATTTGAAAATCCAGATCGTATTTTGCCTGGCGGTTACTTATACATGACAGATCTTTTAAGTAATCCTCGTCATATTAATGGTGCAGGTCGTTTGTTTGCTTCTGTCTTTGCTAGGCAACCAATCGATGCAGTTATGACGGTAGCAACAAAAGGGATTCCACTTGCTTATGCAGTGGCAAACTACTTAGATGTACCGGTAGTAATTGCGAGGAAAGATAATAAGGTAACAGAAGGTCCAACTGTTAGTATTAACTATGTATCAGGTTCTTCTAAACGAATACAAACAATGACGTTGGCAAAGCGTAGTCTTCCAGAGGGATCAAACGTTTTAATTATTGATGATTTCATGAAAGCTGGCGGAACAATTCAAGGTATGATGAGTATGCTAGAAGAGTTTAAGGCTAATGTTGTTGGTATCGGTGTATTAGTAGAATCCACAGATATCGAAGAACGACTTATTAATAACTTTGTATCATTAATTCGCCTTTCAGAAGTTGATGTGAAAGAAAAATCGATTCAAGTGGAGAAGGGGAATTATTCACTTACACCATTTGATGAAGGACTTGTAGAGGTTGAATAAAAAAGGTAAAGCAAATGGCTTTATCTTTTTTTTATTCTATTTATAAATTATAAAATAGATGGACAAACTGCTTTTCGTGCACTATTTTTAAAGAGTAAAAATAAATAATAAAAGGGTGAAAAAATATGAAAGTTGTTCAAACAAGCAAGGCACCACAAGCAATTGGACCTTATTCACAAGGGATTATTGTAAATAATATGTTTTACAGTTCAGGACAAATTCCATTAACAGCAAGTGGAGAGCTTGTAACGGGAGATGTAACAGTACAAACAGAACAAGTATTTGAAAATTTACAAGCAGTATTAGAAGAAGCAGGTGCTTCATTTGATACGGTAGTAAAAACAACAGTATTCTTAAAAGATATGGATGATTTTAATGCTGTTAATGAAGTATACGGTTCTTATTTCTCTACTCATAAACCAGCACGTTCTTGTGTACAGGTAGCAAAATTACCGAAAGATGTTTCAGTTGAAATCGAAGTAATCGCCCTAGTTAAGTAACCTTTTGTAAGCGATAACCTCTACTAATCCTTATATTCAATTTAAATAAAAATTTTTATCTTAAAAATTTTTAAAAAATTAAAGGGAAAATAGAAAATTTGTGGAATTTATACAAATATATCGCTTATTTAGAAAAGGGTGGTGAACACAAGATGGAAGTGACTGACGTAAGATTACGCCGCGTAAACACAGAAGGCCGCATGAGAGCAATTGCCTCTATTACT
>Ga0102589_1003302_pt1 | contig 17084 bp, 18 predicted proteins | sample AraplaMF_Col_mLB_FD_76858 | JGI IMG/M metagenome (GOLD analysis project Ga0102589, IMG submission 76858) | Arabidopsis root microbial communities from the University of North Carolina, USA - plate scrape MF_Col_mLB | ecosystem: Host-associated > Plants > Roots > Endosphere | place: USA... | reverse complement strand
TTAATCCAGTATTTGAAACGGTGACATTTGGCAGCTCAGAACAAAACGATTTGTATCCAAGTGCTATTTCAGCTGAAGAGTTAGGCACAACATTCACTGTTTCACGTGAAACAACATATTCATTCTTTATCCCGGTATTAGGTAAACATAATGTTCACAATGCGCTTTCTGCTATTGCGGTAGGTCATTATTTTGGACTAGACAATGAAACAATCGCTAAGGGATTAAAAGAATTAAAGCTAACCAATATGCGTATGGAGCTCGTGAAAAGAACAGATGGCCTGACCTTCATTAATGACGCATATAATGCAAGCCCAACGTCCGTTAAAGCTGCTATCACGTTGATGCATGATTTAGAAGGCTATAAGCAAAAAATTCTTGTTCTCGGCGATATGCTTGAATTAGGTGATCAGGAAAAAGAGTTCCACAAAGAAGTGGGAGAGTTTATTCAAGCAGAAAAAATTGATTATGTTCTAACATACGGCCCCTTATCTGTTGAAATTGAGCAAGGAGCAAAAAATAATTTTGCAGAAGATAAGGTAATGCACTTTGAGGAGAAAGATGAGCTTGTTAAAAAATTAACAGCGATTACAACAAGAGAAGATGTGGTTTTAGTGAAAGCATCTCGAGGGATGAAGCTTGAGGAAGTTATCTCAAAAATGATGCATAAATTACCGTGATATTAAAAAGAGTATAAGTAAGCTCTATTGCAAACGGAAAGCCATAGTGTTATGATGTAGTCTGAGTGTCTTGAGGCGCTTATACTCTAAACGTTGAATTTATTGAAGTAGTCGTTTAGAGCATTTTCCGTTTCCTCGGAGAATGCTTTTTTTTGTAAAATATAGATAGTCTAAATATAAAAGGAGTTTGAAAAACTTGGCATTATTTCAAGATTTAGGATTAAGTCAACAGCTTAACAAAGCTGTGAGTAAAATGGGTTTTGAAGAAGCAACACCAATTCAATCAGAAACTATCCCATTAGCACTAGAAGGTCACGATTTGATCGGACAAGCACAAACAGGAACAGGGAAAACAGCGGCATTTGGTATTCCTCTTATTGAAAAAGTTGATGTAAACGTAGATGCAATTCAAGGGTTAATTATTGCTCCTACTCGTGAACTTGCTGTACAGGTATCTGAAGAACTTTACAAAATTGGTCAAACAAAGCGCGTACGCGTGCTATCAATTTACGGTGGTCAAGATATCAGTCGTCAAATTCGTGCATTGAAAAAGTACCCTCATATCATCGTAGGGACACCAGGGCGTATGCTAGATCATATTAATCGTCGTACACTTCGTCTACAAGATGTTCATACAGTTATTTTAGATGAAGCAGATGAAATGTTAAACATGGGATTCATCGAAGACATTGAAAAAATCTTATCAAACGTACCTGAGAACCACCAAACACTTTTATTCTCAGCAACAATGCCTACTCCAATCCGTCGCATTGCTGAAAAATTCATGAACGAACCAAAAGTGGTAAAAGTAAAAGCAAAAGAAGTAACGATGCCAAACATTACGCAGTATTATTTAGAAGTACAAGAAAAGCGTAAATTTGATATCCTTACTCGTCTTTTAGATATGCAATCACCTGAATTAGCTATCATCTTTGGTCGTACAAAGCGCCGTGTTGATGAGTTATCAGAAGCATTAAATATGCGTGGTTATTCTGCACAAGGTATCCATGGTGACTTGACGCAATCGAAACGTCTATCTGTACTACGTCAATTTAAAGAAGGTTCTATTGATGTATTAGTTGCGACGGACGTAGCTGCGCGTGGACTTGATATTTCTGGTGTTACCCATGTATACAACTTTGATATCCCTCAAGATCCGGAGAGCTATGTACACCGTATCGGACGTACAGGACGTGCTGGTAAAATGGGTGCTGCTATGACATTTGTAACGCCAAGAGAAACTGGACAGTTACACAATATTGAGCGTACAACAAAACGTAAAATGGAGCGTTTGACTCCTCCAACGCTTGATGAAGCAATGGAAGGTCAACAGCGTATTGCAGCTGACAAATTAACAGAATCTGTGACACAAGGCAACTTATCTTACTACAAACAGTTGGCAGAAGAGTTACTTGAAGAGCACGATTCAGTTTCATTAGTGGCAGCAGCAATCAAATTATTTACAAAAGAACCAAACGAATCACCAATTCAATTAACTGCTGAACCACCGGTAATTGCAAAAGGTGATAAAAACAAACGTGGAAATGGCGGAGGTCGTTCACGTTCTAACTCTAAAAACTACTCACAGCAAAATCGTCGTGGAAACTCAAAGCGTTTTGGTGACAAGCGTCGCGGTGGAAGCAACGGCAGTGATAATAGAAATCGTAATAGCAGCAGTAATCGTAAAGATTCTCGCAGCAAAGCGTAAAATAAAAACGAGCCTTAACAGGCTCGTTTTTTTATGTGTTAATTGCTATTTTATTGGTGCACACTATGAGTAAAATAAAATGGGGTGTTCACTGATGTCGACCATTGTTCGGTTAGGTTATGTGGCGATGAGCGTTCATTTGGAAAATAGTTCTCCTTCTCAAACAATGACTTTTGCACAATTTCAGCGTGTGAAAGACCATGAAGCGGCCATTCGCAAGCTCGAACGTATTGCAATATCCAACTTAGAAAACTGCTTACGGTTATTAAAACATAATGCGTGGAGTGAAATTGAGTTTTTTCGATTCAGTTCTAAGTTAATTCCGTTAGCTAACCATGAGGCGCTAAAAGAGTGGAACTACATAGCACCTTTAAAAGATGCTCTTCAGCGTATTTCTGTATTTTTGAAGGAACATCCAATGCGAGTAGATTTTCATCCGGATCATTTTGTTGTTTTAAATTCAACGGATAAAGAGGTTTTTAAGCATTCTATCCAAACTCTTCGCATGCATCAAAAGTTGCTGAAAGGAATGGATATTCCACTTCAAAATCGCTGTGTTTTACATGTTGGAGGAGCTTATAATGATAAAGAAAAGGCATTGGAGCAGTTTATTCATAATTGGGGGCTTGTACCTCAATCCCTTCAGCAAATGATTATGTTGGAAAACGACGATACAACCTTTCATATAAAGGACGTCTTGTATTTATGTGAAAAACTAAATGTCCCAATCATTTTTGATCTTCATCATCATCAGGCGAACAACGATGAAACTTCGTGGCAAGAGCATTGGGACCGTATCATTCGAACATGGGAACATGAAACGCTTCCTCTAAAAATGCATATATCTAGTCCTAAAAGTGATAAAGAATTTAGAGCTCATGCAGATTATATCGATGTTAATGGGTTTTACAGCTTTTTAAAAGAAGTAAATGGAACGATACCGCAAATCGATTGCATGATTGAAGCTAAGAAAAAAGATGAAGCACTCTTTCAGTTAGTAAGAGATTTAAAGTCTTATGAAGATGTGGAATTTATTAACTCATCCACTTTTTATATTAAATCCTAAAGCAGGCCTCATATCTGTGGCTTGTTTTTCTGTTTGAATATAAGAAAAGCGAGAACAAATCCAGCAATACCTCCAGCGAAATGAGCAGTGTTGTTGGTTCCTGGGGTTAGCAGACCTGAAAGTAATCCAATAACTAAAAAGACGACAATGATTTGCTGGTTGCTTTTAGAAAGCATATGCTTTTGTTTTATGAAAAGATAGAGGTAAAATCCAAGCAGTCCGAAAATGGCACCGGATGCACCCACATGGCTGTAAAAAGAAGATTGGATTAGAAATGTAACGATATTTCCAAGCAATCCACACGTAAGGTAGAATAGAAGAAACTTATAAGAAGAAAGAATGCGCTCAGCACCCGGTCCTAACAAGAACAATGAAAATGAGTTAAAAAGAAGGTGTGAAAAGCTTAGATGCAAAAAGATAGGTGTGAAAAGCCGCCAGTAGTCTCCTTGGGAAATTAAACTATTCACACCAATAAGCTGATGTATAAAAGATTCTGCAAGGTGTAAGGGAAGAGCGGCAAGTAACCATAGCGCAATGTGGATGCAGATAAGCGTAAAGGTAACAGGATAAAAACGTTTAAATTCAGCTGCATTTTCTGTGCGTACGAACATATTTGTCACTCCTTTTTATAAAGGCATTTTTATATACTATTCTGTAAGAGAGGATTAAATGAAAATGATTATAGGAACTGGAATTGATATTACAGAGTTAGAGCGGATTGAAAAAATGGTGCAGCGTCAAAGCGCTTTTATTACTCGGATTTTAACAAAAAACGAAAGAGAACGCTATGAAAAGCTATCAAGCCGGCGCAAGGTCGAATTTTTAGCAGGAAGATTTGCTGTGAAGGAAGCATATTCGAAAGCTCTTGGAACAGGAATAGGAAAAGATTTCAGCTTCCAAGATATCGAAATCGTGAATGATGAAAGAGGAAAACCTCACATTGTTACAAAACAACCACTGGAAGCGTCTGTACACGTATCTATTTCCCACAGTGCGCACTATGCAATTGCTCAAGTAATTATTGAACGCTTGTCAAGCTAGTCTGCATATTCACTATTTCTTGTTCATATATTCATAGTGTGGATAGGGGAGACAAGATATGTTCTTGCTTCTCCGTTTAGCTGTGAATATACGAAATAAAGGAGTTGGGGAAATGCATAAAAAATGGATTGGCTTATTTGTTTGCGCCTTTTTTCTCTTAGCCTTATCAGCATGCGGTGAAAAAAGTCAGCAGGATGTAACAGATGCATTGGATGCCAAGGTACAAGAAATGGCGGGGTATAAATCAGATGCTAAGATGACATTGAATACAGGGAAAGATGCTCAAGTATACGATGTAGAGATTTGGCATAGTAAGCCTATGTATTATCGAGTGAATTTGAAAAATACAAAGAAAGATCAAAGCCAAATGATTTTGCGTAATGATGAAGGGGTTTTTGTTTTAACGCCTGCCTTAAATAAAAGCTTTCGTTTTCAAAGTGACTGGCCGCAAAATAGCAGTCAAGCTTATTTGTATGAATCCCTTGTCCAAGATATTGTAAAGGATGAAAAGGCAAGTTTTAAATCAACGGATAAGCATTATATTTTTGAAACAAAAACCAACTATCAAAATAGCACAATGCTTCCTAAACAAGAAATTACACTGAACAAAAGTGACTTAACGCCTGTTTCGGTTAAAATTATGGATACGGATAATAAAGTGTTAATAAAAGTTGATTTCTCTAAGGTGAAATTCGATTCTAAGTTTGATAAAGGGGCTTTTGATACAAAAAGAAACATGACAAGTGCAAAGATTGACGTTCCGACATTAGCTCAGCAAAAATCATTTAGCGTTCTTTATCCTAATGATGTTCCAAAAGGTACAAAGCTGTCCAAGGAAAAGAAAATTGAGACGGAAAATGGCGAGAGAGTCGTTTTAATGTACAAAGGAGAAAAGCCGTTTACGCTTGTACAAGAAAAAGCTCAAGTAGCTAAAACAGCAACATCTACAGTTACTGCCGGGGAGCCATTTGATTTAGGTTTTACTGTGGGGGCTTTAACGGATAAAAGTCTATCTTGGACATATAATGGAGTAGACTTTATGCTGGCTTCTGATCAGCTAACACCAGATGAATTGAGTACAGTTGCTAGATCTGTGCAAAGTCAGATGGGAAAATAAGAGAAGCTTACAAGCCTGCATATATGTAGGCTTGTTCTTGCTTAATTTGAATAAAGATCGAGATGAAGTTTGGCTATAGATGTATTATACTAACAGAGGAAAGTACGTTTAGAATGGTTCTGAAAAAAGGAAGTGTCGTAGTAATGGATGCATTTTATAGAGAAACATGGGCAGAAATTGATGTAGAAGCCATTTTTCAAAATGTGAATCATGTAAGAGAACTGATACCGGGGCATAAAACGTTAATGGCCGTAGTGAAGGCGAATGCGTACGGGCATGGAGATAAAGAAGTAGCAGAGATTGCGCTTCAAGCTGGTGCTGATATGCTAGCTGTAGCTTTTTTGGATGAAGCTATTGCTCTTCGGAAAAAAGGGATAAAGGAATCCATTTTAGTATTAGGCGCCGTGCCTACCCTACACATTCAAACTGCATTGGAGTGGGATGTAACGGTCACTGCTTATAGCAAAGCTTGGATTGAAGAAGCGGCGTCCATTCTAGATGAAAACAGTCAGCTGCATATGCATTTAAAAATAGATACAGGCATGGGTCGCTTGGGAGTTAGAACAAAAGAAGAATTACACGAAACGATGAAGATCATCGCTTCTCATTCGGGATTCGTGCTGGATGGAGTGTTTACACACTTTGCAACAGCAGACGAGCTAAACTCGTCTTATTTTGAAGAACAATACACATTCTTTGAAGAAATGGTTCGAATTGTGAAAGAGTATAATTTTACACCTCCGATGATTCACTGTGCAAATAGCGCAGCCTTGCTTCGTCGTCCGAAAGATATCTTTAATGGCGTACGCTTAGGTATCTCTATGTATGGCTTGAGTCCTTCTGAGGAATTAAAAGAAGTCTTGCCAATTCCGTTAAAACAAGCTTTTTCGCTGCACAGCCGTATTGTGCATGTTAAAAAAGTCAAAAAAGGGAGTCATATCAGTTACGGAGCTACTTATGAAGCTAAAGAAGATGAATGGATTGCTACTATTCCAGTAGGATATGCAGACGGCTGGATTCGTAAATTAAGTAATTTTGAAGTCTTAGTAGATGGAGTTAAAGTGCCAATTGTTGGTAGAATATGTATGGATCAATTGATGATTAAATTGCCTAAAATGTATAAAACGGGTACAAAAGTAACATTTATTGGAAATCAAAAAGGTGCTGAAATTACAATTGATGAAGTAGCGAATCATCTTGAAACAATTAATTATGAAATCCCTTGCATGATTGCAGCAAGAGTTCCGAGGGTTTATACAAGAGATTCGCAGCATATTGATGTTAATAATTATATCTTGCGCTGAATATACATCTTCCTGAGTCAACATAAAAAGCCTGCGAACAAAAGACAATAAAATAATAACTTCCATGCATAAAAGAGGGTATCAATTGACGATAATAGTGTAGAAATTGACAGAATTAACTTTCCATTAAAGCTAATCAATGTTATGATAAGGAAAGATGAGACTATTGGTGTGTGTATTGATGTTGGAGGTGTATGTTTGTGTCTGAAGCGAGCGCAACTACAGAAATCCTAGTAAGATTACCGAAAAATTTAGTATCGGAGCTCGATCTTATGGTTAAACAAGAAAATGGCAACCGAAGTGATTTTATTCACCAAGCAACAAAATTGTACCTTCGTGAGCGAAAAAAACGCCATATTCGCGAATCAATGAGACGTGGATATATGGAGATGGCAAAGATAAACTTAAATATTGCTTCCGAGGCTTTTCTAGCAGAGTATGAAGCTGATCATACTGTGGATCGTTTAGTAAGCGGGGGGTAATGACTTGGTAGTCAAACGTGGCGACGTTTATTTTGCTGACCTATCTCCTGTTGTTGGCTCAGAACAAGGAGGCGTTCGCCCTGTACTTGTCATTCAAAATGATATAGGCAATCGTTTTAGCCCAACTGTTATTGTAGCTGCGATCACTGCTCAAATTCAAAAGGCAAAGTTACCTACGCATGTTGAAATTGATGCAAAGCGCTATGGATTTGAGCGAGATTCAGTTATTTTACTAGAACAAATTCGTACTATTGATAAACAGAGGCTAACAGACAAGATTACCCATTTAGATGATGAAATGATGGACAGAGTGGATGAAGCCTTGCAAATCAGTGTAGGACTTATCGACTTTTAGAATTATACTTCCATTTATGCTAAGTTGCTCCTTTATGAGCAACTTTTTTAATTTGACTAGGAATAATCAGTAAACGTATATTGTAATAAGAAACGTTTTAAAAATGATAATATATATATAGATATAAATGAGTGTATTGACTCACAAGGAGGACCTCATGAATCAAGATTTATTCAATTATATACAAAATCATAAATCAGAAATTTTTGATCGATGGCTAGTGTTAATGAATGATGTGGAAACAGAGCGGATTAAAAACATCGTATCCGAGCAAGTGTACGTAAATGTAAGCTCTGATTTTGTAAATTTACTTTTGGCAAAAGCATTCCGTGATCAGGAAAATTTTGCAGAGGAACTAGAGGAAGTAGTAGGACGAGTTGTGAGTTTAGGCTGGCCTCTTGCTTATTTGACACAGGGTGTACGTAACTTGGGTCATGTAGTGGTTGAAGGGTATGTAAACAGTGAACATGTAAAGGCTGATCAAACTCATTCTGAATTGTTCTATCGGTTTGACAAGTGGTTAAGCCCTATTTATAACAAAATAGTAGAACAATACTCCAACTCGTGGGAAAATACAGTTATGTTGCAAAAAGTTGCACTTCAAGAATTGTCTGCTCCATTAATACCGGTATTTGATAAAATTACGGTAATGCCGCTTGTGGGAACGATTGACACTGATCGCGCAAAGAAAATTATGGAAAACTTACTGCAAGGTGTCGTAAAGCACCGATCAGAGGTCGTATTAATAGATATTACCGGAGTACCAGTAGTGGATACGATGGTTGCCCATCATATTATTCAAGCTGCTGAAGCCGTGCGTTTGGTTGGAGCCAAGTGTTTGTTAGTAGGAATTCGTCCGGAAATTGCTCAGACTATTGTGAACTTAGGTATTAACTTAAACGAAATTATTACGAAAAACTCATTAAAAAAAGGCGTAGAGTTTGCGTTAGAAATGACTGAGCGGAAAATAGTTGATATAGAATCGGAGGAATAAACGTGAGAATACCCATTTTGAAATTGTACGACTATTTATTGGTATCCATTCAATGGGAGCTGGATGATCAAACGGCTATTCAATTCCAAGAAGATTTGCTAAGTAAAATTCATCAAACTGGAGCAAAAGGAGTGGTAATCGATTTAACTTCAATTGATATGATCGATTCATTCATCGCAAAAGTGTTAGGTGACGTGGTTAGCATGTCTAATTTGATGGGGGCTAGAGTAGTATTAACAGGTATCCAGCCTGCAGTAGCTATTACACTTGTTGAGTTAGGGATTGGCCTAAATGATGTTCTTACTGCACTCGATTTAGAAAAAGGTCTTGAGAAACTCCAATCGGAATTGGGGGATTAGTATATGGAATTCCAATCCAGCGTAAAAATCGTAACAGAATGGGACATCGTAGCGGCACGCCAATTAGGTAGAAATGTGTCGAAAGAGCTAGGGTTTGGAACAGTTGACCAAGCTCGTATTACAACCGCCATTTCTGAATTAGCTCGTAATATTTACCTATATGCGGGTAAGGGTCAAATCTATATTGAGAAATTAAATCGTGGAGGAAAAAACGGTCTTCTTGTCGTAGCAACAGATGAAGGGCCAGGTATCCCCGACGTTCGCAAAGTAATGGAAGATGGATACTCAACATCGGGTGGACTAGGAGCTGGGCTTCCTGGGGTAAAACGATTGATGGATGAGTTTGACATCGAAACAAATGTCGGAGAAGGTACTGAGATTAAAGCAGTTAAGTGGCTCCGGTAGGAGGAAATAGATAATGTCTTTTGATAAAGAGATGAGAGATTTATACAAAGATATTTTGGGGAACTATATCCAAACACAAAATGAACAAATTTTGTATCAAGGACAAAAACTAAGTAGAAAATCTTTAGAGAATGAAATATCGCCAGAAGATATTGTGAGCATTCATAAAGAAGTGATTGAAGAAATTTATTCTGATATTCCAGAAAAAGTGCTGCATTCTCTGGACTTTTTACTTGAGGTAATGATTAGCTACGGTCTTGCTCTTCGCGAGCATCAAACATTAAAAAATAAGCAGCGGGAACTTCGTTCTGAAATTGAAGTTGCCGCTAACGTCCAGCAGACGTTGTTAGGGACAAAAGTTCCTGCTAGTTCAACTTTAGAAATTGGCGCGATTAGCGTACCGGCTAAACAGATGAACGGAGATTATTTTCACTTTGTAGAAGAAGAACATGGTGGGTTAAGTATTGCCATTGCCGATGTAATCGGAAAAGGAATTCCAGCTGCAATGTGTATGTCTATGATCAAGTATGCAATGGACAGCTTACCGGACTCAAGAAAAAATCCAAGTTACGTATTAGAGAACTTGAATAATATTGTAGAGCGGAACGTAGATCCAAGTATGTTTATTACGATGTTCTACGGAAGCTACAATCCCGAGACAAACTTATTTGATTACGCATCTGCAGGGCATGAGCCAGGCTTTTATTATGACGCTAAAGCTGATTCATTTGAAGATTTGGAAGCAAAAGGACTCGTGCTAGGAGTCGATCGCCATGTGAAATATCTTCAATACGAGCAGCAGCTTTCAAAAGGCGATATGATTGTTCTGTTAACAGATGGTGTAACAGAATGCAGAACTGAAGAAGGATTTATCGAAAGATTGGACATCATAAAATTAATTCGAAAATACATGCATTTGTCTCCTCAAGAAATTGTAGAATCTGTATATAAAGAGCTGGAAAAATTACAGCATTTTCAATTGAGAGATGACTTTACATTGATTATTTTGAAGAGTTTAGTTTAAGTATTCTAAATAAGGGTACAGAAAAGATAGCACAAAATTAGAGGGGGTCTACTAATACGATGAATTTAAAAATAGATATACAAAAGGACGGTCAAGCATATCGTATTAAGCTGGCTGGAGAGATTGACGCGTATACAGCACCTAAGCTAAAAGAAAAGTTCATGGAAATTACTGAACATACTGAACCGGAAATTATAGTTGATTTAACCGATGTATCATACATGGATAGTACAGGGCTGGGTGTATTTATTGCATTGTTAAAAGCCAATAAGAAAAATAACGGCTCTTTGAAATTTGTTGGTGTATCAGAGCGCATCAAGCGCTTATTTGATATTACGGGCCTTACAGACATTTTAAACGTGAATTCACAAGTAGAAGGTGGCGTAAAATGAAACAGCCTTATGACTTTGTTGAGATGAAGATTCCTGCTAAGCCAGACTACGTAGCAATTATTCGACTGACGCTGTCTGGTGTAGCGAACCGGATGGGTTTTTCTTATGATGAAATTGAAGATATGAAAATTGCTGTGAGTGAGGCATGTACAAATGCCGTACAGCATGCTTACAAGAGTGAAGAAAATGGTGAAGTGAGAGTAGGTTTTGGTTTATTTGATGACCGTTTAGAAATCATGGTGGTCGATAAAGGTGAAAGCTTTAATTTTGAAGAGCTTAAGGAACATATAGGACCTTATGAAACATCAAAAGAAGTTGAATTTCTTCCTGAAGGTGGACTTGGTTTATATTTAATTGAGACACTAATGGACGAAGTGAAAATGGTCAATTCAAAAGGTGTAACGCTAATGATGACTAAGTATGTGCAAAGAGAGCAGGTGGAGAGTGATGAAAACACAGTCTCAACCTATGAAATTAACTAAAGAACAGGTTCAGGAACGAATTGAGCGCTTTCAAAAAACGCAGGATGAAGAAGCACAAAGTGATCTAGTAGTACATTACAAGAACCTTGTTGAATCTATTGCACGTCGTTATTCAAAAGGCAGAAGCTTACATGAAGATATTGTGCAGGTAGGGATGCTAGGACTGTTAGGAGCTATTAGAAGGTATGATGCTTCATTTGGAAGAAGCTTTGAATCGTTTGCTGTTCCTACAATCATTGGAGAGATTAAGCGATTTTTACGCGATAAAACGTGGAGTGTTCACGTACCGCGCCGCATTAAAGAATTAGGTCCTAAAATTAAAGCAGCTGTCGAAGAGCTAACAACCCGTTTACAGCGATCTCCTCAAGTAAAAGAAATTGCTGATCATATCGGAGTGACAGAGGAAGAAATTTTAGAAACGATGGAGATGGGGCAAAGTTATCAAGCGTTGTCTGTTGATCATTCCATTGAAGCAGACTCTGATGGAAGTACTGTTACAATCCTTGATTTAGTAGGTGAACAAGAGTCGGGTTATGAGAAAACTGATCAGCGCTTAGTGTTAGAAAAGATTCTTCATGTATTAAGCGATAGAGAAAAAGAAGTGATTCGCTATACATTTATTGAAAATCTGAGTCAAAAAGATGCCGGTGAGAAATTAGGGATTTCTCAAATGCATGTATCTCGACTGCAAAGAAGAGCTCTTGATAAGCTAAGGACTGCAGCTCGCTCAGATTCTAACGATTCGGAGTATATGTCGTGATGACAGTAGACCCGAATACAAAGTCGATTCAAACTCATATATACCAAGAGCCAAAGCAAGGGAACGTGTGTTGTGGAGATAGTTACTATGTCAAAGAAACGGATGACTATTTTCTATGTGCAGTAGCAGATGGATTAGGAAGCGGTGAACAAGCCAGAGCCGCTTCTGTAGCTGTTACGGATGTAGCGAAAGCTCATCATCATCTAGATGTGGATGAAATCATTTCTAAGTGCAACAAGGCTACTCGACATACAAGAGGCGCGGCAGTAGCTATTTTAAAAATTGATAAAAAACATAATGAATTTCATTACACAAATGTAGGTAATATCCGCTTTTATCTGTATTCTCCGGAGGGGAAATTAACGTACCCTCTGCCAATTCAAGGTTTTTTATCAGGGAAAATTCAAAAGTTCCGCACACAAACCTTCCCATATGACTCCGGTTCTAAATTTTTGATTCATACAGATGGCTTAGAATTAAAAGAGATTAAATCTGTTTTTGCTAACTCGATGAATGTAGATCAATTGTCGACACGGCTACAGGCAGCAATTCGATCTCATAATGACGATATTACGTATATCGCTGGTCATCTTCCAACTGCATAGCCTTTCTTTTTAGCTCACATGTGTTATTGCATGTGAGTTTTGTTACAATAGAGACAAAGTTTCATTTAGGTAGGAGGATAAGCTGTGTCTGTTGCAACGAAATTAGATAATCAAATTGTTCAACGTGTAAGTAAAGAGGTGGAGATTTCACAAAAGCAAGTACAAAACGTAATTGCTTTAGTAGAAGACGGTAATACAGTTCCCTTTATTGCTCGATATAGAAAAGAACAAACTGGTGCTTTGGATGAAGTCCAAATCCGGAATATTTTAGATTCCTGGAACTACTTAATGAATTTAGAGGAGCGTAAAGAGGAAGTTCATCGATTAATTGAAGAGCAAGGGAAATTAACTGAGGAACTGGCTGCTCAAATTCATCAAGCGAAGAAATTGCAGCAAGTAGAAGATTTATACCGCCCTTTTAAGCAAAAACGACGTACAAAAGCAACTGTAGCAAAAGAAAAAGGTCTTGAACCATTAGCACAGTGGCTACTAAGTTTCCCGCATTCTGACGTGAAGAATGAAGCGCAAACATACATAAATGAAGAAGCGGGAGTTCAATCTTCTGACGAAGCTATTCAGGGAGCCCTAGACATTGTAGCGGAACAAATTTCTGACGAAGCATCTTACCGTCAATGGATTCGTACGACCACTGTAAAAGATGGCATAATTGTTACTTCAGTCAAAGATCCGGAAAAAGATGAAAAAAATATCTATGAAATGTACTACGAATATACAGAAGCGGTAAAGCGAATCGTTCCTCATCGTATCTTAGCTATGAATAGAGGAGAAAAAGACGGTATTTTAAAAGTGAGTATTGATGCGCCTACAGATCGTATTCTTTCATATTTACATAAACAAGTAATCAAAAAAAGGGATTCTTCAGCTGAAAGTTATATCATCTCAGCTATAGAAGATGCTTATAAACGCTTAATAGAACCATCTATTGAACGCGAAATCCGTAAAGAGCTATCAGAAAAAGCGGAAGAAAGAGCCATTCACATCTTTTCTGAAAACTTACGAAAACTTCTTCTCCAGCCTCCATTGAAAGGGAAAGTGGTATTAGGAGTAGATCCAGCTTTTCGAACAGGCTGCAAATTAGCTGTAGTAGATGAAACAGGCAAGGTATTAAAAATTGATGTTATTTATCCACATCCTCCTGTGAGAAAAGCAGCTGAAGCGCAAAATAAATTAAAGAAAATGTTCGCTGAATACCCTATTGAAGTAGTAGCCATTGGAAACGGAACGGCATCTCGCGAAACGGAGCAATTTGTAGCGGATGTTCTTAAAGAAATTGAAAACCCAGTTTATTATTTGATTGTGAATGAAGCGGGAGCAAGCGTATATTCGGCTTCTGATGTTGCTAGAGAGGAATTTCCTGATTTTCAAGTAGAAGAGCGAAGCGCTGTATCGATTGCCAGAAGGCTGCAAGATCCGCTGGCTGAACTTGTGAAAATCGATCCTAAGTCGGTAGGAGTAGGGCAGTATCAGCATGATGTGTCTCAAAAGCAATTAAATGATTCACTGACTTTTATTGTAGAGACAGTAGTAAATCAGGTAGGAGTAAATGCAAACACGGCTTCTGCTTCGCTTCTACAATACGTTGCTGGTCTAAATAAGACAGTTGCTCAAAACATTGTAAAATATCGGGATGAAAACGGAAAGTTCTCTAACCGAAAACAGTTGAAGAAAATTCCGCGCCTAGGTGCTAAAACGTACGAGCAGTGTATTGGGTTTTTGCGTATTATAGAAGGTGAAGAACCTTTAGACAGAACGGGTATCCATCCTGAAACATATGGCGACGTTAAAAAGCTTTTAAAGAAAGCGGAAGTGAAAGAGACTGAGCTTGGAACGGAGAAAGTAAAAGAAGCATTAAAACATATTTCTTTACCCGAAATATCAGAAGAACTAAGCATAGGGGAGCTTACTTTAAAAGACATTATAGAAGCGCTCGTAAGACCGGAAAGAGACCCTCGTGATGAACTGCCAAAACCTTTGCTGCGTCAGGATATTTTGAAGCTAGAGGATCTAGCAAAAGGTATTCAGCTTGAAGGCACGGTGCGAAACGTCGTAGACTTCGGAGCGTTCATCGATATAGGAGTTAAGCAAGACGGTCTAGTCCATATTTCTAAATTAACGAATCGGTACGTTAAGCACCCCCTCGATGTCGTTTCAGTAGGAGATTTGGTGAATGTGTGGGTAGAAGACGTAGATATGAAAAAAGGAAGAGTCGCACTGACGATGATTCCACCTCATCAATAATAAAATTGCCTTTTCAGATTTTCTGAAAAGGCAATTTTATTTGTAAAAAGAAGTGATTTAAGAAGCGGAGTTATTTTTTTGATAAAAAAACCAACATTGATTGAGCAATTTTATTTGTGCACGGTCTTTTTCAGAATAAGCGCGCCTCATTTGTTTTTGTAGCCACATTGGCATAAGGACAATCACTCCTTTTCATTTATGATAAGGTAAATAGTGAGTATGTAATGAAGTGTATGCCCAAAGAGCTAGTCAGGTGATTTCATACAGTAGAGGAGTATATAAGATGAATGATAAGGATTTACAAATACTTGTAGAAGAAATTTCATTGAAGCTGTTTCACAAACCATTTCGTCATGAAGCCACTTTTAATTCTCGTTTACGTACGACAGGTGGAAGGTATTTATTACGTACATCTAATATAGAAGTAAACTACAAATACTTTGAACAATATGGCAGACAAGAAATAGTAGAAATTATTAAACATGAGCTCTGTCACTATCATTTGCATATTGAGGGGAAAGGGTATAAGCATGGAGATCAAGACTTTAAAAGGCTAATGAAAGAAGTAGGCGCCCCCCGCTTTTGTCAGGCATTGAAAAAAGAAAGTGATGGAAAGAAAAAAGAGCACATATATGTATGTATGCAGTGTGATCAAAAATATGTTCGAAAAAGAAAAGTGAACACGGTTAAATATGTTTGTGGAAAGTGTAAAGGTAAATTAAAAAAAATGTAGAAGATGCTTGACTAAAATAGATTGATTATGATAAATTAATAAAGCCGTCTCAAATAAACGGCAAAGAAATTACAAAAACTTATTGACATTACATATAATGTCGATTACAATGTAAGAAGTCTGATGAATATTATTCCACAGTAGCTCAGTGGTAGAGCTATCGGCTGTTAACCGATCGGTCGTAGGTTCGAGTCCTACCTGTGGAGCCATATGGAGAAGTACTCAAGTGGCTGAAGAGGCGCCCCTGCTAAGGGTGTAGGTCGTGTAAGCGGCGCGAGGGTTCAAATCCCTCCTTCTCCGCCATTTTATAATGGCCCGTTGGTCAAGCGGTTAAGACACCGCCCTTTCACGGCGGTAACACGGGTTCGAATCCCGTACGGGTCACCATTGATTTTTATTTACATATTCTGTGGAGGATTAGCTCAGCTGGGAGAGCACCTGCCTTACAAGCAGGGGGTCGGCGGTTCGATCCCGTCATCCTCCACCATTTGACTGTTTTATACATAATTTTGGATGGTCCCGTGGTGTAGCGGTTAACATGCCTGCCTGTCACGCAGGAGATCGCGGGTTCGATTCCCGTCGGGACCGCCATTTAAAATTATTGGGCTATCGCCAAGCGGTAAGGCAACGGATTTTGATTCCGTCATGCGTTGGTTCGAATCCAGCTAGCCCAGCCATAAAGAGCCATTAGCTCAGTTGGTAGAGCATCTGACTTTTAATCAGAGGGTCGAAGGTTCGAGTCCTTCATGGCTCATTTTCATTTCTTGCGGGTGTGGCGGAATTGGCAGACGCGCTAGACTTAGGATCTAGTGTCTTTACGACGTGGGGGTTCAAGTCCCTTCACCCGCATCTTATTCATTTTATGTATTTAGCGGTCGTGGCGGAATGGCAGACGCGCTAGGTTGAGGGCCTAGTGGGGGCGACCCCGTGGAGGTTCAAGTCCTCTCGGCCGCACCAAAAAAACTTTTCAAAAAGTGTTGACATAAGAAAATAGAAATGATATTATAATAAAGTCGCCAAAACAACGGCGGTAAACATCATAAGAAGCGCCCGTAGCTCAATTGGATAGAGCGTTTGACTACGGATCAAAAGGTTAGGGGTTCGACTCCTCTCGGGCGCGCCATATTGCGGGTGTAGTTTAGTGGTAAAACCTCAGCCTTCCAAGCTGATGTCGTGAGTTCGATTCTCATCACCCGCTCCAAATATATTGAACTTTGAAAACTGAACAAAGCGACAAACGTCAACGTTAATTTTTATTTTTTAAATTGAGCAAGTCAAACATTTCTTCGGAGAGTTTGATCCTGGCTCAGGATGAACG
>Ga0102589_1003299_pt1 | contig 17099 bp, 18 predicted proteins | sample AraplaMF_Col_mLB_FD_76858 | JGI IMG/M metagenome (GOLD analysis project Ga0102589, IMG submission 76858) | Arabidopsis root microbial communities from the University of North Carolina, USA - plate scrape MF_Col_mLB | ecosystem: Host-associated > Plants > Roots > Endosphere | place: USA... | reverse complement strand
ATGAAGCGATTAGAAATGCTTCGTTAAGCGCGATGACTTTTATGTACGCAGCTAAATATTATGGCTATGATACATGTCCAATGATTGGTTTCGATGAAAAAGCAGTACAAAGTGAATTAAATATGCCAGAGCATGTAATACCTGTTTTAATGATTACGATAGGGAAAAGTGATACGACTAAAGTTCGTCCAAGAGGATATCGAAAGCCAATTAGTGAGTTTGTTACATACGAATCGTTTTAATAAAATTTATTTAACTATAAAAACAAGGGGATTCTAAATGGAATCTTCTTGTTTTTGCAATTGACAAATAGAATGAAGTTTTATAATATATAAATCGTAATCATTACGTTTTAGTTTGCGATCTTTGAAAGAAAGGAGAATTACCTATGCGTGTAAATATTACATTAGCTTGTACGGAGTGCGGTGATCGTAATTATATTTCTAAAAAAAATAAACGAAACAATCCAGAACGTATCGAACTAAAAAAATATTGTCCACGATTAAAGCGAGTAACGTTACACCGTGAGACGAAGTAGAAGACTAGAGATATCTCTAGTCTTTTTTTTGTTAATAAGTTTTGGTTTTCTTTGTTATAATTACCTTAAATTGTAACAAAGGAGAGGGCATGGTGAATCAAAAAGATAAAGAAAGAAAAGAGCACGTAGCTCATATTATTGAAATTCCAGATGAATATAGGCTTGTTGTAGATGATCAAGAAGGGGTTGATGACCCGTATCATCTATTATGGTGGGGACATAAAGATGATGAGGAGAAACAGATACAAATTACATTAAATAGACATACTGGTAATTTAATTGAATTTAGGATAGATGATGGAAATTCTTTTTCGAGTGATAAGGGAGCGATAGAGGAGAATAAAGCAAGAGAGGTTGCAAATACATTCTTAAAAAAATATACAAAAGAAGGATATGAATTCTATACATATGTAACGGTTAAGGACGACAGGCGCGGTTGGAAAGAAGTAAATTATATGCAAGAAGTGAATAGCTATCCATTGCCGAATACTGGGTGTGTTGTGCGAGTGCACCCTTCAGATAATGTTGTGCATTTTCATTATAATGGACAAAAAGCCATAGAGAAAAAACCGTTATGGCCAAGTGAAATTGTTGGGGAGAATATCGTTTTAGAAAATTTGAAAGCTAGACAAGATATGAGACTTGTATTTGTAGATTTAACATACTCTTCATGTGAGTATGAAAACGGGGAAGAAGTAAAAGGGTACCATCTTGTATATGAACCAGAACCTAGTCATGCGTTTATTGATGCAAGTACAGGTAAAGATTTATATGGGCCAGAACACTATAAATTACCTTCTACAGTACTTGTTGATAAACTGCTAAAGAGTAGTCAAAAAAAAGATGTGTTTGATTTATTTGATTGGGACAAGGGGAAGTTTGTCAAAATAGATGAAAAAGTAGATGAGGATGAAGTCCGGATAAAATTTGTATTAAAAGAAGAATTACAAAAAGAAATAGAAGAGAAGGATTCATATTCAATGGATGAGTTTTATAAAAAACATTTTCCAATGTTGAAACATGATGAATTCGTTGTAATTACTCTAGATAAAGAAACAAATCAATTGCTTTCTTTTTTTATGTGGAAGGATGAGAAAAAAAGGAAAACAATCTTATCGAGAGAGCAATGTTTAAGCAAGGCACTTCAATTTTTAGAGCATATTATCCCAGATGCGACAAAGTATGTTCAACTTTGGGATAATTATGAGGAGGAAGAGGGGATAGAGAGGTTTTCCTTTTCAATCTATGTAAATGACATTCATGTAGAGCGGAAATATATTATGATCAACATCAATGCAGAAAATGGTGCTGTGATGCACTACTCTGGAGAGTCTGGCAACTTTATAAAAGAATTACTTGCATATGAAACAACACCAAAAGTAACAAAAGAAAAAGCGTTAGAAATATACAGAGAGGCTATCCGAGTTAAATTAGAATGGTTTGTAGATCATGATGCAGAGGAAACGAAATACAAACTACTGTACAAACAAACGACAGATGAAAAACATAAAGAACCTTTTGATTGTAGTCGGGAAATTCGTTATATTGATGCCCAAACTGGGAGAAAGATTTGGAGTAAGTAAAGTAAAAAGAGTTATTTTTCAAAGAAAATAACTCTTTTTATTTTTATAATTTGCCTGTTCGTTTTTCAAAATTAAATGTGATAGGAAGATTGGAAGAAGAATTATCACTTTTAAATGTTACTTTCCATTCTTTAGTATGGGCTTTAATTTCAAAATTAAGAAGATTCATCGCTCTACGTTTATCTATTTCTAAAAACATATTATGAATTTCTGGTTCTTGCTGTAAATTAAGAGCCTTTAGTGTGACTGTTAATGTGAAAAAATTTTGCCCTTCATATACTATTTTTGATATTTTTGTTTTTTGTGTATTTAACAGTATATAAAAACGGTCTGATGGAGTTAATTGTACAGAGTCATCAGTAATTTCATTCTCGCTATTATAAAGTTCAACTAAGAAAGATGTACTATGGGAAGAATGTTTTTTGCTTGTAATCTGTAATTCAGTAGGAATCATCGGTATTTCATAAAAATCATTCCTTATTATGTTATTGTAATCCTCTGAAAATTTACGGACTTCTTTTGGAAAAGAGTCTTCTTGTGTACTTAAAAAAGTTTTATGTTGCTTTGGAGTTTTTTTACTAAAATTTAATGTTTCTTTAAAGTAATAATTGGATCCAGTTAAAAATAAAAAACTACAAATTAATAAAAAAATTCGATACGGATTTTGAAAGTTAAAGAACAGTAGTATACATGTAATAAATCCAATTACATAGAAAATAAAGATAAGTAGTTCTAGTTTTGAGTGAAAGGAGAAACCATAATTATGAAAAAATTTCATTCCAATTATAATTTGAGCTCCAAAAAACAAAGAAATTCCAAATTGAAAAAATAATAAATCAGGCCCTCTCTTAATAACAAAAGTAATGAACGAAATGAAAAGTAAAAATACCCCTAAATAAATTGTTACATTTAATAATCGATCTAATGTAAGCATGAATAGTTTCCCCTTTAATAGCATATTCATATATAAATAACAATTTTATATAATTATAATATAACAATAAAATATTTTAAATGTTGGAAGTGTTGAGTTTTATAAATAAACTGTACAGACACAAACAACCTCAAGCCCACATACACATAATAAAGACCACTATTTTGGCGGAGGTGAAAGGTTTGAGTCTATTCGCCGCAATTGGATATATGGTTCGAGAAGTGTTTGTCTTTGTTTCTTATGTGAAAAATAATGCGTTTCCGCAGCCGTTATCATCAGATGATGAGAGAAAGTACTTAGAGTTAATGGAGCAAGGTGATGCTCAAGCGAGAAATCTTTTAATTGAACATAATTTACGGCTTGTAGCTCATATCGTTAAAAAATTTGAGAACACAGGAGAAGATGCAGAAGATTTAATTTCAATTGGTACGATCGGGCTCATTAAAGCGATCGAGAGCTATTCTGCAGGAAAGGGAACGAAGCTTGCGACGTATGCAGCACGCTGTATTGAAAATGAAATTTTGATGCATTTACGTGTACTAAAGAAAACGAAAAAAGATGTTTCACTTCATGATCCGATCGGGCAAGATAAAGAGGGCAATGAAATATCGCTTATTGATATATTAAAATCAGAGTCTGAAGATGTAATTGATATGATTCAGCTTAGTATGGAGTTAGAAAAAATTAAAGAGTATATCGATATTTTAGACGAAAGAGAAAAAGAAGTGATTGTGAAACGTTTTGGACTTGGGCTAGATAAGGAGAAAACACAGCGGGAAATCGCTAAGGCGCTTGGTATTTCTAGAAGCTACGTATCACGGATTGAAAAGCGTGCTTTAATGAAAATGTTCCACGAGTTTGTCAGGGCAGAGAAAGAGAAAAAAGCGAAAGAGTAAAGTGTATTAGAAGCAGCCATATTTAAAATAGGCTGCTTTTCTTATTGTAAATAAGAAAAGAAAACGCGTTATGCTAAGAAGAAATACATGTTCACTGTTGAAAATGACGGATTCTATCTGTAATATTAGAAGGTGCTAAATAATTTAAGAATAATACCATACTTAGTTTTCTGTATATATAATAAGGCTGCTTTATATGATATGTGGGAATAAGAACCAATTTTACATATGATATAGAAAGAAAAGAAGGGAAAACTAAAGTTATAGACTGATTAGGGGGTTTCGCAATTTGCGACGTACATTATATCGACTTATGATAGAACTTACAAATGGTCGCTTTACTTCTTATATATTACGTAAATTTGCACAATCTCGTTTGAGCTCTATCATTATTCCATCGTATGCGAAAGTTTTTCAAATTAATCAAGATGAGATGGAAAAGGGTTTGAAGGAATATAGAACATTGCATGAATTATTTACGCGTAAGCTAAAAGAAGGAAAGCGTAGTATTGATACAGATGCATCGAGTATCGTTAGTCCTGTTGATGGTGTTTTTGCAGATCATGGTCCTATTGAGGATACAAAAACATTTGATATTAAAGGAAAGCGCTATTCAATCGTGGATATGCTAGGTAATGAAGAACGTGCAACGCGATATGCAGGCGGTACATATATGGTAATTTATTTGAGTCCAAGTCATTATCATCGCATTCATAGTCCGCTTTCTGGTTCTGTGACTGAAAGATTTGTACTCGGTAGAAAATCATATCCGGTAAATGCAGCTGGTATGGAATACGGGAAAGAACCACTGTCAAAAAATTATCGTTCTGTTACAGAAGTAAGCAGTGATGGCGAGCATATGGCTCTTGTAAAAGTAGGGGCCATGTTTGTTAATAGTATTGAGCTTTTGCATGAGAGAGACACTGTTCAAAAAGGTGAAGAAATGGCATACTTTACATTTGGTTCAACAGTTGTGTTATTGTTTGAAAAAGATATGATAGAAGTAGTGCAGGAATTAAAGAGTGGACAAGAGCTTCGTCTTGGTGAAAAAATAGCTACTCGCTTAGCTCATAAATAAAGAAAAGCTTTTATAACCGTAAGTAAGAGTTATGGGCAAAGATACTTAATGATGAAATCCCCTAGATGGGAGTACTTGTTTATTCGAGAGCCATCGTAGGATGGCTCTTTTTACAGGGCATCTAATAATTTATCCTTTAACTGTTTGATTGGTAAGGGCTGATTAAACTTTCACTTTATATGTAATCAAGATGATTTGACAAGCTTGTCCTCTAATGAGCGTCTAATGATTTCTTGTTTTATAAGTAAAATGAAGTCGGGATTTAATTTTAGTTCTTTTGCTTTATAATAAGACTCAGTGAGTAACTCAGTGGATAACTGTTCCATATGTTTTGTTTTCAAGGTGAGTCACCTCCTAATAATATAAGGATTGATTCGTTGATGCATTTAATGTACCAAAAAAATATGACAGTCACAAACGAGTGGTTATCCACATACCTAGGTGGATAAAGTGTGTATAGTTTGTTAGTAAATTCCAAATTAACTGAAAAATTAATGTGGAAAATGTGTACAATTTTATCCACAGGTTATATATCGAAAAATGTTGTCGAAAAATTTTATGAAAAATCCTCAAAGAGGTGAAAGAAATTGAAACTATTTTTACCAAATGAATATGTGAAAAATGTATATCATGTTCAACCAGAAGATTTAAAAAAACGTGGGATTAAAGGCGTTATTACTGACTTAGATAACACTTTAATTGAATGGGATCGTCCCAATGCAACACCGCAACTTGAAAAATGGTTCTTGGAAATGAAAGAGCAAGGCATTCAAGTAACGGTCGTTTCAAATAATAATGAGCAACGTGTAAAAGATTTTGCTGATCCATTAGGTATTCCATTTATTCATAGTGCACGTAAACCATTTGTTCGCGCATTTAAGCGTGCGATACAAGAGATGCGTTTGCAGCCAGATGAAGTTGTAGTAATTGGAGATCAGTTACTGACGGACGTGCTTGGTGGCAACCGAGTAGGCCTTCATACAATTTTAGTTGTACCGGTAGCACAAACGGACGGATTAGTAACGCGCTTTAATCGAAAAATTGAACGAAGAATTATGAAAAATATGAAGAAAAAAGGTTTAATTAACTGGGAGGAATAAAGTTTGACTGAAACAATTAAATGTATTGGTTGCGGTGTAGAAATTCAAACAGAAAATAAAAACGAAGTGGGGTATGCTCCTGCCTCATCTTTAGAGAAAGAACAAGTTATTTGTCAACGTTGTTTTCGCTTGAAGCATTACAATGAAATTCAAGATGTATCGTTAACAGATGATGACTTCCTACGCATTTTAAATGGAATTGGAAAATCAGATGCATTAGTAGTCAAAATTGTAGATATTTTTGATTTTAATGGTAGCTGGTTACCTGGCTTACATCGTTTCGTAGGGAATAATAAAGTATTACTTGTTGGAAATAAAGCTGATTTAATTCCAAAGTCAGTAAAACATGATAAAGTAAAACATTGGATGCGCTATAGTGCAAAGCAGCTAGGATTAAAACCAGAAGATGTCTTTTTAATTAGTGCAGCGAAGGGACAAGGAATCGCTGAACTAGCAGATGCTATTGAGTATTATCGCGGCGGCAAAGATGTTTATGTTGTTGGATGTACGAATGTAGGGAAATCGACATTTATTAATCGTATGATTAAAGAATTTAGTGATGAGACTGAAAATGTAATTACAACATCTCATTTCCCAGGAACAACACTTGATTTAATTGATATTCCATTGGACGAAGAGTCTTCTTTATATGATACGCCAGGTATTATTAACCACCACCAAATGGCTCATTATGTTGGAAAGCAGAGCTTAAAGCTTATTACACCAACAAAAGAAATTAAGCCGATGGTATTCCAATTAAATGAAGAACAAACGTTATTCTTTAGTGGATTGGCACGTTTTGATTATGTAAGTGGTGGTCGTCGTGCATTTACTTGTCACTTCTCGAATCGCTTAACAATCCATCGTACAAAGCTTGAGAAAGCAGATGAATTATATAAAAATCATGCCGGGGATTTACTAAGCCCACCAACGCCAGAAGAATTAGCAAATATGCCTGAGCTAGTGAAATACGAATTTAATATTCGTGAACCTAAAACGGATGTTGTATTCTCTGGATTAGGATGGGTTACTGTGAACGAACCAGGAGCAAAAATTGTTGCACACGTACCAAAAGGAGTAAGTGTTTCACTACGTAAATCTTTAATTTAATATGGAGAGGGATTTATGAAACAATTATATGGTGTAATCGGAAATCCAATTGGACATTCATTATCACCCGTTATGCATAACGATGCATTTGAACACTTGAATATGGATGCCCATTATCATGCGTTCCTTGTTGAAGAGGAATTGCTAGGGGAAGCAGTAAGAGGTTTAAAAGCATTAGGTATTTCAGGATTTAATGTAACAACTCCGCACAAAGTTGCTATTATGGAGTATTTGGATGAGATTGACCCATTGGCAAGGAAAATCGGTGCAGTAAATACAGTGGTTCATAAGGATGGAAGATTAATTGGCTATAACACAGACGGGATTGGTTTTGTTCGAGCGCTGCAGTCAATTAGTAATGAACCACTTCAAGGGAAACGTATTTTGTTACTTGGTTCAGGTGGTGCTAGCCGAGCTATTTATTTTTCTCTTGCTGATGTAGGTGTAAAAGAGATTGATGTAGCCAATCGTACAGTAGATAAGGCAAAGGAACTTATTGCTGCACGTACGGCCGATGTTAATTCTGTTGCTTTGTCGTTAGAAAAAGCGACAGAAGAACAAGGAAATTATGATATTATCATTCAGACGACAACGATAGGTATGCATCCACACGTAGAACATACGCCATTACAAATTTGTTCGTTAAAAAAAGGAACGATTGTATCAGATATAATTTATAATCCATTTGAAACGAAAATTTTATGTGAGGCAAAAGAGCAAGGTGCAATCATTCAAAATGGTATTGATATGTTTGTTTATCAAGGAGCACTTGCATTTGAAATGTGGACAGGACGCACGCCAAATATCGAGAGAATGAAACAATTAGTTATAGAAAAGCTTGGAGGCTAACATATATGTTAACAGGAAAACAAAAAAGATTTTTACGTGCACAAGCACATCATTTAACACCAATTTTTCAAGTAGGAAAAGGCGGAGTAAATGAAAATATGATTAAACAAATCGCAGATACTTTAGAAGCTCGTGAGTTATTTAAAGTAAGTGTATTACAAAACTGTGAATTTGATCGCCGTGAGGTTGCGGAAGAACTTGCAAAAGGTGCACGTGCTGAAATCGTTCAAGTAATTGGAAGCACAATCGTTTTATACAAAGAATCAAGAGAAAATAAACAAATTAAGCTTCCTCGATAAAAAGACTAGCGTGCGCTATTTTTATCGTTTATGCGTAATGATGTAGAGAGCGAAACCAATTGAACTTTTATTAATAGCAACTCTCTTCATTCCTAACCGAGGAGAGTTGCTGTATGTAAAAGGAAGGGGCGTTTCTTTTGAGAAAAATTGGCATCATTGGCGGTACATTTGATCCGCCTCACTATGGACATTTGCTAATTGCAAATGAAGTATATCACGCTTTGAACTTGGAAGAAGTATGGTTCTTGCCAAACCAGATTCCGCCACATAAACAAGGGCGGAATATTACAAGTGTAGAAAGTCGTTTACATATGTTAGAGCTCGCGACTGAGGCAGAAGAGCACTTTTCTATTTGTTTAGAAGAGCTAAGTAGGAAGGGCCCATCTTATACGTATGACACTATGTTACAATTGACGAAGAAGTATCCGGATGTGCAGTTTCACTTTATTATTGGTGGGGATATGGTTGAGTATTTACCGAAGTGGTATAACATTGAAGCTTTACTTAATCTTGTAACGTTTGTTGGAGTTGCAAGACCTGGGTATACATTGCATACACCATATAAGATTACTACAGTGGAAATTCCGGAATTTGCAGTTTCTTCATCCTTATTACGTGAGAGATATAAGGAGAAGAAAACGTGTAAATATTTACTTCCCGAAAAAGTACAGGTATATATCGAGAGGAATGGGTTGTATGAATCGTGAGAATGCACTGCATATTGTCAAACAACAAATGCATGAAAAACGTTATATACACACAATTGGTGTAATGGAGACAGCGATTGAGCTTGCTAAGTTATACGGTGTGGACGAGAAAAAAGCAGAGATGGCAGCTATATTCCATGATTATGCGAAATGTAGAGCAATTTCAGAGATGGAAGAAATTATTAAACGTGAAGATTTGCCGAAAGACTTACTTTGCTATAACAAAGAGTTATGGCATGCACCTGTTGGGGCATACTTAGTAGAAAAAGAAGTAGGCATTACGGATTCTGAAATTTTGCAAGCTATTACATATCATACAAGTGGTCATGAGAATATGACGATGTTAGATAAAGTGATTTATGTAGCTGATTACATTGAACCTGGGCGAAAGTTTCCAGGAGTGGAAGAGGCTCGTAAACTCGCATATACGGATATAAATCAAGCTTTATTATTTGCGTTAAAGAGAACAATTCAATTTTTAATGGAAAAAGATCAGACGATTTATCCATTAACATTCCAAACATACAATGCAGTTATCAAGGAGGAAATGAGTAAATGAACGATAAAGATTTATTAGTATTAGCGGCAAAAGCAGCTGATGATAAGAGAGCAGAAGATATGGTTGTCCTAAATATGCAAGGTATTTCACCAATTGCAGATTATTTCATTATTTGTCACGGGAATTCAGACAAACAAGTGCAAGCAATTGCACGTGAAATTAAATCAAAAGCACATGAGTTCCAAATCGACGTACAACGTATGGAAGGGTTTGACGAAGCACGTTGGGTATTAGTTGATCTTGGAGATGTAGTTGCTCATGTATTCCATAAAGATGAGCGTAATCACTATAATTTAGAGCGTCTATGGGGCGATGTGCCACGTGAAGATATTACAGAAGAGTTAGGCCAATGAAATACGAACAATTTGCATTGTTGTACGACGAACTAATGAATGATGTCCCTTATGATAAATGGGTGGAATTTACAGAGGAAAGTTTACAGCAGGCAGATATGAAAGAGGCAAAAATTCTTGATGTAGCATGCGGTACAGGTAATGTAACCCTGCCGCTTGTGCAAAAGGGTTACGATTTAATAGGTGTCGATCTTTCAGAAGAAATGTTAACAGTCGCTCAGCAAAAACTAGGAGGAGAGGGATACTTTATTCCTTTTTATCAACAAGACATGCGAGAGCTTGATGTTCCAGGTGAGTTTGATTGTGTAACCATCTTTTGTGATTCATTAAATTATGTATTGCAAGAAGATGGAGTACAAGAAACATTTAGAAGAGTATTTCACCATTTACGTCAAGATGGTTTGTTTTTATTTGATGTACATTCTTTATATAAAATACATCATGTATTTCAAAATGAAACGTATACAGTGAATGGAGAAGAAATATCTCTTATTTGGAATTGCTTCCCTGGTGAAGAATCAAATAGTGTAGAGCATGATTTAACATTCTTTGTTCAAGATCCAGAAGAAGATGTGTACCATCGGTTTGACGAATGTCACGTGCAACGTGCATATCAAGTGGAAGAGTTAACGAAATGGCTTGAAGAAGCAGGTTTTACAGTGCTTCGTGTAACAGGTGATTTTGAGCGACTTGAAGTTACAGAACAAACAGAGCGTATTTTCTTCATGGCGAAGAAAAACGGATAAAAACAAAAGCAACCGAGAAGGTTGCTTTTGTTTTATAAAGAAGATGTATTTTTAGTTCTAGCATAATCTGAAGATTATATGCGTAAAGTGTGGGAATAGTAGTTGAAGTGAAAATGTATTGTAAAAAAGTAAGTATTTATAAAAAGGATTTGGAATGAAAATGACGTATTTATTATGTGTGTTTATTGAATTGCTGATCAACGCATTCTAAATCTTCATCAAATTTTTCATGTGTTCGCTCGATTAACTTATGGAACATATCTCCAACGTGTTCTTCTAAAACCCGAATGCCTTCCCCGGTAACGCCGCCTTTCACGCAAACCTTTTCTTGTAAGGTAGGTAATGTGAAGATTTCTTTTTCAAGTAATTTCCCCATCCCCACGACCATTTCACTTACTAAAGTAGTAGCCTCTTCGTGTGTAATATTTGTTTTATCTACAGCAGCGTTAATGAAGCATTGTAGTAAATAACTAAAGAAAGCAGGACCGCAACTTGCTATATCAGATGAAACACGTGTTATATCTTCTTCTATTACAAGAGGTGTAGAAATATTTTTGAATAGACGAAGTAGTTTTTGTTGCCATTCTTCAGAGCAATTATCTCCAAATGTAAATAGTGAGGCGCCAGAGAGCGCGCGATTTGTGATACTTGGAATGATACGCGCGACGTGGCAAGGTACGAGAGTCTCTAATTGTGATGGAGATATTGGACTTGTAATAGAAACTAAGCACGTTTCATCAGAAAAATGTTCAGCGTATTTTTTTAGGATAGGGTATATATCTATCGGCTTAACACAAATAAAAATAAGTTGTGATTGTTCGATTACTTCCGGGATTGTTTTTGCTATCTGAACAGAAGGGTATTTTTCTTTTATATGATATGCTTTTGCAGGCGTCCGATTAATGATTGTAAGGCACGAAGGTTTGACAGCACGGGTTTCTAAAAATGCATCGATTAGTATATTCCCCATGTTTCCTGTCCCTATAATTCCTATGTTCAAAGTTTCATCCCTCCTTCGTAACAGCTTTCTCCTAAACAATATGAATGATGTTATAAATTTATGATTAGAGGTGTAAAATGATGTGGGATTTTCCGAAAAAGTGGTTAGGTTTAGTAGCTATTATTGGAACTTTACTTTTTCTTGTTTTTTGGAAAACGAATCAGAGTGTAGAACGAACGCCTATTACAATGAATGTACAAGAGAAGGAGATAGAAAAAAAGGGTAAACCGAAAATATCGGATACAAAGGAACAGAAAAGAACAATTATAATTGATGTGAAAGGAGCGGTCAGTAAAGAAGGGGTATATGAAATGAAGGAAGGAGATCGCGTAAAGGATGCGGTTCAAAAGGCTGGTGGTTTTTTATCAGAAGTAGATATGAAAAAAGTGAATTTAGCACAAATTGTACAAGATCAAATGCTTCTTTATATACCGAGTAAAAATGAGTCAGAACAAGGGGTGCTTACTTCTTCTAAGGAAGATGGTAAGATTCGAATAAATACAGCGGCGAAAGAACAACTAGAAAAAATTACAGGGATTGGCTCTCGAAAGGCAGAAAGTATTTTGAAATATCGAGAAGAACATGGTCCGTTTCAGAAAATAGAAGATTTATTAGAGATTGATGGGATTGGTGCGAAGTCTCTTGAAAAGATAAAAGATCAAATTATTATTCCGTAAAAGATTGACGAAGTTTTTCTTCTTTCGCTACACTACAAGTAGACAAAAAAGTAGGTGAAAAATATGGAACGAATTTCATGGGATCAATATTTTATGACGCAAAGCCATCTACTATCTTTGCGTAGTACATGTACAAGGCTTGCGGTAGGAGCGACAATCGTTCGCGATAAACGAATTATTGCTGGTGGGTATAATGGTTCAATTAAAGGTGGCGTACATTGTATAGATGATGGTTGTTACGTAATCGATAATCATTGTGTTCGGACAATTCATGCCGAAATGAATGCTTTATTACAATGTGCCAAGTTTGGTGCGAAAACAGAGGAAGCAGAAATTTACGTTACGCATTTCCCTTGTTTACAATGTTGTAAGGCAATTATTCAAAGTGGTATTACAGCGGTTTATTATGCGCAGGATTATAAAAATCATCCATACGCCATAGAGTTATTTGAACAAGCGAATGTAACAGTGAAGCACGTTCCACTAGAATATGATATTGCTGCATTAGAGGAGCAAAAACGTTATACGGAGTTAAAAGAATTATTTGCGTCTTTCGAAAAAGATAATTTATCAATGGAAGAATTACAGCATGTATTCACGAAAGCAAAAATGATGCTATAAGGAGTGAGTATAAGTTGCATGAACAATGGGGCTATATTGCAATCTCTTTTATAATGGGGATTGCAATCGCCTTTTCCTTGTCATTTTTATGGATTGCTTGTTGTTTCGTTTTATATGTTTTCTTCTGTTTATATCGTACTTCGCGTAAAACCTTCATTTTTTGTATGATAGCGTGTTTTAGTGGTGCTATGTACACTTCGTATGTTCAAGGACAAAATAAGCCTCTAGGAGAGCCCTATGAAGCTACAAGAGGGGTGATACAAAATACACCTCTTATTAATGGGGATCGCCTATCTTTTCAATTTGAAGATCAGAATAAAAATACAGTGCAGTTAAGTTACAAAATGAAATCAGCCTTGGAAAAGAAACAATTACAACAATTATATGCGGGAGTATCCTGTGTATTCAAAGGTGAGAGGAAAGAACCGCAAACTGCTCGGAATTTTCATGGTTTTGATTACCGAGATTATTTATATAAACAAAATATTCATTTTATATTCCATGCTACATATATTTCTGAGTGCCAAAAAACATCATTATCATTTGTGCAATGGATTCTTTTTTATAGGCAGCACATAATCTTTAAAGTTACAGAAATGTTTCCAGAGCAATCAGGTGCTTTTATGAATGCATTATTATTTGGTGACCGACAACAAATGACGTTTGAAGTTGAAGAACAGTATCAGCAATTTGGTCTTGTGCATTTATTGGCGATTTCAGGGTCGCATATTGTTCTGTTAATGGTGATAGTTTACTTTGTTTTACTGAGAAGTGGTGTGACGAAGGAGATGGCGACAGTATTTCTAATTGTTTGTATTCCAGTGTACATGATTATAGCAGGCGCATCACCGTCTGTTATAAGAGCTTCTATAACAGGTGTTTTATTGTTGGTTGCTTTCATTTGTTCTGTTCGCTTATCTAGTTTAGATGCCTTAAGTATAACGGCTATATGTATGCTTATATACGACCCATATCTTGTTTTTAATATAGGATTTCAATTTTCATTTGTAGGTAGTTTCGCTTTAATTTTATCTGCTCCGATACTACTAAGGCATAGTAATGGAATAATTCGAAATGCTATTTATATTTCTATTATCTCGCAGCTCGTTAGTACCCCGATTTTGTTATATCATTTTGGTTATTTTTCTCCATATAGTATTTTCCTCAACCTCATATACGTTCCATTTTTATCTATACTTGTATTACCATGTAGTATTATTATTCTGGTATTTATACCAATTATCCCATTTCTCGCAAAAGGACTTGCAAATATACTGTCAGTAGGTTTAATTATTTCTAATAATTTACTAAGTTATTGTGAAAGCTTACCGTTTCCCCGCCTTGTTTTCGGGCAAACATCTATACTTCTTATAGTTGTATATTGTGTGATGATTGTTAGTATATTGATCGTCTTGGAAAGAGGGCTGCCGAAAAAAATTGTATTCATAGTCATGAGTGGATTTCTTTTTATTAGCACGTGTCATTATGTATACCCGTATTTTCGCGAGAGTGGGAGTGTGACATTTATTGATGTTGGACAAGGTGATGCAATATTAATTCGACTTCCATATGATAAAGGGGTTTATCTTATTGATACAGGTGGAACACTTCGGATAAATAAAGAAGAATGGCAACGGAAAAAGCATGAATTTTCTGTTGGTCACGATATTCTTGTTCCTTTTTTGCAAAAGGAAGGTGTGAAAACAATTGATAAATTAATCATAACGCATGGAGATGCGGATCATATAGGTGCCGCATCAGATTTATTATCGTATATAACTGTAAAAGAAGTTGTATTTGGTCAAAAGAAACAAGAGACAGTATTAGAAAAGGTGTTAAAGAAAAAGGCATTAGAAAAAGAAGTGAAAATAAGTATAGTGGAAGAAGGGGAGTGTTGGAGTATAAATGGAGCGGAATTTTTTATACTAGCTCCGAAAGGGAAAGAAAAAAGTGAAAATAACTCTTCAATTGTAATGTGGGCCAAATTAGGAGGATTAACATGGCTGTTTACAGGTGATTTAGAAGAAGAGGGAGAGGAACTTTTAGCATCGACATATCCATATTTACGGGCGGATGTTTTAAAAGTTGCGCATCATGGGAGTAAAACGTCATCTACAGCACCTTTTTTGAGGCTTATACAGCCTAGTATAGCGATTGTTTCTGTGGGAGAACGGAATAGGTATGGACATCCGGATAAGGAGGTGATAGAGCGTTTTGAGAAGATGGGTACTGAAGTATGGCGAACGGATAAACAAGGTGCTATTTCCTATGTTTTTAAAGGGGAAACCGGAACCTTTAAAAGTAAAATCACATATGATGAAATACATAATAGATGAAAAAGAGAAGACTGCCATGAAATGGCAGCCTTTAAGAACCGATGAATTTAATAACAGTTGCAATAATGAAAAGTGTTGCGAAAAAACCAAATGAGACGATAAATCCTACCCCTGAATCAATAGCGTCATTGCGTTTACTTTGAACATTTTGTTCAAAATCATTCATTTAGAATCCCTCCCCAACATTCCACTTTAGTATAAAATATTGTCAGAAAAAAATCTACAATTTCCATATGAAGAGGAACCGAGTATTTTTACTACTTTCTAGTTCGTTAAGTGACATGAGTTTTTCGTTTCCAAGCATGTTAAGAGTTGGCACTTATACTCGGATTTTTATTGTGAATAATAAAGGGAAGGTGATTACCGCACACCAATAAGAAACCCGGGACTTATTGCGTGGCGTTTAATATAAATAAAGGGGCGGGTTGTAAAGCCTGTTCCTTTGTACTTGTAAAACAAAAGCTAGGGCATTAGTATAAATATATATTGCCAAGTTAGGGAGTAGGAAAAAAGTATGAGTGATATACATAAAAAAATTAATAAGAAGCAGTTTGCTCCGTTATATTTACTGTATGGAACGGAAGCGTTTTTTATAAATGAAACGATAAAGCTTATTACAACAGAAGCACTTGAAGAGGAAGATCGAGAATTTAATGTTGTGACATACGATTTGGAAGAATCCTATTTAGAAGATGTGGTTGAGGATGCGCGTACACTTCCTTTTTTTGGGGAACGGAAAGTACTATTAATGAAATCACCACTTTTTTTAACTTCACAAAAAGAAAAGTTAGAACAAAATATAAAAATTTTAGAAGAATATATTGGTGAACCTTCTCCATTTTCTATTCTTGTTTTTGTTGCGCCTTACGAAAAACTCGATGAACGAAAAAAAATTACAAAACTATTAAAGAAAACAGCGGATGTAGTAGAAGCGAATGCGATGCAAGTGCAAGATGTTCAGAAATGGATTGGTGCTCGTGCTGATGAAGTACATGTGCATATTGATAATGCAGCTGTTAGTTTGTTATTAGAGCTTGTGGGAAGTAATGTAACGATGTTGGCGAAGGAAATGGACAAGTTAACGTTATACGTTGGTATGGGCGGAGAGATTACACCAAAACTTGTTACAGAGCTTGTGCCGAAGTCTGTGGAGCAAAATGTATTTGCTTTGACAGAAAAAGTAGTGAAAAAGGATATTGCGGGTGCAATGCAAATTTTAGATGGATTATTTACGCAGCAGGAAGAACCGATTAAATTGCTTGCGTTATTAGTGAGTCAATTCCGCTTGCTGCATCAAGTGAAAGAGTTGCAACAACGTGGTTACGGACAAAATCAAATCGCGTCTCATATTGGTGTACATCCGTATCGTGTAAAGTTGGCGATGAATCAAACGAAGTTTTTCTCTTTTGAAGAATTAAAAAAAGTTATTATAGAATTAGCGGAAGCTGATTATAGTATGAAGACGGGGAAAATGGATAAGAAACTTGTGCTTGAGTTTTTCCTGCTGCGGCTAAATCATATGTAGTGATACAAAAAAGTTCATGTACTTGTTACGTGAACTTTTTTGTATATAAAAAAACGATCCAAATGGATCGTTTTTTAAACGCCTTACGCGTTTACTTGTTTCGCTAAGCGAGATTTTTGACGAGCTGCAGCGTTTTGGTGGATAAGACCTTTACGAGCTGCTTTGTCAAGTTTTTTAGAAGCAGTTTT
>Ga0102589_1003295_pt1 | contig 17102 bp, 11 predicted proteins | sample AraplaMF_Col_mLB_FD_76858 | JGI IMG/M metagenome (GOLD analysis project Ga0102589, IMG submission 76858) | Arabidopsis root microbial communities from the University of North Carolina, USA - plate scrape MF_Col_mLB | ecosystem: Host-associated > Plants > Roots > Endosphere | place: USA... | reverse complement strand
TCAAGTGAAGTTCATCCATCAACTATTTGGAATTGCTGCTTAAGACTAGATTCCACTAGGAAACTTTTTGCCTCTTTATATCTTTCCTAAGTATTTGCACCAGAACCTTTTGATATTGAAGCACTCTAAATTGCAAGAACTTATAACGATCCCATGTTTTAAAAATCATTGTCATATATATGATAAAAAGAACCATTATTGCAATTAAATAAGTTGTTTTATATTTTTAATGTTTTCTGGATACAATTCAGCTAGCATTTTAACTGGACTGTCTTTCCAGAATTTACTGAAAGGTGTGATCATCTTTTTCTCTATCATCCATTTCTTCACCCCTATTCTATGTAATTCTGATATAGAAATTGAAGATGTTTCAATTTCATTTCGAATGATTGTTATCGCTTCTCCCTTATTCATCCAAGTCTTATTTGGTGCTACTCTTAAATCCCATGGTTTAAATTGACCTGGAAATGCTGCGTTTAACATTTCATATGGACTATCTCTAAAGAATTTGTTTAATGGGGTACGTAATCCTTGTTGTATTACCCAATGTAATGAATATTGTTCCTTCATATCCTCTGTAGATAAATTCAGATTTTGTACTATATCTCTAAAAATCTTTAAACTTTCTTCTTTACTTTTCCAACAATTATTTGCCCCCTTCTTTAATTCCCATGGCTGAAATTGATTTGGATACGCCTCATTTAATATTTGATACGGACTAGAATTCCAATGGATTTGAAGAGGAGAATCTAAATATCTTTCTTTCAACCACCTATGATCAAACGTATTTAACAGCTCTTCTCTTGATAACTGTTCTTTTTCTTCAATCCAATAATATAAAACTTCTAATGCCTTTTCCTTTGTCCAATAGTTTTTAGGTGTACTTTTGAATTCCCATGGTTCAAATCGATTTGGAAATGCTGCATCTAACATTTGATACGGACTATCTTTAAAACAAATACTACACGCACCACCTAGTTTCCATTTTTTTATTAGTTCCAAATTCCAATTATCTTTAATCTCTTTCTCATTCCATTTCAAAATATCGTTAACTAAATGACGTGTTAACAATTTTATTATTTCTCTTTGTGTATCTTCCTTCCATGTCCCTTTAGGAAAAAAACGCCTTTTCCCAGATAAAATCTCTTCATAAATCTCTACAATCGTCTGTTTCATTAGAATTTCTATCTCCTTGCCCATATATGAAAGCGTTTTATCTCACGAAGAGAACTCTTCCCTCATATATTCTAAGTAAAAGAGTTTCTCCTCACTATCATCTATGAATTTGTTTAACTTTATTTCTTCTTTATATATATTTGTTTTATATAGCTATCTTCAATCATTCATTGGCACATCTTGAAGAGTTCACTGAATACCGCCCTCACATAGGCAATACCACTCCTTTTAGAAGCGATTCATCTTTCATATGGTGGCCTTGTAACGTGTAATCCTCCTTTCCTTATTACAGTTTTTCATTATATAAAAGACACTGCATAATATCGCAGTGTCTCCTCATGTATTTTTCTTTTTCTTGTCCTGGGACATCTGCTAATGTGCATGTTAATGATGTACTATATTTTTCAGCATATTTTGTTGTTTTACCAGGTACAGAAAGTTCAATACCATCTTTCACTGTATTGTCATCACCAAATGCTAAAATATGAGTACCAGTACCTTCTCCTGCTTTCGCAGATATAATATTTTCAGCTATCCCTGTTCCTTCTGATGTTAGATTAAATAAAGAATTAACAGATGATTATTATTACATTCATTATAAGTATGTTTTTTAAACGTTAACCCATTACAACTAAAATCCAGAACCCAAATTTCGGTACTTTTCTGGTGTAATAGGTTAGTTTAATGACCTGGAAATTTTAAGCAACAAAAGAACCGAATCACTTGAATTTGTTAAGCGAACGAGATTATATCATCTATTAACTTATAGACTTTTTTCTAGTAATAGTTCAATGATAGAATTAACTTGTTTATTGGGAGCACTATAGTAAAATTCATTTCCTCTTCTATAATTCATAATTAATTTTTGGGATTTCATTTTCATTAAATGTTGGGAAACTGTAGATTGAGGGATATCTAGAATTTCTACAATTTGATTTACATTACATGATCCTCTAGTCATTAATTCTATTAAAATTGTAATCCGTACCGGATGAGCCAATACTTTTAAAACTTTTGCATTTTTCACACAAATCTCAAAGCTCAATCACATCCATTTTCAATATTTTTCAATGCATAGTCCACCAAGAATTTATTTAATTTAATTTGATAGCTACCAGACACTGGAACCTTATTTTGTTTTGTTAGCTTGATAGCAATGTGGTTGGTCCCCGTTTAGAAATCTTTGCAAAAGAACCTTCTTTTCTTCTATCTTAAAACAATGCTTTATCTCTTCCTTAATAAACCAAATAATCCAAAAAAGATAACTAGAAGCCCCATGAATATAAAAATAATTGTTTTTATAAAGTTTTGTTTTTGATATTGTCTTAGTTTGATAATGTTCTCTGTATTATTTTGACTTACTTCATCGTTTACTCTCTCACCATAAATGAGTAAACGATATTTACTCGAAGTATATGGTTCACATGTAAGTAGTGTAGCCTTATCCTTCCCTTTCACAATTGCGAGTTTTTCAACTTGATCTGGATAAATTACTTCTTGACCAGTTACTTCATAAGTTAATTTCTTTCCAAAAATATAAATATAAAACTTATCCCCGTTCTGTAGTTGATCAAGATGCCTAAACATCCTGGCACCATGATAACCACGATGACCTGCTAGTACTGTATGTGTATCTTGTCCACCAATTGGAAAGGCGGTCCCGCCAATTTGACCGACTCCCATACTTAGATGCTCCTCAGTCGCACCTAAATAAATAGGGAGCTCTTCGTTAATTTTTGGGATGATTACTGTACCTAATACATCATCTTTCTTAATGAAATTCACAAGAGTGGTATTCTTCTTTTCATTACTTGTAAATGGATCTTCCATATGAAAGGTTGGCCCTTTTAATGATCCATTATAGGCTTCCATTGCCTTAAATCTCTTACTAATATTCTCGTCTTCTAATTCGCCCACCTGTTTCTCATAATTCATTATTTCTATTTCATAAACACGATGATTCATGTAATTTGCAACAGTTGGATATAGAAATACCCCTAACCCTACAACAAATAATATCGTACTTAATAACACTCTTTTCATAAATTCACCACTTAATCATTCTAGTTGTTTACCCCTTTTTTCTTTCTTCTTCTCATTAGGATAAGTAGTATAACTATAGTTAAAATAGCTATTGGGACAATTAACATCCGCTCATCGAACATAGATGGTTTTGCAATCATTTCTTTTTCTTTTTCTTGTGGTTCATAAGGAATCCGGTGTCCTCTCACTAACATTCTATGTGTATTGACCCCATAAGGCGTACATGTAAGCAATGTCGCATAATCCTGATTCTCCACAACCATTAAGTCCTCTACTTCACTCGGTAAAACCACTTTAATTTGATCAACTTCATAAGCAAGAACCTTATCTAATGAATGAATATAAAAAACATCTGATTCTTTCAGTTTGTCTAAATTGGTAAATAACTTGGCTGAAGGTAATCCCCTATGTCCTGTTAACACCGTATGTGTACTTTCTCCGCCTACTGGTAAAGAAGACTTCTCTAAATATCCTACTCCGCGGTTCAGAACTTCTTCAGATGTTCCTTGATAAATGGGAAGTTTCACATCGATTTTGGGTATTTCAACATATCCCATGACATCACCAATATTTAACACGTCCGCATAAGACTTTTGATTCTCTTTTGACTTTTCCGCAAATGGATCTGAAAGCGATTGTGTGGATTTCTGAACTTGTTTATTATATTCCTTTGCCTTTTCTTCACGACGTTCGAGTTCTTTCTTTTGAAGTGATTTTACTTTCGTATCAAAAGAGCTTACCTGAGAGTAATGTGTTCTTGTTGCTAACCAATTGCTTACGGTTGGATATAAGAAAATTCCTAGTCCTAATAGAAAAATACATCCAAAAATTATATTACGTTTCATAGTGCCTCCTTCAAACATAGTGGAATATGGAAAAGAGGAGAGCCCTTCGCCTCTCCTCTTTTCACATGTAACCGTTATAATGCTGTAAACTCTTAGTTATTTACAGTTTTTTTTCTGAAGAAAACAAATGCTGCCACAGCCATTAAAGCAATACCTACTACAGAAAATAAGATTGTTCCCATACCACCTGTTGAAGGAAGGATCCAACCACTTTTGTTATTTTCTACTTTTAATTTAATTGTTTGCTTATTTTCATCAATCTTTACATCGATAGGATCTCTTAAGATTTGATAAGACCCTGTTGAACCATCTTCTTTTGTATAAGTTGGTGCTTTTGTCTCAACAATTTGATAATCTCCGTAAGCAATATTGTTCCATGTGATCATACCGTTTGCGTCTGATACACCTTTCACCGGTTGACCTTGTACGACTACAACTTTACCGTCTTTATCACGTAATTCAAACTCTGCACCCGCTAATGTTTTTCCATCAGCACTATCCACTTTTGTTAACGCGATGCTACCAGTTTTTGGTACAACAATGACTGGTTTAGTTTTCTTTTTACCCTTTACATTGTTTTTGTTTGTAAAGTCAATTTTTGCTGTATTCGGGATTTCTGTTCCAGATGGTACGCCCTCTTTAATTTGTGATTTAATTTGTAAGTGGAATTCTTTTTTACCATCTAATTTTGAAAAGTCTTTTACTGTTGCTGTTACTTGTTGACCATTTACAACTACTTCTACAACGCTAGAATCTACTACTACACCAGCAATTTTCACAACTGGTTTACCTTGAATAATTAAGCGATCATCTATGTCATCTGTTACAACATAGTTTTTATAATCTTTAATGTCTTCTGGAATTAATGTTTTAATATCATAGTTGTAATCTTTTAACGGATTAATCGGTAAAATTTCTAAATCGTTATTGATCTTTTTATCAATGTCTGGCTCTTGATAGTTTTTTACTGCTACTGGTACGACAACACCAGAAGTCATTGTACCGTTTGCGTTAATTGTACCTGATTCTTTAATAGAGAATGGATATTTTTTTGGGTCTAGTACATATCCTGTTGGTGCCTTTGTTTCTTGGAAATAGTAATCGCCGTATTCTAAACCGTCTACACGAATTTTCCCGCCAGTACCTGTTACTAAACCTGTTTTCACTTTTGTGCCATCTGCTTTAAAGATAGAGAATTCTGCACCTGCTAATGCTTTATCTTCTGCACCTGTTTTTGTTAATACTACTGCACCGCGTTTAATTTCATTCTTTGGATACATGTGCACGTCATAGTTTAACGCAACACCATCTTTGCTTGTCATTGGAACGTCAACTGTATACGTATTTTTGTTTAAGTTAACATGTGGTGGACCAGCAATTTCTTTTACTTCATAGCGACCTAGTGGTAAATTCGGGAATACCGCTTGCCCGTTTGCATCTGTTGTTACTTGAATTGGAGTTGCATTTGTTACTGTTTTTACTGCTTCCGTTGCGATTTTTCCATCATTTGTAATCTTTTTAAATGACGTGATTTGCTTAATTTCAAATGTTACACCCGGTAATGCTTTTGCACCATCAGGAACGGTTTGATTTGCTGAACCATCGCCTTCTGCACCTTTTGTTCCATTTTTCTCTTGTTCATACTTATGAATTGTTAAAGTACCATTCGTTGGAGTTGCTGCGTTTGCAACCATACTTGGCAAGTTTGAGAACATTAATACAAAGATGAATAATAGACTTAAAATCTTTTTCATTTTCTTTTCCCCACTGTCTCTATAAATTTTTGAATCTATTTATTTCTATTTCTCTTACGGAGAAATACGTATAACGCGATTATCATAAGTAATACACCAATTCCATAGAATAAGGTGGTTCCAATTCCGCCTGTTTCCGGTATCACCCATCCTGTCTTCGTGTTTTTCACTGTTAGTTTTACCACTTCTCCGGATGTTGTAATATTAACGTCTACTGGATCTCTTAAAAGCATATAATCATTTGGTGCTTTCGTTTCCACAAGCTTATATGGACCTAATGGGATATCCTTAAGTATAAGTTTCCCTAACTTATCCGTTGTACCACTGGCTATTACTGAATACTTCGTTGGATTGTTTGATTCATATTTCCGAAGTTCAAACGTTGCGCCTGAGAGAACTTTTCCTGTTTGATCGTCTACTTTTGTAAGTTCAATTGATCCAGGTTGTGCTTTCATTGCAACCCCTACCCGCAATGGTTCTACAGCTAGAAGTCCATTCGTTGTTACTGCAAAGGAATTCCATGCTGCACGATTAACTTCTGGAATTGTTTTATCTAGAAGTCCTTTATCAACCGGTAAAGGTGGCGCTTTTGCCTGTATGTCAAATTGCACATTTTGACCTTCTAACCAATCAACGCCTTCTTTCATCACAATTTTAAAACTATGAATCTGAGTCCAGTCTGTAACCATATTCGCAAGCATCCAATTTGGATTCTCTGCACCTGCTGGGTTCGGTTGTGGTGTAGAACCGATCGAATAATCTACTGTTGCGTATAAATCATCACGCTTTGGATTTTTAGACTTACTGTAATAAACAGTAACTTTATCTCGCCATTTTGTATCGGTAAAACTTATCGGTCCTTTTAATGTTGTTTCAAACTTACTACCTCTCGCCTTATTATCTGTGATACCTAAATCCCCTACTGAAGGTAATACATCTAAAAACATAAACTGCTCAATAATTTCATTCGTTGTATTTGTTAAATTGAAACGATACGTTACATCTCCATTTGGATTCGTATGTCCAAACAATGAAAATTTATTGTCTAAACTACCTTTTACGAGTTTCTCAATTTGTAAGTTATCGTTTTTAACAAGTGAATACTTATTAGCTGACTTGACACGAGACTGGGTCTTATTTCCGTTTTTATTTAGATCATTCGTATCTGTTTCTAGAACTGATTTTGTATAAACATCTCCTTGAGAAGTAGGTACTTGCAGCCCCGCATTCGCTGAGAAGCCATATACTTGCAATTCTAGATTTGATAACGCTGTTCGTGTAACATCCACATCAAAGTTTGCCGTTATTTTTTCACCAGGTAATAAACGTTGATTATCCCAGGTGAATTTGATTTGTTGTTGGCCGTTAACCTTACCGATTACTTGATATTTCGGATTCACTGAATTATTACTGTACAACATATTTGGTTGGTCCGATATGTTGATCCCTCTTGGTAATAACGCAACGAGTTCCAGCGGTCCTCTAATATTCGCTTGTGATGCATAATCATTTTGGAACTGAATTTGGATACGGTTGTTCCCACGTTGTACATTTGAGCCTGTTGTTAACGGATTACCTCCACCATCTACAAACTGAATAGAAGATTGGACGAGCGGTTTCGTACTTGAATCCTTAACAATATTGACATGACGATTACCATGTGGCGATGTATCATCTTTGGGAACGAGCGCTACTTTTGTACCATTATTTAACTCATAATTATACTTTACGCTATTGGTTGTCTGTCCTACAGCACCGTTTACCACATCATATTTAGCACTCAACCAGGCATACATTTCACCAGAGGCGTTTCGGTAAATTACACGGTAAGCTTCTACATGTTCACCCTCGTTTGCACCCAATTGGGTTACATCGAGCCAAAGCGTATCAGCTTCCTTCATAGGTAATTGAATTGGATATTGTGCTCGCCAGTTACCGTTCACTTTTAATTGAACAAAAACATTCGGTAATACAGCAAGAGGATGTCGCTTCACCGAGTCGATATAATTTGAATCTGGTTTACTAACTCCAATCCTAGTCAAATTTAACTTTGAATCAATTGTGTTCTCCATCGTATAGCTTTTGTATCCAGAATTTAATATTTGTTTATAATAATCACCTGTAGCTTTATCTTGCCAAGATCCGTTATTTATACTGTACCTAAGTCCATAAATGGCAATACCAATAGCATGATTGAATAATAAACTGGCCTCGTCTGTAACTGTTGGTATTATCCCCGCGTTTTCCCAATAAGTTGTTCCAGACATCCCATTTAGCGGCCCTCCATGCAATCCGTAATAATATTGTCCATCTGTATTTTGCACGACATTACCGCTATTCGCGATTTGTATTGATGCCGTATTTGATGCATTAATCAATGGTGTAGTCGCTGCATTCCCATAAGGTTGATAAGTTGCGGTTGCTTGGTTTGTAATGTTTGAAAAATTTGCAATGCTAGGATTAAACTTTAAATTAATTTTCAACTCTTTTTCGAATAATTTTCCATTTATACTTACTTGTTCTTGTTTGGCAAAAGTTGGTGCATGGAATTCCCAAGTTACTGTTTTATTTGAAGAATTATACACACCCGTAAACCCTGAGTCTTGTAAAGTAGGATCAAAAATAAGCCCTGCAGGTAGTTGATCAACAATGCGTATTTTACTATTTTCTTGAATATAGCTGAGTCCCGCATCTGTTTTAGGGATGCTGGCTTTAATCGTCCAAACACCTAAGTCCCCTTGAACCGGATTATCAGTACTCAAAGTCCACCTGTTATTTCTGTACTTTTTTGTACTAGTATAGGCTTTAGAGATACTCACTGCTCCATTTGAAATAACCATTGTCGTTTTTTTACCGGAGTCCAAAGCTTCCGCATACTGATCTACTTTAATACTCGCATTAGATTCGAGATTCCTAATATTTTTACCTTTATCGCTAACAGGCGTTTTTCCTAACTCAGGAATTACTTGAATAATGGTTTTGTAAACTTGTCCAGATACTAATTCAGGGAATTTGTAAGTTAAAGTACCTTTCTCTGCATTATAGATTGGACTCACACCAGCAATCGTTAATGTTTCATTCGGAACACCGTTTTGAATTTGCGGGTAAATTACAGGGACCTTTGGATGCTTCGGTAAGTTGACAACCATTCGGCCATTCGTCAAAGTTGTCTGTGATCCTGTTACTTTTACATTCAACTCAAAATTGGCTGTTTTTCCAGAAAGCACTTCTTGTTGTAAAGAGTTTAAATACAACTCTAGATTTGCTGTTCCTGGTGTAGCTGCAGACCTCTGAGTTGCTGTTTCTTGTTTAGCTGTAGGCTCCTGAATTGCTGTTTCCTGTTTAGCTTCAGACTCCTGAGTTGCTGTTTGTGGTGTAGGTGTAGATTCTTGAGTTGCTGTAGCAACACTAACAGCTACATTTGAAATAACCTTTGTTGCTTTCTTTCCTGAATTCAACGCATCCTTGTATTGATCTACCGTCATACTTACATCTGATTCTAGTTCTCTGATGTTTTTATCTTTATCATTGACAGGTGTTTTTCCTAATTCAGGAACTGCCTGAATAGTAGTCTTATAGACCTGCCCAGATTTTAGTTCTGGAAAGGTATAAGTTAATGTACCTTTCTTAGCATCATAAATTGGACTAACCCCTGCAATTGTTAAAGTTTTATCAGGAACACCATTTTGAATCTGTGGATAGACCACTGGAACTTCAGCATGTTTCGGTAAGTTCACAACGATTTTTCCGTTCGTTAGTGTTGTTTGTGATCCCGTCACTTTTACATCTAACTCAAAATCAGCTGTTTTTCCAGAAATTACTTCTTGTTGTAGCGCTTTAAAATTCAGTTCCAAATTTGATACTTCTGACGTGGCAGCTACTGCAGATATAGCAAATTGCTGAAAAAACAATAGCACCGACATCATCAGAATTAGCGCTTTACCAACATACTTTTTCACTGTGAAAATTCCTCCTTTTCAGAGAATTTTAAGATTCTTTTAACGGTTTACAACTTTCCCCCTCCCTTTATTTAACTTTTGTGATGGTACATTGTTGCCTGTCACTTGAGCTATGTTTTTGATTGTGTTTCCTGCCTGATCTCACATGATTTTCTTCTAGAATGTAACGAATTTTCCATTCGAAAACTGTTCCTGTTAGAAAACACAGATATCGTCTCATGTTGATTTACCTTCCATCATTTTTACCGAACTTGAATCCCATTGAATGATTATAGAAGTGGCCGAAGCACAGCGTCATCGCCAACAAGTTTCATCTGACACAAGCATCCATCATCAAGGTCATTGGAAATCCATTTATGTGGATTTCCAATGACCTTCTTCAAATGACTTTACCAGTATGTGTCAGTTCTATCAGTCATAAATATTTCCTTTGTCAAAGTAAATATTGTTTCTTTAAGTTGACTTCACAATTTTAACCTTCTGGTTACCTGTCTCTTCTACTATTAAGTTTGTAATATTATAAATAGCCTTAATTATTTTTCCCTTTCATATATTCTATTTAAATTACTCTGATGTCCCCGCGAACTCGGTTTAACTATAAAAATAAATAAGTAATATAACATCTATATATATTGAAACACCCTATAGGTTAGTACCTCATCTTAATTCGTAATCTTTGATTTTTTCATTTTGGTCAATCTTATTGTCTTGTTTTCTTTCGTAGAGAGTGGGATGAAATTACAATACAATATTTGAACCTTTCCTTTGTCGTGTAATAGTAGATGTCGTACGGTTAAGAGAACAAATAACAAAGTTGGATTTTATTTGTTCATCTAGAAGTTTCCAATACTCCCCAACATCTTAAAATTCTAATTTAACTACAAAAAAGCTAAGACACTCACTTGTGATACCAGTGAATGTCTTAGCTTGCAACAAAAGGAAATTATACTTGAGATTTTCCCCTACAATTCATAAAAAACACCTTTACACTTTACTAAAGATAAGAAAAGGTTTCTATTTCCACCCCCTAGTACTTAAAAAGGAAAATCACTAGCACGAAACACCTTTGAAATATCGATATAACTCACTAAAAACTAGATTGTTTCAACAAAAAAGAAACTATTTTATCCCCAAATAGCTTCTTTTCGGTTTATTATCCTTTTTCACGTTGCTAAATTATGTACAGCCATGACATGGCTGGCGTAACAATGCTGTACATAGGAATAGAAGCAACTTGATTTATAGTTACTTTTAAGAAGACACGGGGACACGGGGAAAGTGAACTTCTCAAATTAGTTACCTCTATTCCTACAGACAGCAGTTGCTTATTATTCAAATTCAATCTACTCATTATAGTGATATAAGAATATTTAACTTTTACTACATAACTCAGATTACCTAATCAACTATTACTTCATTAGACACCTTAATCCTTTAAATATTTGCACCATCTTTTCATTACTAATTTGATAATAATTTTCTACACCGTTTCTTTCCACATTTAAAATTATTCCCCTCATCTTTGATAGATGTTGAGATGTTGTTGATTGTCGAATACCTAGAATTTTGGTTAACTGTGTTTCATGTAACGTTTTATGTTTAATTATTTCATTAATAATTTTCAAGCGTCTTAGGTTCACTATTAATTTTAACAAATATGCATCTTCTTCATACATCACACTTTGGATATCTTAAAGTAACAATGTACTCATCACTCTCCCTTACTTATATTAGTTTATTAATTTTCATTTTAGAATCGTAGCATGTCTATCTAAATAAATTACAGATACAAGGAATTCGGCACAAACCATATGAGGAACATTACAATTACTCATAATATGCTCAACCATAAGATTCTTTTTCTTCTTTCTACCTTAGAGAGGCAATGTATTAATTCGCAGCACATCTTTAAACCTTCTATTATCATGATGATAACAAGATATCAAAACTTATAAAGCCTTTTATCTTCCCCTGACAAGGAAAAAAAATAACATTTCCATACACATATTTAATATATAATCAGGATTGTTTTTAATAACTTTCTGTTTGAAATCATTATCCTTTTTCACAAAAAAATTCATGTATAAAAAATAATTCCTCTGTATTTGTTCAATTTTTGTTCAAAAGGCAGAGGGATTTTTTATGATGAGTTAATCGGGACTAATAATAGTTTATGGGTATATATCAAAAAGGGAGGTTTTTATAGAAAAACATTTCATAATTAAAAGGTATTTTCTAATATTAAAAATTTAAAATAAGCAGTTGAATGGATTTTCTCTAAAGATCTAGGAGACTACATTGGATGTTCATATAAAACTATTCAAAATGAGATTAAAATCATAAAAAAATTTCTTCCTGAAAATTGGATTTTACATACGAAAAAGGGATATGGTATGAAATTAATTCATCCCCAATATGAAACAGTTGCTAGCATATTTATCCATGATCATAAGGAGTTAATTTTTCAGCTACTAAATTTCTTGGTTAAAAGCTGAAGTTATTCAACAGATTTCCATCGATACACTATCCTGTGCATCACGTAATGAATCCTATATTTTAAAAAAATCTGTAACATTCCATTCATATTCTGTTCATACTCCTTATTTATGATAAGTGCATAGTCAAATTACAAAATAAGGAGGACTGTTTTAGCTCTTAAAGAATTAAAACAGTCGAAATTAAGGTACGGATTAATTGGTACAATCATAATTTTATTATCATTTCTTGTACTTATCATATAGGGGTTAGCTAATGGATTATCCAATGCAAATGCTTCTTCCATTTTTGAAATAAAAGCAGAGAACATTCCTAGGTATAAAGAAGAGCAAGGAACTTTAACAATGATTATTGCATTTTCACTTGTGATTACATCGTTGTTAATTGTTGTGTTCTTCTATGTTGTTACTTTACAAAAAACACAACAATTAGGTGTATTAAAAGCAATTGGTACAAAAAATCCTTATTTAACTTATAACTTAGTAGTACAAGCTGTATTCTTATCTGTTGTTGCATTATTAGTAGGTGTTGGTTTAACGCTTGTATTTGTTCAATTTTTGTTCAAAAGGTAGCGGGATTTTTTATGATGAGCCAATGGGGACTAATAATAGTTTATATATATCAAAAAGGGGATTGTTTTATGGAGAAACATATTATAACGAAAAGGCAGTTTTTAATATTGAAACATTTAGAAGGAGCAGTTGGATGGATTAGCTCTGAAGAACTAGGAGTCTACATTGGATGTTCATATAAAACTATTCAAAATGAGATTAAAATTATAAAGAAATTTCTTCCTGAAAATTGGATTTTGTATACAAAAAAGGGATATGGTATGAAATTAATTCATCCCCAATATGAAACAGTTGCTAGCATATTTATCCATGATCATAAGGAGTTAATTTTTCAGCTACTAAATCTCTTGGTTGAAAGAAGAAGTTATTCAACAGAAGAACTTGGAGAGTTGTTATATATAAATCGTAACATAACTGTTGAATTACTCAAGAAAGTGGAACAGATGATTAAACCATTTTTTTTAACTTTAAAAAGTAGGCCCTATTATATTGAGGGAAATGAAGGGGCCATTCGCTTATTATTATTCGAGATTTTATTTTTAACAAATGGTAATTCTTATTTTCAGAGCTTTAGAGCGCATCAGAAGATATCGCTAAAGTTCAAGCTAAAGCTAAAGCTCTATTTAGAGGAAACACACGGAATAGCCCTTACTCATTTTGGTATGAATTTATTTTTAAACTTTTTAAGTATTTGTATTTTACGGAGTCAGAAAGGCTTTGAACCGGAAGAACTACCCTTTGGTGTTGAAGAGAAATTAATACAGCAAGGGTATTTTAAAGAGTTTAATGGTTTGTTCTTATTATTGGAAGAAATGTTAGACTATGAAATTCCTATAAAAGAACGAGTATACATTTATTTAGCATTAATATTTTCAGAGTTTGAGTATATAAACTCCTTTGAATTAGCTCTTGAAAAGTATTCAAGAGTTGACATTGTAACAGCGCTACAACTATTTTCTGCAGATAAAGGTTTTAGGCATTTACATGTTCCTCAAAATGAATGTAAGGAGTTTCTTGAATTCTTACATTTTCTTAAAGAGTATTTAGAGTATGACTTTCTATATGATAAAACCTTTGTCATTAAAATGTTTAGTCTTTATTGTATTGCAAAAGTAAGAAGTGTGTTGCCAGAGCTTCAATATTCACCAAAACGAACTGTATTAACAGGGATTACTAACGAATATCCTATATTTTCAAAAGAAGTAGCTGGAATTCAGAGTATTTGGGAGGAGAAAAAAGCTTTTAAATGCCATAATAAAGTCACGATGTCTTTTACTTTATTATTGTTACAATACATTACTGCAGAAAAGAACTTGTATCCGAATGTTTTATATGTTACATCCCGCTCTCAAATTATCAGTGATTTTTCTTTGAATAACATGAATAGACATTTCAAGGGGAAAGCAAACCTGAAAATGAAATTTGTTTGGGAATTATATGAATCCGCTATGGAATTTGAAAATATAGATTTAATTATAACAGATACTGTTTTACCATTTTCTTTAAAGGATATTCCCATCATCTTAATTGAAAATAACCTCTCAAATAAAGCGCTTGCAGATATTGACTATGCTATAGATCGATGTATGAAAAAAAAGGATGGAATGTTCTTTGAAAATAAAATGGAATTTTCAAATCCAAAGGAGAAAATTGGTTCTGGTGCAAAAATAAAATAAAGAGAATAAAGTGCATATATCCCTAACAGAATTGTATTTTATGCTACCAGTCCAAACAATTGATCGATGAATTCTTTCTGATTTTGAACAGACTGGTCCCGTAAATCAATCTGTTCTTTTTTTATCATATGCATGGCTTCAACACCACTCAATATAGAAGTTGCTGTTTTAAATGACTTGAATCCCAACATAGAACGCACGCGTTTTTTAATAAAACGATGATCTTGTTCCACTTTATTATTGAGATATCTAACTTGCCTTAGTTGTATGCCTTTAGGCATATGTTTCTCTTCTTTTAACTGTTGAATCGCTACAGGATAGGCAGGATTCTTATCTACTGTTATCACGCGAAGTTTAGAAACGTAAGAAAAAGCCAAGGCTTTCTTGAAAAAGCGCTTGACTGCTTGTTTATCTCTTGATTGACTTAGATAAAAATCAATTGTATACCCTTCTGAATCGACTGCACGATATAAGTACATCCATTGACCTTTTATTTTGATATATGTTTCATCGACTCTCCACGAGTCATTTGTTGGATTAAGATGATGTCGTACTTTCTCTTCTAGTTGAGGTCCATATTGATGAATCCAGCGCATAATCGTTGTGTGAGCAATTGATAATCCTCTTTCCTCCATCATTTCCACCAAATCACGAAAACTTAGGTTGTACCGTAGGTACCATCTTACTGTTAACAAGATAATATCAGGTTGATAGTGCTTCCATTTGAACAAATTTTCCTTTTTCATACCAATCACACACCTTTTTTAGAGTAATAGTATCAGTATGTCCAAGATTTAGAGATTATTTGCAATTTCCCTAGAGTTTTTGCACCAGAACCTTTTTTTGCATTAAGTAAAAAAATGAGCACAAAAGAAACAAAGTAAGACCCAATCTTCATGTATACCTTGAGGGAAAAATGTTTGTGTAGACCCAACCACTTATAATTTGCTAATGTATAAAAAGACTTTAAATGATCTAAAATGTAATGTACTTTTTAAGACTAACCGAGAAGCCCCCACTTCAAACAGTCCGTTAGGACGTTAAGTGGCGGGTAGTTCACTATGTCCTAAATTGTCGTTTTTAAAGAGGGGGATTTTATTTGGGAAAGGTTATAGAAAGTAAGCAGAAATACATTGTGCTTGGAGCGTTATTCATTACATGGGTTTTATGTTATCTAGACAAGCTATCTATGAATGTGGCCATAATTCCGATTGCTGAGGAATTTAAATTAAATGAGACACAATCAGGGCTAATTATCAGTGCTTTTTTCTTAAGCTATGCAGTAATGCAATTAGTCGGAGGTTTTCTTTCCGATAAATATGGGGCAAGGAAGGTCATTCTTTTTTCGGTTATACTATGGTCCATTTTAACTGTGGCAACTGGCTTTGCTTGGTCATTTATATCACTCATTGTCATTCGTATATTATTTGGTCTTGGTCAAGGGAGTTTTCCTGCGGCCAGCTCTGTGGCAATTGCAGATAATTTTCCTAAAACAGAGCGAGGACGTGCTAAATCCATACTTACAGCAGCTATTACTATTGGAGCAATGATTTCATCACTTATTGCAGCGACTTTTATTACTCATTTGGGTTGGCGAATCCTCTTTTTCTTTTTCGGTGGATTAGGATTATTTATTACCCTTGTTTTATTTTTTGTTTTAAATCCGAACAGTTCCTCAGAAAAAGGGGCAATGAAAGTTCCTATCAAGCAACTATTGAAGAAGCGCCTCGTTTGGCAACTATTAGTTATGAACTTTAGTGTAAGTATTGTGAACTGGGGCTTAACAACTTGGATGCCTACATACATGGTAAAAGAAAGGCACTTAGATCTGATTTCTATGGGTGTTCTAGCAATCATTCCTGCATTAGTCGCCTTACTTTCTACTTTAACTACAGGTTGGCTTATTGATAAATTGCGGAAGGGAAAAGAAAAGATTTTAATCATTATAGGGTCTATTATTGTGGCTGTTAGTTTGTTTTCTCTAGCAAATGTTTATTCTATTGTAATGGTGGTCGTATTCCAATCAGTAACATACATCGGATTAATGTTAGCAACAACAACCATTGTAACAATGCCATTAAAATACTTACCAAACGAAATGATTGGGACATCTGTTGGACTTATCAATTTTGGTAGTCAAATGGCCGGTGCACTTTCACCGGCTCTAATTGGTTTTATCATCACATTATTTAATGGTTCCTATATAGGTGTGTTTATTTTTTTAACTGCGATAGTTTTAATTCCTATTATTACGGCACTGAAATTACACTCAGGCATTCGGTTAGCTGAAGTAGGAGATGCCTAACGCTTTTATGTTTTGGTTATGGTTCTCTAGGATGAAGGTTTTCCAGTCGAGAACGAATTTTAGAGAACTTTTTTAATTCACTTTTTAATTAGTATTGTAATAAATTAACTAGCGATACTTTATGTTGAAAATTTTAATAACAAGGAGTATCTTTTAGGGGTTCTGGTGCGAAAACTTCAAGATAATTGCAAGTAATCTCTAAATCTTGGACATACTGATACTATTACTCTAAAAAAGGTGCGTGATCAGTATGGAAAAGCGAAATTTATTCAAGTG
>Ga0102589_1003294_pt1 | contig 17108 bp, 13 predicted proteins | sample AraplaMF_Col_mLB_FD_76858 | JGI IMG/M metagenome (GOLD analysis project Ga0102589, IMG submission 76858) | Arabidopsis root microbial communities from the University of North Carolina, USA - plate scrape MF_Col_mLB | ecosystem: Host-associated > Plants > Roots > Endosphere | place: USA... | reverse complement strand
CGTTCTCTACATGGGCGATAGAGAGGCAGAGCGCTTAAGAGCTTACGCTGCGAAAGCTAAGTTTTGTTGTTTGCCAGTTATTATATAACTTCCGTTGATGACGGAGCCGAGACCTCCGACGCGCGACTAAAGCTTGAACCATCCCTGTCGAATCCGTAACGTCCCCTTGAATATGAATCGAAGCATATAGCCTCGTTCAAGTAAAGGAGCTAGAATTTAATCTAGTACGGTGGGAGCTAAAAGTACGCTTCCATGTAATCTGGCATTCAGTAAACTTATTATAAAACAAATCTTGCTATAGTTCAAGTGTCCTGCCATAGTAGAAAAAATTGGCTAGCTCACAATGATTTTCTTATTTCATCATCTTAAATTTTTATTCTCATCTGATTCACTCACCCTAAATACAAAACGCTCACTATCCAAAAATAGTGAGCTTTCTAACAATCTATTAATCTTGATTTTTTGCTTTGAAGGCACGTTCCATGTCGCGTTTTGCTTCTTTTTTGCGCATGTCGTTGCGTTTGTCGTAATCCTTTTTCCCTTTGCCGACGCCGATTAATAGCTTAGCGTAGCCGTCTTTAATGTACATTTTTAATGGGACGATTGTGTAGCCGTCACGTTTTACGGCACCGACTAGCTCGCCGATTTGCTTTTTGTGAAGCAGTAGCTTGCGGGCGCGTAGTGGGTCGTGGTTAAAGCGGTTGCCTTGTTCGAATGAGCTGACATGCATGTTGTTGATCCATGCTTCACCGCTTCGGATTTGTACATAGGATTCTTTTAGTTGAACTCTTCCTGCACGGATGGATTTAATTTCTGTGCCTGTTAGCACCATGCCCGCTTCGATTGTTTCTTCAATGAAGTAGTCGTGCCCGGCTTTTTTGTTTTGTGCTAATACTTTACCAGTACCTTTTGCCATATTATTCACCCTCTACTTAAAGGTTAGCAGGGTCAACCTGCTTTTATTGATAAAGTGAAAGCACCCGCTTCAAATTGCTTTAAAGCTCTAACGGTGCCTTCACCTATACTTTTACTTTATTTACGTTTTGGTTTTTTCTTTTTGTTTTTCTTGGCTACGCCCTCGTAGAACTTTTGCTTTTGCTTCACGCCTTTTTTAGGGCCTGGGCTTGAGCCTTCTTTGCGGCGTCCTCGTGGATCACGGTCGTTTTCACGTCGTTCTCCTTGTCCGCTTCGTCCTTCTTCATTGCGACCTCCGCGACTGCCACGTCCACCACGTTCTTCTTCGTTGCGACCTCCGCGGCTGCCACGTCCACCTCTTACTTCTTCGTTGCGACCACTGCGACTGCCACGCCCGCTTCGTTCTTCTTCGTTACGACCACTGCGACTGCCACGTCCGCCACGCGCTTCCTCGTTGCGTCCACCTCTACGGCCATTACGACCATCTTTGTTGTCGCTATAATTTTTGCGTGCGTGAATAACAGTAGGTGCTGCTTTTCGTGTTCGTCCATAAGACGTTACCATTCCGACGATTTCAAAGTCAATTGATGACTCCTCAATAATAACATTTGCTACACGAACTGTAACTTCATCACCAATACGGAATTGACGATTTGTACGTTCACCAATCATCATCATTTGACGATCGTCAAATCGGTAGTAGTCATCTGTCATATTGCTAATATGAACAAGTCCTTCAATCGTGTTTGGTAGCTCCACGAAAATCCCGAAGTTTGTAATGGATGAAACGATCCCTTCAAACTCTTCACCAATTTTATCGGACATATATTGTGCTTTTTTCAGCGCATCTGTATCACGTTCTGCATCAACAGCACGGCGTTCACGCTCTGACGTATGGTCAGCAATTTCATCCATCGCCATACTCCACTGTGCAACTGTTTCTTTTGATGTATCTTTATTAATTAAATACGTACGAATTAAACGATGGACAATTAAGTCTGGATAACGTCGAATTGGTGACGTAAAGTGTGTATAGAAATCAGTTGATAAACCAAAGTGACCTAAGCTTTCAGGGTAATATTTTGCCTGTTGCATTGAGCGTAGAAGCATTGTTGAAATAACAGGCTCCTCTGGCATGCCTTCAATGGCCTTTAATACATCTTGTAGCGCTTTAGGGTGCACTGTATTTCCTGTACCTTTGATTAAAATACCGAAATTCGTTACAAATTCAAAGAAGCGTTGCAGCTTTTCTGGCTTTGGATCTTCGTGAATACGGTAAAGGAACGGTACATTCATCCAATGGAAGTGCTCTGCTACTGTTTCATTGGCAGCTAGCATGAAATCTTCAATTAATTTTTCAGCTACTGTACGTTCACGTAATTCAATATCTACTGGCCAACCATCTTCGTCCACGATCACTTTAGATTCTTTAAAGTCAAAGTCAATTGCACCACGCAGTGTACGTTTAGTACGTAAAATGTTAGATAGCTCAGCCATATGTTTAAACATTGGCACTAGTGGCTCATAGCGGGCAATTAGCTCTGCGTCCTGTTCCTCTAAAATTTTGTAAACGTCTCTATATGTCATACGCTCAGTTGTTTTAATGACACTTTGGAAAATTTCATGCGAAATCACATTACCACTTGCATCAATAATCATTTCACAAGACAGTACTAGACGGTCAACCTGTGGATTTAATGAACAAATACCATTTGATAATCGATGCGGAATCATCGGAATAACGCGGTCTGTTAAATATACACTCGTCGCACGATCATAAGCTTCAATATCTATTACAGAGCCTTGTGTTACATAATAACTAACATCTGCAATATGTACGCCAAGTTTATAAGTACCGTCTACATTTTTCGTTACGGTTACAGCATCATCCAAGTCCTTCGCGTCAGCTCCATCGATTGTCACAATCGTTTCGTGGCGTAAATCACGGCGGCCCTCTAAATCTGCCTCTGTAATTTCATCTGGCACACGTTGCGCAGCAGCAACCACTTCTTCTGGGAATTCAGGTGGAATGTCGTGCTTATATAAAATAGATAGAATGTCCACACCTGGATCATTTTTGTGCCCTAAAATTTTAGTAATATAGCCTGTTGCTGATTTTAAATCTTCTGGCCAAGTAGCGATTTCAACGACAACCTTGTGTCCATCGACTGCTCCTAATGTATCTCCCTTAGCAATGAAAATGTCCATCGGTAGTTTTTTATCATCTAAAACAACAAAGCCAAAGCCTCGATTTGCTTGGAACGTTCCAACAAAGCTCGTTTGTCCACGCTCTACTACCTTTGTCACCGTACCTTCACGACGATCACCGAACGATTCCTTTAAAACACGTATTAAAACTATATCACCGTTAATCGCACCATTTATTTCATGCGGTGGAATGAAAACATCATCCATCCCCTCAATATCAGGTGCCACAAAGCCAAAGCCTTTTGCGTGCCCGATAAATTTACCTCGAAGTAAATTCATGCGCTCTGGTAGGCCATAACGATTGGAGCGAGAACGCACAAGTAAGCCTTGCCCCTCCATACGTACTAACGTTTTCACTAATTCTTTAAATTCGTCAGCATCTTTAAAACCAAATACATCCTCGATTTCGCCAACGGTTAATGGTTTATATTCTTCTTCACTGAAAAAATCGAGTAAACGACTTTGTAGTGTATCTTTCTGGTCTTTCATAATTTCCCTCCTTCATGAGAAAATACTAATTATATTTTTATTGTGCCCAATTTAAGCTTTCTAAAAAGCGGTAAATATCTTCATGTAACTGATCTTTTTCTTGGTCTAACGTAATAACATGTTTTGAGTTTTCATACCACTTGATATGTTTTTCAAGTGACTCAGTTTGATTATATATAATGTTGGCAGATTCTGTCTCAATTACCTCATCATTTGTCGCCTGTACGACAAAAATTGGTGCATAAATCATGTCTATTTCTTGACGTGTCCGAGCAATAAATTCTCGCAACTCTTGTAGAGATGGCATGCCGTTCTCAGCAATTAACGCAACCTCAGCATCGATTTGCTCCTCGTCTTTACCTTGGAACTTTTTATAGTCCCTTGCATATTTTAGTACACCTTGAAACATAACATCTGTTGTACGCATCGTCATTGGGGAACACATTGTCACAATACCTTTAACCGGGTTATTTAGCGCAACATTTAAAGCCATCACACCACCCAATGACAAGCCAGCAACAGCAATCTCCTCATAGCCCGCATCCTGCAGCTGTTTGTACGCGGCTACGACATCCTGCCACCAATCAGCAGGACCTGTTGTAATAAGTTCCTCAGGCTCCACACCGTGACCTTTATAATGAGGTGCTAATGTAGTATACCCTTTTTTCTCTAAAAATCTACCAAGCATCCGCACATCCGCCGAGCTTCCCGTAAACCCATGCAATAACAAAACTGCTCTAGGTCCTGCCTGAAAGAAAAAAGGCTGTGATAACGATTTTTTCATTGCGAGCTCTCCTTCATCCAAATACATACTATTACCATTATAGCCATACTGGAGCTTCCTCAAAAGCTTTGGCGATTGTTACTTTTTTTATGAGGTTTAATTGGTTAATTTGACTGGTCTTTTTAGCATTTTGATGGTCTTTCTGGAATTTTGAGGATTCTATCCATCATTTTGGTTCTTCTATCCACGATTTTGAGAATTCTATCCACCATATCGGTTCTTCTATCCACGATTTCGGGGATTCTATCCATCATTTCGGTTCTTCTATCCACGACTTTGAGAATTCTATCCACCATATCGGTTCTTCTATCCACGACTTCGGGGATTCTATCCATCAATTTGCGATTCGCGGGTATTTGACTTTATTTCCCTGCCCCACGTGAGTATTCGCTTCGCTTCCACGAGTATTTCCCTGCCCCGCGCGAGTATTCGCTTCGCTTTCGCGGGTATTTGACTTCCTTCCGCGGGTATTCGCCTCGCTTCCGCGAGTATTTCCCTGCCCCGCGCGGATATTCATTTTACTGAACTAACTATGTATTGGCATCCAAATAATTAGTACCATAAAAGAAAACGCCCAACCAGTAAAGGTTAGGCGACATATCTTCAACTATTAGATTTTTGTAATAGCGAGTGCTAAAATAAAGAATAATATTGCTAACACAATTGTTACACGGTGAAGGATTAAATCCATTCCGCGTGCTTTTTGCTTTCCAAATAGTTGTTCAGCTCCACCCGAGATGGCACCTGACAAGCCTGCACTTTTACTAGATTGAAGTAATACTACAACGATCAACGCTATTGATACGATAACTAATGAAACTAATACTACTGTATGCATTCACTGCACCTCCCGAACTTCGAACATCACAACATATCATATTATAACAAAAAAAGGTTCCCTTGACAAACTGAGATTAATAAACGCCCTCATTTTTCCTCTATCAGTCAGTTTTTCTATTAAATTAGCATACCACACATCTACCATATTATCCTATAATAGTTAAAAATGTATTCATCACTGAAATTTTAAAACATATGCCCTTCATATAAATTGATAGAGTGGGTGCCGGGCAACTCCTTGGGGATTAGGCTCATCGGACGCCATCAGGAAAGCGCAGAAATCATCCCCACGTTTAGTGATAATATTAAAATGTAATTATAATAGGAGGAATTATGAAAAAGAGTATATTGCTGATTTTTTTACTTATTACTATATGCGTACTTAGCGCTTGTTCAGCCGCTAAAAAGGTAGTCGAAGTTTTAGTACAAGAGGAGCCTGAATTACAAGAGGAAGCTGAATCAGATGAAGAAATTTCTATGAATCTCAAGGAGCCTACTAGTAAAGCTCAATCAGTTGAGTTTGCTGCGGAGGATCTTTTTTCAACGACATTATTTAAAGAAGATCCTGCTTTGCTTCAATTTTCAAAAAAAATTGAGAAACATATATCAACATTTGATCCAAACTTTACAGTAATGTATAGAGGCAATTTAGATTGGGATACATTTGAAAAACAACTAAATGATATTTATAACATAATTAATTTCGTAAATCCTTACACAGCAGGATATGTCAAAGATTTGGGCTGGGAAGCATGGGAAGTAAATGATGGTTTCGAGGTAGAGTTTGATTTTACATATTTAACAGATGCCAAGAAGGAACAGAAAATTGATGCTTTTGTGCAGGAATTTGCAAATAAGTTTATTACAAATGACATGGATGATTTTCATCGTGCTAAAGCCGTTAATGACTTTGTAGTACAACTAGCCACTTATTCAGGTGAAGATGCGTCAGAGGGACAATCCGTTTATGAGTTAATCAGTAAAGAAACTGGTGTTTGCCAAGCTTATGCACTATTAGCCTACCGTTTATTTTTGGCGGCTGGTATTGATGCTAAATATGTATATGGATATAGCGATAATCAGCTTCATGCATGGAATTTAGTACATGTTAATGGTGATTGGTATCATGTTGACACGACTTGGAATGATGTTAATCCTGATGAACCGTATGCTATTTCCTACGCATATTTTTTAGTGAATGACGAGAAACTAAGTGAAGATCATATATGGGCAAATGAAAACTATTTTGCTGCTACAAGTAATGCCTACGATTTTATGCATGATATGTGGTACGCAGATACTGTTGGTAACGTTATTTATTATAATAGTATGACCGATAACATGGTATACGCCTATGATTTAGCAACAAAACAAAACAGGCAGGTTACGGAAACATCTTGCTATTACTTGGCGGCTGTTGACGATGCGATTTATTGCAGTGATTATGATAATGCCGGCTTTTTAACAAAAATATTTATTAGCGATGGCTCAGAAGAAGTGTTATTAGAGGAAGAGGTTCTAAACTTGTTCATTAATGATAAAGGGGCTTTATTATACGAAACCATTGACGGTGCAAAACATTCACAAAATTTATAGCCCATGCTTCCATCCCAATAGATAGTAAATCAGATTGTATTTTCACATTCAGTCTTTAGTCTATTCAAAAACATATATCATGTGTAAAAGTTGATTGGAGTGGAGACTGGGCGACTCCTTGGGGATCAGCGTCACAGATGAGACCCTGCAGCGAGCACAGCGAGTGAAGCGGCTCATCGGACGCCCCCAGGAAAGCGCCCAGTCGGAACGGAAATCAACCAACCTCATATATTGGTTATATATACTAAATTTAACAATATCCCTACAATATCATAACAATTATTTCATCGTAGCTTTACAACCTTCCTTTACACTTACTTGTGAATTGACCTTAAGGAGGAAAGACATGAAACACTCAAAAAAATGGAGTTCATTGTTGTTAGCAAGTGCAATTGCTTTATCGTCGATTAGTATCGGTCAGCCGCAAGTACAAGCTGCTCAAGTAAAGAAGCCAACAAATGTGATTATGCTCGTGATGGATGGTAGTAGTAATAATGCTGTTACACTTTCTCGTTGGTATAAAGGACAAAGTTTAGCGATGGATGAAATTTTATCAGGGGGCGTGCGTACATACTCTGCTGATTCAGCCATTACTGATTCAGCTCCTGCCGCTACTGCGTTAGCAACTGGCCATAAATCAAATGATAAATTTGTAGGTGTGTTACCGTCCGTTATTAATTCACCAGGGCTAAAGCAAATTGCCAAAGAGGATGCTTTTAGACCTGTAGCCAATGTTTTAGAAGGGGCTAAGCAAAAGGGCAAAGCGACTGGATTGATTTCTACTTCAGAAATTCAGCATGCCACACCAGCAGGCTTTTCTGCACATGTTAATAATAGAAGCCAATATGATAACATCGCTGAGCAGCAAGTTTATCAAAACATTGATGTCGTATTAGGTGGTGGCTTTGAGTCTTTGGCACCCGGCACAACTAAAAATGCTCGTAAAGATGGCGAGAATTTAGTGGATGTTCTTAAGGAAGAAAATTATGACATCGTTAAAACTCGTGATGAGCTTATTAAAAGTAAATCGTCAAAAATTTGGGGAAGCTTTGCTCCAAGTGCTCTTGCCTACGATTTTGATCGTGCCAAAACAAATGCATCTGAGCCAACTCTTGCTGAGATGACTAGTAAAGCTATTGATACGCTCAAAAAGGATGAAGATGGTTTCTTCTTATTTGTAGAAGGCAGTAAAGTGGACTGGGCTGCTCATGCCAATGACACAATTGGCATGATTAGTGATATCTTATCGTTTGATGCTGCAGTCAAGGAAGCGGTTGATTTTGCAAAAAAAGATGGCAATACTATGGTCATTGCTGTTACAGACCACGGCAATAGTGGGATTACAATGGGTAATGCTAACACGACAAGTACTTATTCCAACACACCTGTTTCTGCCTACATCGATCCTCTTAAGAAAGCTAAAATGACAGTTGAAGGTGCGCTAAGCCAATTAAAAGAAGATAAATCAAATATTGTAGAAGTCGCTGCACTTTATGGATTAGATAATCTATCTGCGGACGAGCTTGCAACATTACGATTAGCTAAAGACCCTGGAGAAAAAATGGTTAAAATGCTTGCCAACCGTGCTAACATTGGCTTTACAACCGGTGGGCATACTGGTGATGATGTATTTTTATACTCATTCGGACCATCTAAAATTACTGGCCTTGTAGAAAACACGGATTTAGCACATGCTATGGCAAAGTTTATGGGCTTCGATTTAAATAAGCTTACGGATGATTTATATATACCGGCGACAAAAGCATTCACGGAAAAAGGCTACACATCTAAAATTGACTTAGCCGATAAAGAAAACCCTAAATTTATTGCACAAAAAAATAATGTAACCGTTACAATCCCAGTTAATAAGAACATTTTAATATACGAACAAGACAAGACAGCAAAAACACATACCTTTGACACAATCAATGTCTACAACGGTACTGAATTTTATGTTTCTAAAAAAGTTTTAAATGTAATCAAATAAGGGCTTTTATGAAGAATTTTTGTCCACAAGCTTTTGCTGTATTTTAAGGTAGTTAAAGTGGGATAAAAATAAGGGTGCTATCATAAGTTGAGATGTTTAACTTGATGGTGGCACTTTTCTTTTTACTCAAATTTGTTTTTGCAACAGTCCTCAAAAGATGCCACTTTCACCATCTGCTTAACATTTTTGCAGCTTCTATTTTATCCCCTTCTGCAACTCGCCATAGTTATACCAATATTTTTCTTTCAATTTACTTTGATTTTACTTTCATTGATTATGCTTAATGTAACGAGATAATCGACTATTTCGAATGTCCTATAACAAAATTTAAGGATTTCTTAAGTACCAATGAAGCGGAAAAAAAGCGATAATAAGGTGATTATAATTTTAGTAAAATACAGTTGGGGTGAAATATAGAGTCTTTAAAATTCATTTTTTCCCTTTATTTTAGTTACATTTTTCAAAACCTTAATTTTACCTTAAATTAATCTTATGATTTTATGAATAACTAGAAATTTAGCAACATTTTTATCTACAATCCGTCAAAACAGTGGTAAAAATTTTATTAGTGTAAAATTAAAATTAGAAAAAACTTGAAAAAATATCTATTTATTTATATATTTACAAAGTTATAATCTTTTTTCATTTTTAATTGGAGGTGGACATATGCAATCCATTAAAAATAATGAGGTTTTACGTTTTATTGGCTTTACGTTATTTTACTTCATCATTTTAGTGCTCTTGTTTCTTATCCATGGCTTCCATGATATGAACGCGGGACCATTTATATATACGGAATTTTAAGAAAAGGAGATATAAACTATGTTAAGTATTTTAGAGGCTATTCAAAAAGTGGCTCAACAGCATCCACATAAAACTGCATATCAAACTAATAGTGATTCCTTAACGTATGATGAGCTTTGGCATCTTTCTGATTGTGTAGCGCAATATTTAATGGCACTTGATTTAAAAAGACAACAACCTATCGTCGTCTACGGGCATATGTCCCCTTTACAAATCGTTGCCTTTTTAGGTGCTGTAAAGGCAGGTCATCCATATGTACCGGTTGACTCTTCTACACCGTCTGAAAGGTTACAAATTATAATAGAAGCTTCTCAGGCTTGTTTGTTACTTAAAACTGAAACATTAAACTCAAATCAAGTAATTCCTGTAGTGGAAGTAAGTGATTTAGTGGCACAAGCAACAAGCATTCCGACAGAGCCTTCAACTTGGGTTAAGAATCAAGAAATTCATTATATTATTTACACATCTGGTTCTACTGGTAAGCCAAAAGGTGTTCAAATTACAGCTGATAATTTAGCACATTTTGTTGCTTGGATGCATGACCATTTCCCTTTACAGGAATCTGGTGTATTTCTAAATCAAGCACCTTATTCATTTGATTTATCTGTGATGGATTTATATCCTGCACTCGTTAGTGGGCAAACGCTTTACGCTATTTCGCAAGAGCAAATTGCTAATCCAAAAGCGTTATTTGAGTCATTAGCTTCATCTGATATTCGTGTTTGGACTTCTACACCTTCCTTCGCGAAGATGTGTTTAATGAACAAAGAATGGGATCAAACGTTAATGCCTTCATTAAATACGTTTTTATTCTGCGGAGAGGTTTTACCAGTATCCGTATCTAAAGAATTAATGCAGCGTTTCCCACAAGCTTCGATTTTTAATTTATACGGTCCTACAGAAACAACCGTTGCCGTATCTTATGTAGAAGTTACAAAGGAGCTTTTGGGACAATTTGACCAACTACCAATCGCCCCTATCTCTGAGCCTAATCTATCTTTGCAAGAAGATGGTGAAATTATTATTTCTGGGCCGACTGTAAGTGCAGGTTATCTTGGTGCGCCTGATTTAACACTTAAAGCGTTCCCTACAATAGGGGATCAACGTATTTATAAAACTGGTGACGTTGGTTATGAAAAAGATGGCTATCTGTTCTTTTCAGGACGAAAAGATTTCCAGGTTAAACTACATGGTTATCGTTTAGAAATCGAGGAAATTGAAAAGCAAATTGGCAATCTCCCACCTGTTGCTAGCTGTGTTATTATACCTGTTTCAAAAGATGGTGAGATTGTTTCGCTAAGTGCATTTGTTGTTCTTCGCGAGCCATTGACAGACTCTGCCTTCAAAATGACGAAGCAGCTTAAAGCATTATTAGCGGAGTATTTACCATCTTATATGATTCCAAAAACGTTCAAATACATTGACACTTTACCTTTAAATACTAATGGTAAAGTTGATCGTAAAGGATTGGCGGTTATGGAAACAGTATGACGCCTTATGGAAATATAGTTTTTTTCATCATCATTGGTATTCTGTTAATGCCAACCATTATTTTAGGACTACGTGGGAAATCTGCTAAACGCTACAATATCTTTATTTCCATTGTCGTATTAGCGCTTATTTTTGGTAACTCCCTTAATGGCTCAATTTCTTTAATACTATTTACAGTATTTCAGATATTATTAATTGTCGTTTACCAAAAATATCGATTACAGAAGAATAGCACGTCCGTATTCGTAATTGCTGTACTGCTATCCATTTTGCCACTTGTACTTGTGAAGGTTCTGCCAATGCTTGGCCTTCATCATTTATTTGGATTCTTAGGGGTATCCTATATTACATTTAAATCGGTACAAATGATTTTAGAAACACGAGATGGCTTAATTAAGGATAAAATTTCAGTAGCTGAGCTTGCTTATTTCTTACTGTTCTTCCCAACAGTATCTTCGGGACCTATTGATCGTTGGAGACGCTTTTATAAAGATTTGCACACAGTGCCGTCTGGTCAAGACTATCAAAAACTACTGTTAAGTGGAATAAATTGCATATTTTTAGGCTTTTTATATAAATTTATTTTGGCTTATTTAATTTACAATTACACGCTTATTTATTTACCAAGTCAAACGTATAACTATTTGACACCTTTTCAAGGGCAAATAGCGTATATGTATATGTATAGTTTTTATTTATTTTTCGATTTTGCAGGTTATAGTGCTTTTGCTGTTGGTGTCAGTCGCATTATGGGTGTTCAAACGCCAATTAACTTTAACCGTCCATTCTCAAGTCGCAATATTAAAGACTTTTGGAATCGTTGGCATATGAGTCTTTCATTCTGGTTCAGGGATTATGTTTATATGCGCTTCGTGCTTTGGATGACAAAGAAAAAATGGATTAAAAACAAATATACAGTTTCTTATCTTGGCTTCTTTTTACTGTTCTTTTTAATGGGTATTTGGCACGGATTAGAATTACACTTTGTTGTCTATGGTCTCTACCATGCCTTATTAATTATTTGCTTTGATAAATTTGAACGTTGGAATAAAAAGCGCAAGATTTGGCCAAAAAATAAATGGACTCACGCAATTGGCGTATTTATTACTTTTAACGCGATTTGCTTTGGTTTCTATATTTTTTCAGGAACATTATTTTAATAAACGGCTCTGTAATAACGCAGCCTAAACAATAAAGGAGATTTATATTATGGATAAACAACAAGTATTAGAAATGTTAGTAGAGTTATGCGAGGACGATATCATTTTAGAAAACCCAGATATCGATTTATTTGAAGAAGGACTTCTTGATTCATTCGGTACAATTAATTTATTAGTGGAAATTGAAAGCCGCTTTAATATCTCAGTACCAATTACTGATTTCAACCGTGAGGAATGGAACACGCCAAATCGTATTGCAGCGGAATTAGCTGAAAGACAATGATTAAGAAAGGCTTTCTATCATTATTAGTTGCTTTTGCTCTTTTTGCCGCCTTTATATTCTTCCCTAATTCCTGGATACAAGCTTGGATTTCAGATAAAGATGTAGAGCAGGCAAAGACTAGTATGTCTCCGTTAGTGTTCCAAGGGATGTACTTCCAAGAGCGGATGTTGCAGGAGCCTAATGCTATGCCTTTATACGGCTCCTCAGAATTAAACCGTTTTGATCCTTTCCACCCTTATAATTATGCTCGAGCGACAAATGCTCCGTATACGACATTTATGGTCGGGCGTGGTGGAATGCAGTCTATTACACACTTTTTAAATTTTGCTGCACAGGAAAAGAATTTAAAGGATAAGAAAATTGTTTTCATCATTTCCCCACAATGGTTTACGAAAAAGGGAATGAATGAATTACATTTTTCTCCTAACTATTCGATGTTGCACGCTTATGATTTAGCATACAATAAAGACATTGACGAAGATCTTCGAAATCGAGGAATGAAACGCCTGCTTGAATTCGATACTGTAAGCCGCGATGACCTGCTAAGAACAATTTATGAATATAAATTATCTGGTGGTAAGGAAAAACCAATCATTGGGCGACTTGCAATGTTAGCCGGCCATGTTCAAAAGGCACTTTTAGAGAAAAAAGATTTGTATTACTCTCTATTCCCTCGAGAAGGAAGTAAGTTGAAAAATAATGACAAACTAGTTGTAGATCAAACGTTTGAGCAACAACTACAAAATGCCGAAAAATATGGCGAAAAACGTGTTTCCAATGATTTAATGATTGAAAACAAATTTTATAAACGTCTTGTAAATGCTAATATTAAAAAGTTTGAAGGAATGCGCAAAAAAGAAGATTATACGACTTCACCAGAATATGCGGATTTACAGCTTGTAATTGATATTTTAAAAGATGCTGGTGCAAAGCCTCTATTCGTTTCTATTCCAGTAAACGGTCATTGGTATGACTACACTGAATATCCTGCTGATCGTCGTGAAAAATATTATGAAAAAATGAACCAGATGTTAACTGATAATGGTGTTCCATTTGTTGATTTCTCAGGCCATGACTATGATCCTTATTTCATTATGGATACGATTCATATTGCATGGAAGGGCTGGGTATATCTAGACCAAGAGCTAGACAAATATTGGGCACAGAAATAGTAGTGCATGGTTCTCGTTTAACGAACGTAGAGACAGTCTAAGGTGTTAATCACTGAAGGCTGTCTCTTTTTTATGTAGATTATCTTCGAGGGTAATCATTCATAACCCTTCCTTAAAAAATGATTGAGGAAGGGTTATTCTTGTATGAATTCAAATTCACCAGCGAAAGTTTAAGATGATATTTTGTTAAACTCATACCATATAGAAATGTTGATTGGAGTGGAGACTGGGCGACTCCTTGGGGATCAGCGATAGAGGAACGAAGGCTAAAACCATCACGTCCTGTGATAACGCCTTCGTGACCAACTTCGTGTTGGCCCGAGACCCTGGAGCGAGCAAAGCGAGTGAAGCGGCTCATCGGACGCCCCCAGGAAGCTTTGCTCTGTGCGAAAGCGTAGCGACAGCAAATGTTTTATCTGTGCGAAAGCGAAGCGACAGCAACAACAAAGCGCCCAGTCGGAACGGAAATCAACCACACGTTATTGGATGGATTCCTAATTCTCCATTCCTCAATTCTTTTTTAATATTCCTAAGTATTCACTCCACGGCCCAACATCTGTTGTGTATCGCTTCGCCATTACTCGAACGATTTGGGCTATATGCGTTAAATCATGAACAACCCATGTTGAGAGCAATTCCTTTACTTTTACTACACCAAAATCAGGATGGTACCCTTTCAATTCTAGATGCACATCAGGATTAAGAAGAGCCTGAAGCTTGTTTATATTTACAGCTCTAATCTCCTTAAATTCTAATAATGCTTGTTTTATAGTATCTTCATCCACTTTGTGTAAGTGAGCATATCGATCAAATGGAGGAAATGCCTTATCTTCACCTTCCCTAAGGATAAATTCTAATCGTGGCATCCAATTATTCTTCTCTCCCTCAATCAGATGGTCTATCACTTCATGAGCATTCCATGTTCCTTCCCCTTCATTGCTTTGTAGCCATCCATCTGATAATCCAGTCAAAAAATACTCCAACGTTTGCGGTGTACGCTCCAGAATTTCAACAGCTTCCTTCGTATTAAAATTCACGCTTCTGCCCCCTTCAAATGACTCGGCATTATTCATATATCATAACCCAGTATTTTTCCTTTTCTCCTTCTTCAATTACCTTCTTCCAACCATTCTTCTCATAAAATTTTAACGCTTTGTGATTTTCGGATACGCATTTTAATCTTAACGGTTTATTCATTTTTTCAATGGAGGCATTTAGTAAGTGACCCCCTATACCTTTACCAAAGTAATTTGGATTAATAAATAAATTATGAATGAAATTATCTGGCAAGTATAATGAAGCAAATCCAAGTAGATGGTTATCCTCTTCCGCAACAATTATATGTTCTTCTTTAGTGTCATTATCAAAATCGTTTAAAGTCATTTCTTCTGAAGCGGCCCAATGGAAATTTTTACGACGTGATTCCAGATAGATTTTTCTTAATTCTGGGTAATCTAATTTATTCGCTTCTCTAATATTCACATTCTCACCTTTACTTTCATAATGTTTTTAAGTCATTATTGAATGAAAAAAGTCTAAGTTCTTCAGCATCATTGGAAAGCTGGACTAATCTTTCAAACTTCAAGCCTATTTTTTTGAGTAGCTTGGCTGATGCTTCATTATCTTGGGTTGTGATAGCCACAATGCGATTTAGTCCTAGTGTATCTATACTATAAGCCAATGTCGCTGAAGCTGCTTCATAGGCATATCCTTTTCCCCAATACTTAGGAAGAAAAGCGTAGCCAATGTCCACATCTTCTAGCGAGTCTCTTTTAACTAGACCGCAAAGTCCAAGCGGGATATTATCTTCTTTTCTTTCAACTAAATAAAAACAGAAGCCAGATTTCTCATACATGTGAATTGAATTCAATATATATTCACGTGCATCCTCTACTGTTCTCACACCACGATCACCAATGAACCGCAGCCATGAAGGATCATTCACTAATTCAAGGATAAAATCCACATCATCTGTTGTTTGTAAGCGAAGGGTAAGTCGTTCTGTTTCAAGAATTTTCATCGTAATTCCACTCTCCTTTATATGTAATTTATGTTTTACTAATGAATTAAATATATAATAACGGACTAAGCTTTGCACTTACATACCTTTCCTTTGAAAGCTGCCCCTCCTCTATTACCCGCACTAGCGACAAAAAAATCGCCTCAAAAGTATGTGTATACCTTTGAGGCGATATTCGTGAAGCTACAAGTAATAGCTTATTTTAAGTTATAGAAAGATTTTAAACCAAGGTACTCAGCTGTTGAACCAAGTTGGTCTTCGATGCGAAGAAGTTGGTTGTATTTAGCTACGCGGTCTGTACGAGATGGAGCACCTGTTTTGATTTGACCAGCGTTTGTAGCAACTGCGATATCAGCAATTGTTGCATCCTCAGATTCACCAGAACGGTGAGAGATAACTGCTGTGTAACCAGCACGTTTTGCCATTTCGATTGCTTCAAATGTTTCTGTTAAAGTACCGATTTGGTTTACTTTGATAAGGATTGCATTACCAACACCTTGCTCAATACCAGCTGCTAATTTTTTCGTATTTGTTACGAATAGATCGTCGCCTACTAGTTGTACGCGAGAACCAATACGATCTGTTAATAATTTGTGTCCTGCCCAGTCGTTTTCGTCTAAGCCATCTTCAATAGAGATGATTGGGTATTTATTTGTAAGCTCTTCGTACCATTCAACCATTTCTTCAGAAGTTTTGACAACACCTTCACCGTCTAAGTGATATTTGCCATCTTCTTTATTGAATAATTCAGATGAAGCAACGTCCATTGCAAGTTTTACTTCTTCACCTGATTTATAGCCAGCTTTTTCGATTGCTTCTAAAATTACAGTAATGGCTTCTTCGTTAGAACCAAGGTTTGGTGCAAAACCACCTTCATCACCTACAGCTGTATTATAGCCTTTAGCTTTAAGTACTGCTTTTAAGCTATGGAAGATTTCAGCACCCATACGTAATGCATGACGGAATGATTCTGCGCCAACAGGCATTACCATGAATTCTTGAATGTCCACGTTGTTGTCAGCGTGAGCGCCACCATTAATGATGTTCATCATTGGTACTGGTAGTTGTTTTGAGTTAAATCCACCAAGATATTGATAAAGAGGTACATCTAAGTAATCTGCCGCAGCATGTGCAACTGCCATTGATACACCTAGAATGGCGTTGGCACCTAGTTTACCTTTGTTTTCTGTGCCATCTAGCTCGATTAAAGCTTTGTCGATTACTACTTGATCAAGTACTGAGTAGTTACCTTCTAGCTCTTGAGCAATAATTGTGTTTACATTTTCAACTGCTTTTAATACACCTTTGCCTAGGTAACGAGATTTGTCACCGTCGCGTAATTCTACTGCCTCGTATTCA
>Ga0102589_1003292_pt1 | contig 17116 bp, 12 predicted proteins | sample AraplaMF_Col_mLB_FD_76858 | JGI IMG/M metagenome (GOLD analysis project Ga0102589, IMG submission 76858) | Arabidopsis root microbial communities from the University of North Carolina, USA - plate scrape MF_Col_mLB | ecosystem: Host-associated > Plants > Roots > Endosphere | place: USA... | reverse complement strand
GACCTGGCGGCCGCGGGCGAGCGTTACCTGGGCAGCGTGAAGTGGCGGTCCGAAGGACGTCGCTGCTTCACCGACAAGCTGCCGTCGAACTTCCTCAACATCGGTTTCATTGCCCACGCACTGCCGCAGGCGAAGATCCTGCACATGGTGCGCGACCCGGTCGAGACCTGTTTCTCGAACCTGCGCGAGCTGTTCTCGGAAGCCAACGCCTACAGCTACGATCCGCTCGAGCTGGCCGACTATCACCGGCTCTACAAGCGGTTGATGTCGCAGTGGCATGCACGGTTCCCGGGACGGATCCTCGATGTGGAGTACGCCAGGCTGGTGGCCGATCCCGAGGGCGAGCTGCGCCGTGTCGCCGATTTCTGCGGCCTGGCGTTCGACCCGGCGATGCTCGACATCGGCGCGCGCAAGCGCGCGGTGGTCACGGCGAGTGCGGTGCAGGTGCGCGACAGCATCCAGGTGCGCGAGCGGCCGAAGTGGGCGCCGTACGAGCAATGGCTGGCGCCGATGATCGAGCGACTGAACGCCTGACCGCGATGCAGGGGCCAGCATCCTGGCCCCTGCAAGGTGTCGCGCTACTGCCCCAGGCCGATGCGGGCATCGTCACCGCCGATCTGTTCCCGTGCCAGCTGCATCAGTTGCAGCAGCTCGGCGCGTTCGCCGTTCGGATCACGCCCCTTGGCGGCGTTCGCCGTCCGGATCATCGCGTCGAGGCTCCAGCCGTCCATCCGGCTGCCACCGCGCAGGGCATCGGCGAACCCTGCGACCGCGCTGGCGAAGCGCATCGGCTCGCTGGGCGTGCGCACCAGCTGCGAGGCCAGCACCGGCGTCTCGATCAAGCGGCTGCGGCCCTGATCTGGCGAGTTCTGGCCCGGCAGCTTGTAGCGCAACCGCAGGTGGGCAATCTCGCCGCTCCGCTCGCTGCCAGCTGAAGCTGGCTTGCCGCCATAACGCAGCGATCCGACCCGTTGCGCGGGTGACGATGCAGGCGTGATCTCGTACAGCGCGGTCACCTGGTGGCCTGCGCCGATGTCGCCGGCATCGACCTTGTCGTTGTTGAAGTCCTCGCGCTGCAGCACGCGGTTCTCGTAGCCGATCAGCCGGTACTCCGCGACCTGGGCCGGATTGAACTCGATCTGGATCTTGACGTCGCGGGCGATGGTCATCAGCGTCGAACTCATCTGTTCGACCAGCACCTTGCGCGCTTCGCGCAGGCTGTCGATGTAGGCATGGTTGCCGTCGCCAACATCAGCCAGCTGCTCGGCCATCGCGTCGTTGTAGTTGCCGCTGCCGAAGCCGAGCGTGCTCAGTGCGATGCCGTGCTTGCGCTGGTCGCCGACCAGCGTTTCCAGCGCGCCCTGGTCGACCGTGCCGACGTTGAAGTCGCCATCGGTGGCCAGGATCACCCGGTTCACGCCATTGGCGATGTACGCCTGTCTGGCCATGGCGTAGGCGAGGCGGATGCCGTCGCCGCCGTTGGTGCTGCCGCCGGCTTCGAGGCGATCGAGTGCCGCCAGTATCTCGCCGTGTCGATCGCCGGGCGTCGGCGGCAGCACCAGTCCGGCACTGCCCGCGTAGACGACCATGGTCACGCGGTCCTGACTGCGCAGCTGCGGCACCAGCTGCCGCAGCGCACTCTTGACCAGCGGCAGCTTGTCGGGCGAATCCATCGAACCGGACGTGTCGATCAGGAACACCAGGTTGGCCGAGGCCAGCGTTGCCTTGGGAACGTCGTATCCCTTGATGCCGACCATCAGCAGCTGGCGTTGGGAATTCCACGGCGCCACCGCCAGTTCCGTGGTCACCCGGAACGGAACCTCGCGCGTCGCCGGCGCGGGATGGCCGTAATCGAAGTAGTTGATGAACTCTTCGGCACGCACGGCGTCGGCCGGCGGTCGCACGCCCTCGTTGAGCATGCGCCGCACGTTGGCGTAGCTGCCCGTGTCGACGTCGACCGAGAAGGTCGACACCGGTTCCTCCGAGGCGCGACGAACCGGATTGTCGGTGATGGCGGCATAGCGCTCCGTGTTGGCCGGTTGTTGCCATGCGCCTGATTGCGGCGCTTGCATGCGCGCTGGCTGCGAATAGGCCAGTCTCGACCCGGTGACTTCAACGGCATCCAACGTCGCCGCCGGTGCGGGTGGGGACGGTGGCGGCGGGGCCATTGCTGCCTTCATGGCAGCTTCGCGACGCCTGCTCCTGGCATCAGCCGTGCCAGCTTCCTTCGCGGCAGCCGTTGAAGCGGCAGCATCCGCGGCAACGATTCCGGCCGCAGCCGCTTGATCAGACGAATCGTCGCGCTCGGCCTGTGCCGAATCACGCGTTGTGTGGCAGGCGGACAACGCGAGCGTGACAGCGATGAACAGGGTAGGGCGGACGGCGTGGGCGCGCTTCATGTTGCTGTCTCCGGTTGGGTCGCAATGGCCAACGCACGGAAACGGCAAGTGGGGTTAAGGGTTTCACGTTTCCGTTCCAACCCGGTCCATCTCCCCGATGGGCCGGAAGTGACCATGACGAATGGCAACCGTTCGCCGACCGCATGTACTTCATCCAGCAAACGGTTTAGCTCGCGTTGTGTGTAAACGCCCGGCGCGGTTCCCGCATCCCATGTCGCGTATCCCAGAAGTTGGTATGACCTTTCGAACTGGTCGATGCAACAGACGGCGCGCACGATTGAACCCGCCGGTTACGTCTCATCAGCTTCCCCCGCGTCCCCCGACGCCTTTGCTGGAGGTGCCTGCCATGACCCGTTTCATTCCTTCCCCCGTGACACATGTCGCTGCCCGTCGCGTACTCGCAGCGGCCGTGTTCCTCGCTGCGTCATCGACTGCGATGGCCGGCTCGCCACACCTTATCTATTTGCCTTCCACCGAAGCGGGCGTCGACCATGCCGCGATCGTGCAGGCGTTCGAGGACCAGGGATTCGAAGTCAGCACGTTCGCCTACGCCGGTGAATCCCGCCTGGCCTACGCGCACCGCATCGCCGACGAAGTACGGGCGATGATGGACAAGGGCGTCGCGCCGGAGGAAATCAACGTCGTCGGCGCAGGAACCGGCTCCAAGATCGCAACGCTGACCTCGGCGCTGGTCGGCAACCGGCACGTCAATTACGCGCTGCTCGGCGCATGCGATCCGGCGATGAAGGCCAACTACAACTTCCGCATGAGCGGCCGCGTGCTCGGCATCCACGACGTCAATGACAGCACGTCGCTGTCGTGCCGCTCGCTGTGGGGCGACTCACCCAAGGTCAGCGAGCGCCAGGAGCTGGTGCTCAACAGCGGCCATGGTTCGGCGCTGTTCCACGAGCCCAGGAAGGAATGGCTGCAGCCGGTGTCCGAGTGGGCCACGGGCGGTGAAGTCAGCATCGGCGAAACCAGCATCGGCAGGGTCGACGAGCCGGCGCCCTCGCCGCGCAAGTAGTCAAGGCGTTCTGGCCTGGCAGGCCATCGACATGCCTTCTCCCGCAGTCGGGAGAAGGCGTGTCGTAAACGCCTGGCTGGTTCAGCCCGCAGCGTCGCGGATCACCAGCAGGCGCTGCTCGGTCATGTCCTCGATTGCATAGCGCACGCCTTCGCGTCCGAGGCCAGAGTGCTTCACGCCACCGTAGGGCATGTTGTCGACGCGGAAGCTCGGCACGTCGCCAACGATGACGCCGCCTACTTCGAGGCGATCCCAGGCGCGCATGGCATGGTCCAGGCGCGCGGTGAACACGCCCGCCTGCAGGCCGAAGTCACTGTCGTTGACCTGGTCAATGGCCTGGTCGAAATTGTCGAACGGCTGCATCAACGCGACCGGTGCAAAGGCTTCCTTGCGGTACAGGTCGCTGTCGTGCGGCACGCCTTCCAGCAGCGTCGCCGGCACCATGTTGCCGTTGCGGTTTCCGCCGGCCAGGCGCTTGGCGCCGCCCTTGCGCGCGGCCTCGATCCAGCTGTCCACGCGCTTGGCCGCGGCCTCGTCGATCATCGGGCCGATGAAGGTCTTCTCGTCGCGCGGATCGCCCATCGGCAGCTTCGCCACGGCTGCCTTGAGCTTCTTGCGCAGCTTGTCGTAGATGGCCGCATGCGCGTAGATGCGCTGCACGCTGATGCAACTCTGGCCGCTCTGATAATAGGCGCCGAAGATGAGGCGTTCGACCACGCGGTCGAGCGGCATGCCGGGGTCGTCGTCGATGATGCAGGCGGCGTTGCCGCCCAGTTCCAGCGTCACCTTCTTGCGCCCGGCGCGGGCCTTGAGGTCCCAGCCGATCAGGCCGCCGGTAAAGCTCAGCAGTGCGATCCGCTCGTCCTCGACCAGCTGGGAAGCATCCTGGGTAGAACAGGCCAGCACCGAGAACGCGCCTCGGGGCAGGTCGGTCTCGGCCAGGATCTCGGCGATGATCAGTGCGCCGATCGGGGTCTTCTCCGACGGTTTGAGCACGAACGGGCAGCCGGCGGCGAGCGCCGGCGCGACCTTGTGCGCGACCAGGTTCAACGGGAAGTTGAAGGGCGTGATGAAGCTGCACACGCCGATCGGGACGCGCTTGACCATGCCGCGGTAGCCGCGCGTGCGCTTGGAGATCTGCAGCTCGATCACTTCGCCATCGATGCGGGTCGCTTCGCCGGCAGCGATACGGAAGGTGTCGATCAGGCGGGTGACTTCGCCACGCGCATCGGCGATGGGCTTGCCGGCTTCGATGCACAGGGCAAGGGCAAGCTCGTCGAAGCGCTCCTGGAAACGCATCACGCAGTGTTCGAGCACGTCGCGGCGCGCATCCGGCGGGAACGCGGCCACCGCCTCGCGTGCCTGGTGCGCCGCCACTATCGCCTTGCGTACCGCTGTCGCATCGGCCAGGGCTACGCGGGTCGCGCGTTTGCCGCTGTACTTGTCGAGGACGTCGAGGTCGGTGTTGGCGGCGACCGGGCGATTGGCGAGGTAGTAGGGATAGCTGGCCATCAGGCCGGAGGCGGCGCGCTTGGTCTTGGCCATGTCGTTCTCCGATGAAAGAAAAGGGGCGGATGACTACTGCAGGGTGGCGCTCAACTTCGGGATCTCGTCGTTGAGCAGGCGGTCGTCATCGCTGTAGTCGATGGGCACTTCGATCAGGTCGATCCCCGGGGTGTCGAGGGCGCGCTGCAACATCGGCGCGAACTCGTCGGCGGAGCCCGGTCGATGCCCGCGCGCGCCGTAGCTCTCCGCGTAGCGGACGAAATCCGGATTGCCCAGATCCATGCCGAAGCTCGGATAGCGCTCGTGCGCCTGTTTCCACTTGATCATGCCGTAGGCATCGTCGCGCAGCACGAGCACGGTGATGTCGATGCCCAGGCGCATGGCGGTCTCGAGCTCCTGCGAATTCATCATGAAGCCACCGTCGCCGCAGACCGCCAGCACGCGCCGGTCCGGGCAGACGATGCGCGCGGCGATCGCCGAGGGCAGGCCGGCACCCATCGTCGCCAGGGCGTTGTCGAGCAGCAGCGTGTTGGGCTCGCGGCAACGGTAGCAGCGGGCAAACCAGAGTTTGTAGAGGCCGTTGTCGAGGCAGACCACGTCGCGCGGGCCCATCACCTTGCGCACATCGGCAACGACGCGCTGCGGCGCCATCGGAAAGCGGTCGGCGTCGCTGCGGTCGACGAGGTTGGCCAGCAGCGCGGTGCGCACGCGGTCGAAGAAGGCGAAGTCCCAGTGCGCCTGTGGAGCCAGCACTTCGCCCAGTTGCCAGACCGTGTTGGCGATGTCGCCGACGACCTCGATCTGCGGGAAGTAGACCGCATCGACCTCGGCGGACTCGTAATTGACGTGGATGACGGTGCGGCGCCCTTCGCGCATGAAGAACGGCGGCTTCTCGATCACGTCGTGGCCGATATTGACGATGCAGTCGGCGGCGTCGATGGCGCGATGGACGAAGTCATGGTCGGACAGCGCGGCATTGCCCAGCCACAGCGGGTGCAGCTCGTCGATCACGCCCTTGCCCATCTGCGTGGTGAAGAACGGGATGCCGAGCTTGTCGATGAAGGATTTCAGTTGGCGCGCGGTGGTCTTGCGGTTGGCACCGGCGCCGATCATCAGCAGCGGATGGCGCGCCTGGCCGATCGCGGCGGCGGCGTGGGCGATGGCCTTGTCGTCGGCGATGGGTCGGCGCGAGAAGGAGGCGGGGATCAGGCGCGCACTGGTTTCATCGCCGGCGATGTCCTGCGGCAGTTCCAGGTGGGTGGCGCCGGGGCGTTCTTCCTCGGCGCGACGGAAGGACTCGCGCACGCGCGCGGGAATGGCGTCGGCGGACACGATCTGGCGTGTGTACTTGGTCAGCGGACGCATCGTGTCGACGACATCGACGATCTGGAAGTGGCCCTGGCGGCTGGTCTTGATCGGTTTCTGGCCGGTGATCATCAGCATCGGCATCGCGCCGAGCTGGGCGTAGGCCGCCGGCGTGACCAGGTTGGTCGCGCCGGGACCGAGCGTCGACAGGCACACGCCCGCTTTTCCGGTGAGGCGGCCGTAGGTGGCGGCCATGAATCCCGCGCCTTGTTCGTGGCGGGTCAGCACCAGGCGGATGCGCGAGCTGCGCAGCGATTCGAGCAGGTCGAGGTTCTCTTCGCCGGGAATGCCGAAGACGTACTCCACGCCCTCGGCTTCGAGCGCGGCGACGAACAGATCGGAGGCTTTGGTCATCACGCTTCCACGCTTGCTCGGGCACGGTCCCGCATCGTAGCGGGGGCCGTGTGGTGCGATGCGTGATGGTCGCGCGTCAGTCGTCCTTGGGCTCGACCCGCACCTGCAGCTGTCCGTCGCTCAGGCGCGCGGCCAGCCGGTCACCCGGTGCCGCATCGAGCACGCTGCGCACGACCCGGCCGTCGGGGTGCTGCAGGATCGAATAGCCACGCGCGACGGTCGCCAGCGGGCTCACCGCTTCGAGCGAGCGTGCCAGTCCGCGCAGGTGCATCGCGTCCTTGGCCAGGCGGCGGACGATGGCCGCCTGCGGTCGCGGCCGCAATGCCGCCAGGCGTTCGCGCAGGCGGGCAATGCGGCGTTGCGGATGGGACGCGCGCAGCACGGCGTCGGCATGGCGCAGGCGCGCGCGCTCGCGTTCGAGCTGCTGGCGCCAGGCGGCGTTGAGGCGGCGCAGGGCTTCGCGCTGGCGGCGGCCGAGCGCTTCCAGGCGTGCCTGCGGGCGCATGGCATTGAGGCGCAGCGCGGCGCGGTCGGCGCGTTGCATCGCTTGGCGCAGGCGTTGCGTGTGCAGGTTGCGCAGCCGCGATTCCAGGATGCGCAGGCGATGCAGCAGGTCCTCGCGGTTGGGCGCGAGCAGCTCGGCGGCGACCGATGGTGTCGGCGCGCGCACGTCGGCAGCGAAGTCGCTGAGGCTGAAGTCGGTCTCGTGGCCGACGGCCGACACGATTGGCACCGGCGAAGCCGCAATTGCACGCGCCAGGCGCTCGTCGTTGAAGGCCCACAGGTCCTCGAGCGACCCGCCGCCGCGCGCCAGCACCAGCACGTCGTAGCGCGCCGAGGCGATGGCCCGCTGCAGCATGGCGACGATCTGTGCCGCGGCGCCTTCGCCCTGGACCTGGACCGGCAGCACGTCGGCCTCGACCAGCGGGAAGCGCCGCGCCAGCACGCTCAGCACGTCGCGCACGGCGGCGCCGCTGGGCGAGGTGATCACGCCGATGCGGCGGGCGAAACGCGGCAACGGCCGTTTGCGCTCGACATCGAACAGGCCTTCGGCGGCCAGGCGCGCGCGCAGTTCCTCGAACGCGCGCCGCAGCGCGCCTTCGCCGGCTTCTTCCATGTGGTCGAACACCAGCTGGTATTCGCCACGGGCCTCGTACAGGGTCAGGCGGCCACGGCCGAGCACGCGCAGGCCTTCGCGCGGGACGAACTTCAGCCAGCTGCTCTTGGGCCGGAACATCGCGCAGCGGACCTGTGCACGCGCGTCCTTCAAGGTGAAGTACAGGTGTCCCGACGAGGGCCGCGAGACGTTGCCCAGCTCGCCCTCGATCCACACCTGCGGGAACGCGCCCTCCAGCAGATCGCGCGCCAGCGTGTTCAGCTGGCTGGGCGTCAGGACCTGGTCGGCATGGCCGCCCGGGCCCGGTTCGGTGGGGAAGTCGTTCATGGACGGCTGGATGTCACGGCCGGTCAAGGTAGCGCAGCGGCCGCCGCGGGTCACGTCCAGGACAGCTGCCGCTCAGTCCGCGGGTAGGGCCGGAGGCGGGCCTGGCCTACAATGGCGGCCATGAATTCACATGCTCCCGCACCCTGTGCACACCCCGGCTTCGGCCCGCTCCCGCGACGCCTGACGCGCACCGTGCGCATCGGCGGCGTCGAGGTCGGCGGCGGCCAGCCGGTCGTCGTGCAGTCGATGACCAACACCGATACCGCCGACGTGGCCTCGACCACCAAGCAGGTCGCCGAGCTGTGGCGTGCCGGCTCGGAAATGGTGCGGGTGACCGTCAACACCGTCGAAGCCGCTGCCGCCGTGCCGCGCATCGTCGACAAGCTGGCGATGATGGGCGTGGAGGTGCCGATCATCGGCGACTTCCACTACAACGGCCATCAGCTGCTGACCGCGGAGCCGACCTGCGCCGAGGTGCTCGCCAAGTACCGGATCAATCCGGGCAACGTCGGCTTCGGCAAGAAGAAGGACAGCCAGTTCGCCACGCTCATCGAGCTGGCGATCAAGCACGACAAGCCGGTCCGCATCGGCGCCAACTGGGGCTCGCTCGACCAGGCGTTGGCGGCGCAGCTGATGGACGAGAACCACAAGTTGCCCGAGCCGCGTGAGGCCGCCGAAGTGCTGCGCGAAGCGCTGATCCGCTCGGCGCTGGACTCGGCCGCGCGCGCGGTCGAGCTGGGCCTGTCGGCCGACAAGATCATCCTCAGCGCCAAGGTCAGCGGCGTGCAGGAACTGATCGCCGTATACCGCGAAATGGCCCGCCGCAGCGATTTCGCCCTGCACCTGGGCCTGACCGAGGCCGGCATCGGCAGCAAGGGCATCGTCGCCTCCAGCGCCGCACTGGCCGTGCTGATGCAGGAAGGCATCGGCGACACCATCCGCATCTCGCTGACGCCCGAACCGGGGCAGTCGCGCACCAACGAAGTCATCGTCGCCCAGGAACTGCTGCAGACCATGGGCCTGCGCGCGTTCACGCCGATGGTCACCGCCTGCCCGGGCTGCGGCCGCACCACCAGCACCTTCTTCCAGGAACTGGCGCAGAAGGTGCAGGAACACGTGCGCGCGAAGATGCCGGTGTGGAAGATCAGCCATCCCGGCGCGGAGAACCTGACGCTTGCCGTGATGGGCTGCGTGGTCAACGGCCCGGGCGAATCGCGCCACGCCAACATCGGCATTTCGCTGCCGGGCACGGGCGAAGCGCCGTCGGCGCCGGTGTTCGAGGACGGCGAGAAGACCGTGACGTTGCGTGGCGAGAACATCGCCCACGAGTTCGTCGAGCTGATCGACCGTTACGTCGAACGCAAGTACGGCGTGGCAGACGACGCAGCACGTGCCGGCTGAGGGCGGCGACGCACTAAGCCAGGAACTGCGCTACGGCGCAGGCGTGCTGCGCCATTACGGCGGCCGGTTGCTGCTGGTGTTCATCGGCCTGTTGTTGCCGTTGTGGGGCTTCGCCGAACTGGCGGACGAAATCCACGAGCAGGAAGCCATCCCGTTCGACGAACCGGTCCTGCACTTCGCGCATGACCTGGCCCGTGAGGGCTTCGACCGCTTCTTCGTGCTGATTTCGCGGATCGGCTATCTGTGGGGCGTGGTGCCGCTGGACATCGCGCTGGTGCTGGCCCTGACGCTGATGCGCCGCTACCGCGAGGCCACCTTCGCCGCGATCGCACTGGCGGGGTCGGCACTGCTGAACATCGCCGCCAAGGCCGCTTTCGCGCGCGAGCGGCCGTCGCTGTGGGAATCGATCGCGCCGGAGCACAACTTCAGTTTCCCCAGCGGGCACGCGATGGGCTCGATGACGCTGGCGTGGGTGCTGGTGCTGCTGGCGTGGCGCACGCGCTGGCGTTGGCCGCTGGTGGCGCTGATGTTGCCGTTCGTGGTGCTGGTGGGATTGTCGCGGGTGTACCTGGGGGTGCATTACCCGTCGGACATCCTCGCCGGGTGGGCGGCGGCGAGCGTGTGGGTGGTGGCGGCCTATCTGGCGGTGTATTGGGGTGGCTTGCGGCCCTGGCGCTGATACCCCTCTCCCTGGCCGCTTTGCGGCCTGTCCCTCTCCCACAAGGGGAGAGGGTGTCCTTCTCCCCTCGTGGGAGAAGGTGCCCGAAGGGCGGAAGAGGGGGGCTTTTGCTACTCCCCGGGCACTGCCGCCGACGTCGGCGCAGCCGTCGCCGCGCGCCGCGTCAGCACCGCCTCGCGGTGGGCGATGTAGGCGTTGGCCGACAGGATGATCGCCGCGCCGGCCCAGGTCCAACCGTCCACGCTTTCGCCGAACCACAGCCAGCCGGCGGTGGCGACCAGCGGCAACTGCATGAAGCTGATCGGCGTCAGCGCCGACACCTCGCCGAGCTTCAGCGCATGCGTCCACAGCACCTGTCCGCCGGTGCCGAAGATGCCCGCGCCGACCACCCACAGCCAGGCGATGCCCTGCGGCCATTCCCACACCCACAGCGCCGGCAGCAACGACATCGGCACCCAGAACAGGTAGGTGTAGAGGACGATGGTGTTGGCGGCATCGATGCGCGAGAGCTGCTTGATCTGGATCGCGACGACACCGCTGAGCACCGCGGCGAGCAGTGCGATCAGCGTGCCGGTGCTGAACTGCGCCGAGCCCGGCCGCACGATCACCAGCACGCCGATGAATCCGATCGCGACCGCCGCCCAGCGCCGGGCGCGGACGTGCTCGCCGAGGAAAATCGCGGCTGCGATCGTCACGAACACCGGCGTGGAGTAGGACAGCGAGATCGCCTGCGCCAAGGGCAGGTGGCCGATCGCCCAGAAGCCGGCCAGCATCGAACCGATGCCGATCGCGCAGCGGACGAAGTAGCGCGGCAGCTGCTTGGTTCGCAATGAGGCCCTGTCGACGCCGGCGACCAGCGGCAGCACCGCCATCAGGCCGAAAAAATTGCGGAAGAACGCGATCTCGAACGTGTGCAGCGTCGCCGATGCCAGCCGGATGGTGATGGCCATCGCGCCGAAGCACAGCGTGCTGGCGAGCATGAAGCCCGCGGCGCGCATCGGTGTCGAGGTTGCCGTTGCGTTCACCAGGTGGCGCCGATGACCCGCGGTTCGGGCTCGATCGCCACGTCGAAGCGCGCGTGCACCGAGTCGGCGATGCGCCGGGCCAGGTCGAGCAACTGCTGGCCACTGGCGTGGCCGTGGTTGACCAGCACCAGCGCATGCGTCGCGGCAACGCCGGCATCGCCGTCGCGGTGGCCCTTCCAGCCGCAGGCTTCGATGAACCAGGCCGCCGACAGCTTGCGCGTGGTCGCATCGTTGCCACGGAACACCGGCATCGCCGGGTACTGCGCCTGCAGCGCTTCAGCCTGGGCCAGCGCGACGATCGGATTCTTGAAGAAACTGCCGGCGTTGCCGAGCACCGCGGGATCCGGCAGCTTGCGGCGACGGATTGCGATCACCGCATTGGCTACGTCGCGTGCCGTCGGCGCGGTAATGCCCATCGCGGCGATTTCGTCGTCGATGCCGGCGTAGTCGAGCTTCAGCGACGGCGTGTGCGGCAGCGCGAACTCCACCGCGGCGACGATGTAGCGGTCGGGCTCGTGCTTGAAGACGCTGTCGCGGTAGGCAAACGCGCAGGCGTCGGCGTCGAGGCGGTGGAGCTGGCCGCTGGCCGGTTCATAGGCCTCGACGGCATGGATGAACTCGCGCACTTCGACGCCATACGCGCCGATGTTCTGGATCGGCGCGGCACCGACCGTGCCCGGGATCAACGCCAGGTTCTCCAGGCCAGCCAGGCCAAGGCCCAGCGTGTGCATGACAAAGCCGTGCCATTGCACGCCGGCATCGGCGCGGACGATGGCGACGCTGTCGTCGTGCAGCACGCGCACGTCCTGGCCGGTGAGGGCCAGCATCGGCGCGTCTGGGTTGCCGGCGAACAGCAGGTTGCTGCCGCCGCCGAGCACGAGCGGTGCGCGTTCGCGGAATTCCGGTCGCGACAACAGCCCGGGCAGATCGGCAGGGTCGCTTACTTCGGCCAGCCACGGCGCGCGCGCCGCGACGCCAAAGGTGTTGCGATGATCAAGCGGGGCATCGCGCAGGATGCGGACGGCCTCGCTCATACGATTGGCGGCATGTTGCCCCGGCTCGGGGCTTCCTTGCGCCGGCGCATGGCTTCGACGCATTCGTGCACGAGGGCCGGGCCACGGTAGACCAGGCCGGTGTAGCACTGCACCAGGGTCGCGCCGGCGGCCATCTTGGTGGCGGCGTCGGCACCGGAGAGGATGCCGCCGACGCCGATCATCGGGATCGATTCGGGCAGGCGCGTGCGCATCATCCGCAGCACCGCGGTGGCCTGGCCCATCAACGGACGGCCGGACAACCCACCGGTTTCGGAAGCATGCGGCGCGCCATCGATGCCGATGCGCGAGACGGTGGTGTTGGTGGCGATGACGCCGTCGACATTGAGGTCGCCGAGCACGCGCGCGGCCGCTTCGACGTCGTTGTCGCTCAGGTCCGGGGCGATCTTGACCAGCATCGGCACGCGCTTGCCGTGCAAGGCGCCCAGCCGCTCCTGCGCTTCGCGCAGGATCGACACCAGGCGACGCAACGACTGCTCTTCCTGCAGCTCACGCAGGCCGGCGGTGTTGGGCGAGGAGATGTTGACGGTGACGTAGTCGGCGAGCGGGTAGACGCGCTCGAGGCAATGCAGGTAGTCGATCTCCGCCGATTCGTTCGGCGTGTCCTTGTTCTTGCCGATGTTGATGCCGAGCAGGCCGCCGCGACGGCGGGCCTTGCCGACATTGCGCACCAGTTCGTCGACGCCGCCGTTGTTGAAGCCGAGGCGATTGATCACCGCCTGCTGGTCCGGCAGGCGGAACATGCGCGGCTTCGGATTGCCTTCCTGCGCACGCGGCGTGACCGTGCCGACTTCGACGAAGCCGAAGCCCAGCGCCAGCAGCGCATCGATGTGCGCGCCGTTCTTGTCCAGGCCGGCGGCCAGGCCGACCGGATTGGGAAAGGTCAGGCCGAACGCGCGCGTCGGCAGCGGCGCCGGACGCCGGCCCAGCAGCGGGCTGAGCCCGCTGCGATACGCCGCTTCCATCGCCGCCAGCGTGGCACCGTGCGCAGTCTCTGCGTCCAGTCCGAACAGGAAGGGGCGGACGATGGAATACATGTATGGGTCCGGTGGCGTGGCGGTCAGAGGTCGAACTTGATGCCCTGGGCCAGCGGCAGCGCGTCGGAGTAGTTGATGGTATTCGTCTGCCGGCGCATGTAGGCGCGCCAGGCATCGGAACCCGACTCGCGACCGCCGCCGGTTTCCTTCTCGCCACCAAACGCGCCGCCGATCTCGGCGCCGCTGGTGCCGATGTTGACGTTGGCGATGCCGCAATCCGAACCGGCTGCCGACAGGAATGCCTCGGCCGCCTTCAGGTTCTGGGTGAAGATCGACGACGACAGGCCCTGCGGCACGTCGTTCTGCAGCTCGATGGCTTCGTCGAGCTGGCCGTACTTCATCACGTACAGGATCGGCGCGAAGGTCTCGGTCTGCACCACGTCGGCGTCGTTGGTCAGGCCGGTGACGATCGTCGGGAGGACGAAGTTGCCCGGGCCGTCGATGGCGGCGCCGCCGGTCTCGACCTTGCCGCCGCTGGCCTTGGCCTTGTCGACGGCATCCAGGTAGGCCTGGACCGCGTCGCGGCTGTTGAGCGGGCCCATCAGGTTGTTCGGGTCGGTCGGGTCGCCGATCTTCTTCTCGACCTGCTTGTAGGCAGTGATCAGCTTGGCCAGCACGTCGTCGTAGATCGACTCCTGCACGAACAGGCGGCGCGTGGTGGTGCAGCGCTGGCCGGCGGTGCCGACGGCGCCGAAGGCGATGGCCGGAATGGCCAGCTTCAGGTCGGCGCTGGGGTCGACGATGATCGCGTTGTTGCCGCCCAGCTCGAGCAGCGAACGGCCCATGCGGCGGGCGACGCGCTCACCGACGATGCGGCCGACCTTGGTCGAGCCGGTGAAGCTGATCAGGCCGATGCGCTTGTCGTCGACGAAGCTCGAAGCCAGCTCGGTGCCGGCATCGTTGAACAGGAAGAAGATGTCCGGGAAACCGCCGGCCTTGAGCGCGGCGTTGCAGATCTTCATCGAGGCGATCGCCGACAGCGGCGTCTTCGGCGACGGTTTCCACAGCGTGATGTTGCCGCAGATGGCCGCAATGAAGCTGTTCCAGGCCCACACCGCGACCGGGAAGTTGAACGCCGAGATCACGCCGACGATGCCGATCGGGTGCCACTGCTCGTACATGCGGTGGCCCGGGCGCTCGGAGTGCATGGTCAGGCCGTAGAGCTGGCGCGACAGACCGACGGCGAAGTCGCCGATGTCGATCATCTCCTGCACTTCGCCGTCGCCCTCGGGCTTGGACTTGCCCATCTCCAGCGCGACCAGCGAACCCAGTGCGTCCTTGTGCTTGCGCAGCGCATCGGCGCACAGGCGCACGGCTTCGCCGCGGCGCGGGGCCGGGGTGGTTCGCCACACCTTGAAGGCGGCCTGGGCGCGTTCGACGATGGCGTCGTAGTCGGCCTGCGAGGAAGCCTGGACCCTGGCCAGAACCTCGCCGTTGGTCGGGTTGATCGACTCCAGAACGCCGGCGTCACGGGTCGGCGACCATTCGCCGCTGCCGAGGTAGGTGCCGGATTCGGTATCGGTCAGGCCGAGGGCGGTGAGGACGGGGTGGGTCATCGGACGTGCTCCTGGGGGACTGAAGGCGAGGCTGCGCTGCCTCGCCGCAATGGCGGCCCCGACACGATTCGAACGTGCGACCTGTCCCTTAGGAGGGGACCGCTCTATCCAACTGAGCTACGGGGCCAAGCTTTGGGATTCAAGGGGTTGGGAAACGCGAGCGCGGCATTTTCGCATGATTGCGCCAAATGCGGGTTGGTCGGGTTTACAGCACCGAGTGTTCGGCCTCGGCCTCGGACTCGGTCTGGCCCTTGGCCACCACGGCCGTCGCGGTCAGGTCGCCGGTGACGTTGCCCAGCGTGGCGAACACGTCCGGGATGGTGTCCAGGGCCAGCAGCAGGCCCAGCGGTTCGATCGGCAGGCCCATGGCCTGGGTCACCGGCATGTTGGTCGCCATGAAGCTGACCTGGCCGGGCAGGCCGACCGATCCCATGCTGATCACCACGGCCAGGGCCGCGCCGGCCGCCATCTGCGCCGCGCTCAGGTCGATGCCGTAGGCCCAGGCGACGAAGGACGCCACGCCGATGTACTGCATCGGGCTGGTGATGCGGAACAGCGATACCGCCATCGGCAGCACCAGCGAGGTCACGCTGAGCGGGTGGCCCAGACGCACGCGCGAGCTTTCGATCATCGCCGGCAGCGAGGCCAGCGACGACTGCGTGCTGGCGGCCACCGCCTGCGCCGGCACGATAGCGGCGGCGAAGCGGCGAACGCGTTCGCCGCCGGCAATCACTGCGATCGGGTACATCAGGGCCGTCGCGCACAGGTACATCGCCGACAGGATCGCGATGTACCAGCCGAACGCGCCGATCATGCCGTGGCCCACGCGCGCGCACACCGCCAGCACCAGCGCGAACACGCCCACCGGCGCCGCCCACAGCACCCAGCGCACGATCACCACCATCACGTCGGCGATGGATTGGACCAGTTCGAGCAGGCGCGCACGACGGCCGGCCTCGATCCGGGTCAGGGCGAAGCCGAAGAAAAGGGAGAACACCACCAGCGGCATCATCGCGCTCTGCGCGGCAGCCGCGATCGCGTTGCTGGGGATGACGCCGGCGAACCAGTCGGCCAGCGAATTGGGCAGGCTCAGCTGGGCGGTGCCGGCGGTGGCCGAGCGCAGCGATTCGGCCAGGCCTTCCTGGCGCGGCACCAGCGAGAACAGCAGCGGCGCCACGATCGCGGCGAACGCAGCGCAGACGCTGAGGATGATCACGAAGGTGATGATCGCCTTGCGCGCGGTGCGCCCGGACGCGGCGGCGTCGGTGGCGGTGTTGACGCCGATCACCACCAGCGCGGCCACCAGCGGCACCACGGTCATCTGCAGCGCATTGAGCCAGAGCCGGCCGACCGGCTGGACGAAGTCGGCGACGCGGGTCGCGGCGGTGACGTCCCACCAGGCCAGCAGCAGGCCGATGAGGGCGCCAAGAAAGAGTCCGAGCAGTACGCGGGCAGTGGTCGACACGGAAGGTCCTGAGTGGGATTTGCGCTGGGAGATTCTATTTCGGGCAGCCCGACACCTCTCCCCGGTTCGCCCCCGTATCAAGTACGGGACAGGCTCTGAGCGTAGCGCAGCGAAGTCGAAGGGTGTACGGGCCGATGGTGATACGGGTATGCCCAGCTGTCCTTCGACTTCGCTGCGCTACGCTTCCTTCGACTTCGCTGCGCTACGCTTCCTTCGACTTCGCTGCGCTACGCTCAGGACGAACGGGACGGGGGGCTGGGGCGCATCGTCATGGCAGGCGCCAATCCTTTTGGAGGCGCCTGTACTCGTCGGCCGGCAGCAGCACGAACACCGGCTGGCGCTTCGGGTCCAGCCACGCCAGCAGCTGTTGCATCACCGGCTCGGCCATCGCCGTGCAGCCGGCGGTGGTCTCGCCCGGCGCTTTCCACAGGTGGGCGAAGATGCAGCTGCCGGTGCCGCTGCGGTTGTCGGGGTTGTGCTCGATCACGAAGCCCAGCTTGTAGCGCTGGTCGCCGTTGGCATGCAGGTCGCGACGCATCGGTTCGGTCGAGCCGGCGACGGCATCCGCGCCGACCTGGCGCGCGTCGACGATGCGGTTGTAGAGCGGCGACGCGTTGACGTCGATGCAGTAGTCGGAGGCCGTCATCGCCTGGTAGGGCCAGGCGGTGGCCGTGCTGTCGGCGTAGCCGAATGCGGTGCCGATGCGGAACACGCCCGCCGGTGCGCGGCCGTCGCCTTCGACCTTCTGCGGCTCGCCCGACTGGGGAGCGTGCAGGCCGACGCCCCAGCCCGAACCGCTGCGGCCGACC
>Ga0102589_1003287_pt1 | contig 17125 bp, 17 predicted proteins | sample AraplaMF_Col_mLB_FD_76858 | JGI IMG/M metagenome (GOLD analysis project Ga0102589, IMG submission 76858) | Arabidopsis root microbial communities from the University of North Carolina, USA - plate scrape MF_Col_mLB | ecosystem: Host-associated > Plants > Roots > Endosphere | place: USA... | reverse complement strand
AGAGTTAAACACTCCTACCATTGTTGATACAACTAATGTAGCTATAACTAAGATAAAAATTCCCCAACGCTGATAAAACATTTTATCCGCTTCTTTAGCTGACTGTTCGTAATTACTAATTTTCATTACCATTATAAAAAGCTAAATAAATATATCTTTAATCTTAAAAATGTATTCATCCGGTAATTTGTCAGCTCTCCTTGAAATCTCTGCTCTCTGGCTCTTTCTCCCTTTAATAACAACTGAATCTTTTTTTATATTTATGCTTCCGAAGCTATACGGGCACCAAAATAAATTAATATCATCTATTTTTATAGTTTTAACAACGTTAGAATTAAGGTCCGTAACACGCAGTTTAAATGGAGCATTTGTAAGATGAGATTTGGGCACTGCATAAATGACCTCGGCTAAATACTTATCATTTTGTTTCGAGAAGTATGTGAGCTCAATGTCGGTTCCTTCTTCTTTTATTTTTCTAATAACAGATTCTATTTTATGCTCTTCTAAGTGATCAAACTTCGTAATGCTTCTTAATGCTGAAACTATACTACTAAACATCATATTTGATTTAGTTTCGTTGTCACTCGCCATATATTTTTTAGTATCTATTATCGAAAATGCATCTTTTATCCGGTGATTTGGAGCAAATTCTTGTTTTGCTTCCACTAGTATGTCCGCTAAATGTATAAAGATGTGACTATAACCCGGCAGCATCACTTCTGCTTTCCTTAGCAGGTTGCTGAAAACTTCGGTGTAGATAAAAGAGTGGTTTGGTTCTGTTTCTTCGATAGGAGCAGAAATACTAATTGTTATTAATGGCTTTGTTAGCGGTTTTGGATTAGACAAAGATCTTTTCATTGAAAGGTCAGCTAGTTTTGCCCAGTTACTTTGAACTGTTTGCTTTTGCTTCTTGAAGTATGCCTTTAGTTCTTCGAGTGTACGTGGTGCATTTTTTATCGACTGTTGAAACTTTAATAGAAGTTTGTCTTCACTAAAGTCAAGTTCTGACTTTAGTTCTATAGTTTTAACCAACATAATAGCCTCTTCAACTCTATGCAGACCTGTTAAGAAATCCTCTACATTAAGAGTTTTGTTATTGATAAAATTTCCGGGCAGCTCAATTTCGGCTATATCTTCATAGAGAACACGTAATTTGTACTTCTTCTTAGAGCTAGGATTATTTATAAAACGGATCAACATGCACTCAAATGTGCTTCCATGAAACTCTCCTATTAAATGTTCATTTAAAAAAGTATCTAATAACTGCAAAGAAAAGTTAGTTTCTTCTTTCGTTTTAAAATCCTTATACTCAATCAAAAATCTCATTGGAATCACCTTGGAATATATAGTATATTTTTACTGTACATTATATTTGAAAAAGCAGTCAACGCAAAGCATACAGCCAGTAAAGGGCAGGTTTATACAGGATCAAGCAAACACATTATACAGCTAGGCGTGAAGGTTATCTAGAAGGACGTTAAGAAGGTGAAAAAAGTTAGGAGAAGGACGGTAAGTTCATTTCTAGAGAGAGGTTATTTACCTGCACACATTGAGATAGAATTGGACAATGATTCCGTTCCATATATTAAGAAGTTATACTATAATGTTGAAGAAAAAAAGCAGAGGCTATGTTTAAATTACGACGACAGAGATACAGGCTAGTCACTCGGGAGAATAAGATGTTACGAGCTGCTTTATCGGTTCATAAGCATTATCTTTTCTACTATTCAATTTGAATCATACGTATGGATTTTATTGTAAAATAATCATTTCATATTCACTTTAAGTTTCCTTCTGCCACTTCTTAAAAACAATAAAAGACAGCAGCTCAACTTATAAGCTGCTGCCTCTTATTTAGAGAAACACAGAAATAACCTTTTAACGATACCAAATTGTTTTATCTTGATATGGAATACGTTTTGATGAAGCTTCTTTATTAGGGTGTCCGACGTAAATTAAGCCTAAGAGCTTATCTCCGTCTTCTAGAGATAAAAAGTCATTCAGTTCTGACTGATAGACAATTTCACCGGTTCTCCAAATTGTAGCCAGACCTTGTTCTTCCGCTACTAATAGCATATTTTGTATGCTTGCCGCTACGGCAGAGATTTCTTCAATTTCAGGCACTTTTCCAGAAGGACTTACTGCTACAGCAATAATGACAGGAGCGCGAAGCGGTCCTTTTTTTGCTTTTGTTGTTTTTTTTAGCGCTTCTTCTTCACTTAAGTGAGCAGTTTTTTGCTTCATAATACGTTCCATTTCGTCTCCTAAACGAACACGTGAATCCCCTGTAAACACTCGGAATTTCCAAGGCTCTGTCTTTTTATGGTTAGGAGCCCAAGTACCGGCTTCTAACATAAGATTAATAGCATCTTCTGATACGTCTTTGTCTTGCATAGCCCCAATCGTTCTTCTAGCTTTAATAATATCTAATACGCTCATATTTTCTGTCTCCTTTTCTGCATTCAATTTATTAGTATAGGTATGTATATATCTTATATATAGAATAATTGAAAATCATTCTCACTGTCAATTGTTTTGCCCTTATTCGGGTCGCGATAAATATGCCAATTTTTTAAGCGTGTTTGCTTTTTTAGCAGGTTTTCTTTTAATTATTTGGCAGTTACGGCAAATAAAAAAACGATTTGGACTCTATATTCCAAATCGTTTTTTTATCTTATACCCAGCCGCGGAAACGAGAAGCTTCAGCCGATTTTTTGATTCCTGCCATGTAAGCAGCAAGTCTCATATCTACGTCATTTTCTTGAGAGATTTGATAGACCGTTTCAAATGAATCCACCATTACCTTGCGTAATTTGTAAGCTACTTCTTCTTCAGACCAGTAGTAGCCTTGATTATTTTGCACCCATTCGAAGTATGAAACCGTTACGCCTCCAGCACTTGCTAAAATATCTGGCACTAAAAGTACGCCTTTTTCATCTAAAATCCGCGTAGCCTCAAGTGTAGTCGGTCCGTTCGCTGCTTCTACTATAATAGAGGCTTTAATGCGGTGAGCATTACGAACAGTAATTTGATTCGAAATGGCTGCGGGTACTAAAATATCACATTCTTTTTCTAATAGCTCTTCGTTTGTCATCACATTTGTAAATAAATTCGTTACGGTTCCAAAACTATCGCGTCGATCAAGCAGATAATCAATATCAAGACCAAGAGGATCATAAAGAGCTCCGTATGCGTCTGAAATGCCAATTACTTTTGCTCCTGCATCATGCATGAACTTAGCGAGAAAACTGCCGGCATTCCCGAAGCCTTGAATAATAATTCGCGCTTCTTGCAAGTTAAGGTTTTTCTTTTTAACAGCTTCTTCAATACAAATAGTTACGCCTTTAGCTGTTGCAGTTTCGCGTCCTTGAGACCCTCCGAGTACGATAGGTTTTCCGGTAATAAAACCTGGAGAATCAAACTCACGGAGTCGACTGTATTCATCCATCATCCACGCCATAATTTGAGAGTTTGTATAGACATCCGGTGCAGGAATATCTTTAGTAGGCCCAACTATTTGACTGATGGCTCTCACATAGCCGCGGCTGAGTCGCTCTAGCTCACCGAAAGACATATTTCTTGGGTCACATACAATTCCGCCTTTACCGCCGCCGTAAGGAAGATCAACAATCCCGCATTTTAAGCTCATCCATATGGATAATGCCTTCACTTCTTCTTCATTGACTTCAGGATGAAAGCGTACGCCTCCTTTAGTAGGCCCGACAGCATCATTATGCTGAGAGCGGTAGCCCGTAAATACTTTTACCGATCCGTTATCCATTTTAACTGGAATACGAACCGTCATCATGCGCAGCGGTTCTTTTAATAAATGGTATACTTCCTCACCATAGCCTAGCTTTTGAAGCGCTTCTTGAATAACCGTTTGAGTAGATAAAAATAAATTAAGTGATTCTTGTTCTTGCTGCTGTTCTTTTTTTAATTCACTAGCTGTTTTCGTCATGGACATTCTGTTCACCCCATATTAATCATTGGATTTTCTCAACGATTTAACATGCAATTCCTATGCCAACTTATGGTGCTTTACAACACTCTTATATTATAAATAATCCGCATTAGCAAGCCTTATATTCCCTGCATAGGCTGATATTAGTATATACTTAAAGAAATAAGACAAACTATTTATACTGCAAAGGAGGAAAGTGCTATGTTAAATGAAAGAAAAGAACAAGAGCGAAGCAATCACTATATAGAATGCTGTTCCATCTGCGGAGAAAGGCTAACATCTTTTCAAGAAAAAGAAATCTTCACATGCGACAGCTGCTTTGAACAAAAAGTCAACGATGTGCTTTCTGAGCTGTAATCAGGGACTCTATTTTTTAGAAACAGGTGTCACAATATTAAAGTTTGGATCGATAGAATCCTGACTAGACAAAAAGAAATCCCATTTTGATTTATCTCCTTGAACAAATATGACCGAGCTATAAGAGTGATCATTTGTAGTTGTTAGCTGGTATAAGGTATCTTGCCACATCGTTACCGTCACCTCAGCATTCTTTCGCGTATCTCCAAGATATCTAAAGATTCCATGCTTAAGTTCTGTGAGAGCTACTTCATTACGATCTGGTATCACAAACAATATACGATAGTTGCATGCGCCTGCCTTTAATCCATCTACGCGAATGCTAAATAGTTCTAAAATATTTTTTAAAGGAAGTGTATCCCATACTTCTTTTGTAATAATGTTGGCCGGCAGCGGTATATTACCTAAACGAAGTTCTTTGGCTCCTGTTAAATATTCATTTCGCCAAGGACCAGATTCAGCTATATACCCTAATTGTTCAAGCGCGTCTGCACATAAAAGTTTTGCCTTCACATGGTGAGGATCAGCGTAAATAACTTGTTTGGTCACTTCAGCTACCCATTGATAGTCGCCTTGTTGAAAACAGCGCTGTGCTTTTTTGACAATGTTGTCCGCTCCCCCCATATACTCTACATACTTCTTAGCTGACTCTTCAGGAAACAGTTTATTTAAATCTACAGGATTGCTGTTGTACCAGCCCATATAGCGCTGATAAACCGCTTTTGCGTTATGGTTAACCGTTCCATAAAAACCGTTTGTATACCACTCTTGAGATAGGGTTTCCGGTAGCTTCATCATTCGGCCGACGTGGTCGATAGTATAGCCTTGATTCATTAGCCTTAATGTTTGGTCATGAATATATTGATAAACATCTCGTTGATTTTCGATATATGTGATGCACGATTGATTTCCGAACCTTGGCCAATTATGTACCCCAAATACAGTTGTTAGTTCTTGACCAAATAAATCGATTGCTTGCTGCAAGTATCTTGCCCATGCTGCTGCGTCTCTTACTTTTGCTCCTCTAAGCGTATAGAGGTTGTGCTGAGTGGCCGTACAGTTTTCTGCAATACACAGAGACTTTTCACTAGGAATATAAATGTTCATTTCAGCAGGCGCCTCCGTCCCTGGCGTAAGCTGAAACTGAAATGAGACGCCGTCAATTCTCTTACTTACGTAAGAATGATGGTCGGAAGAATGAATTTCTTCTATTCCTTTAATAAGCGTGATTGTTCCAAGTGAAATTTCTTTTCCGATGCCGTTGTCAACTAAGCCTTTTTCATCTCGTCGCAGTCGAATACCGTACATATATTGACTTCTTCGTGTCATTGCTGTTGCCGCCGTGACGTTTTCATCGATAACCGCGTCCATAAACCCAGCAGGAGCATAAACTTTACTAGTTTTATTTTGTGTTGAGTCAGGTAATATTCCTAGAACTCCACCATAATGGTCTATATGTGAATGTGAGAAGATAACGGCTCTAACAGGACGCTTCCCACAGTGCTGGTTTACTAGTTTAAGTGCTTCTTCTGCTGTTTCTTTTGACGTCAAGCAATCAATAACAATCCATCCCGTTTTTCCTTTAACAAATGTAATATTAGCCATATCAAAGCCTCTTACTTGAAAGATGTTTTCAGTTACTTGATATAGGCCGGCTTGTACATTTAATTTTCCTTGTTCCCACAGTTTAGGGTGAACGGTAGCAGGTGTAGATTGTTGAAATAAAAAAGCGTACTTTCTTAAATCCCATACAGGCTGCAGCTGATTTTTCTTGAAAATCAGCGGAAAAGGTACGCGTACAAGAGCTTTGTAATCCGCAAGATTTTGTTCTGATTTCACTTGTTCCCAGTCTATGTTTTTATAAGTCTCAGCATTAGTCGCTGCAGTCTTTTGAGTAGCATCTTTTCGGTGAATCGTTAACGCCTGTTCATAATCAAACAGCATAACCCCCTCCTTTTTATTACTTTATGCGTAAAAATAAGACGAAATACAAAAAGGAAAGGAAAATAGAGTCGACAAAAAAGAAGATGCGTGCTAAGCGCATCTTCTTTTTTATACTGAATGTTATATTTGAATAGTCGAGTATTCTGTCTTAATTAGACAGCCTAGCACTTAGTATAACGATTGTTTACCAATGTGCCTTTTGTAATCAAAACAAATCTTCCTTCTAAGGTGCTCAATACGTTTCTTGAAGTCGCTGTAAAACAATGCATGTGTACAGTCTCTCCTTTCCTGTATTGGCCTTACATAGAATGTATACCCCCGGAAAAATAGTTGAAACCTCATTGGGAGATTTTTTAAAAAATAATAACAAACTCTTTATACTTAGGCTCTTTTATCACTCTTTTTTTACCCAGTTGTCATTATCATCTTTTTTGTACTTTGTTTTCACCGCGTTCCAAGCAACTTTGTGAGCGGTAGCTTCTTCTTTGTATTCATCACTTGCTGAATTAAATGCTTCTTTATAAATTTCCTGAGCGTGATGAGGAAGATTATCTCTTACTCCATCTGGCAGTTCTTTTAATGAATTGTAAGGCATGATTGTATTCCTCCTTAAAACATCTTCTACTACTGATTTACCTGTTTTCAAATAGCCTAAACATTTAATAAATATAGTCCCTATACAAGTCGGACTGAGTGACTTTTTTATAAGCGAGCCCGTGTTTTTTAGCAAGGGCTTTTACTTCCTCTACACAGCTTTGAGCGCTTCTTGGTGATACGTAAATTTCATTGATGAGCTGATGTAAATTACATGTAAGGAGGTTGCCATGCTCGTGAGAAAACTCATACGATCTTTTTTCAAGGATATCCATTCGTTTTTGCCATTGATTTGCGGAAATACCTTGAATTTCGAATAGCTTTTGCAGCTTCCAAGCGTGTATACGACTTGCTACAATAACGAGCCTCAATTCATTTTCATGCTGATAGGATTTGCGCTTGTAAAATAACGTGTCATATACAGAGTGACTGACCATTTCTTTTTGGAAGTCTATGTACTGCACTTTGCCAGAGAAGATTTTATAGCGTAAATCTTTAATACTGCATAATAAATTTTCATAGGTAGTTTTAATAGCTACGCCATCATTTCCCTTTAAATATAGGTCCCACATTCCAGCGGCTTCGTAATCATTGATATGCCAGGATGAAACAGCAGAAAATTCATGGATTTTTCTTATATAGGTTCTAGAGGTACGGTTATGACGTTCGCCTTTTTTTCTTAACTCTTCTATGTTCCACATTGAAGAGCATCCTTCGAGAGGGTCCGAAAATGCATCAGGTTTTGCGAAAAAAAGCGCATTGGTTTCTAGTAAATCTTGAAAATCACACAGCGGCATAAATCGCCACACCGTCGGATTATTGTGCACCTTATAGCGTTCATCATAATCGTCATAGCTAGATTCGAATCTTTTGGCATATTCGTACGCTTTCTCTCTATAAGCTAAATCCATTGGTTTTCCTCCTCTGAATGCATATTCATACTTGAATTATAGCACTTAATTGTTGTAATTTTCAAAATTATCCACCTGCATTAAGAGAGTTCTATTATCAGATAAGAAGACACGCCTCAACATCTAAAGCGTGTCTTCTTATTTAATGAAATGAATGTTCTGCTTAACACTTTCACTGTCTGGCTGATTTAATTCCAATAAATAAATTTCATCCGCTCGAAAATCAGTATTCTTCATTTCTTTTTTTAAGGTACGAATAAAGGCAGATGAACTTTTTCCGTAGACTTCAAAATAATGAAACGTGTGTACAACAAATAAAATCGATGCTCCACTGTAATCTTTTTTGCTCTTTTTTTGGATGTTTTCTAGCACTTTTTCTATATACTCTTCTACAGAACCTTCCGTCTGGATACGGGGTAGAGCAAAATTTCCTGAATTGACTCTCTGTGCATCTTCAAATTCCAGTTTCCCATCTTTATAAGAAGTAATTTCAATTCGTTTTTCAGTACCATCCGGCTGAAGAATTAATCCGTCGTATCCTTGACTTCCAATAATAAGCTTCAATTTTGAATTTCTCGGACAATAGGAAGATTGGCTGAAGCAATAAAGCGGATAAAACTCTTCAAAAAACTTTTTGAAACGCCCTTTTTTAAGCCGGGCTAATTTTATATACTCTTTGTTTTGATGAATCATTTGCTGCGTGTGTTCAAAATACTGCTTCATTTCTTCTTGCGTTCTGTACACATCAAGATCTTTAAATAATTCATCCATCTTTTTCACCTTCAATCCCACCAACTAAAAAAGTCTTCTTACTTAGTAGATACATATTCATAAATGTGTGTGACAATTTTCTTTTTTTAGAGATATAGCCTTTTTTTAAACAAAACGTGCACACTTTTCATTTTTTTGCATATCCTGTTATTCGTGCGTTCAATGATGAGCGTACGTTTCAGCCTTTAGTTGTAAAAGATGAACTGTAAAGTTACAGCTGATGGCGGATGATATGCGTCTGATTATTTCATAAACTATAAAAAACAGGAAACTTAACAATAATTGAGGTGTTGGAAATGTTTGATAATGATTACGTAGTTAAAACCATTCACGACTTATATGTAAAACGTACAGAAAGTAAATTAAAAGTCTTCTTAACTTATTTTTGCCATAAAAAATAACGCGTATTTATAGACGGTAATATATACTCAGTTGTTACTTGGAGTTTTTTATAAGAAGAAGAGTTTGATACAAATAAAAAGGAATAGTGGGTAATCCGCTACTCCTTTTTTTACTATACTTGCAATTCCCGAATCAGTTCGGCAAGGATTTTAATGCTTCTATCGATATCTGGTAAAGAGGCATAGGCGTAAGAAAGCCGAAGATAACTGCCGGTTTCTTGTGCATAGATACTTCCAGAATTAAGCAGTATCCCTCTTTTTAAAGCACGAGAGTATAAAGATTTCATTGAAATAGAAGGTTGAATATGCATCCATATAAAAAAGCCTCCTTCAGGATTCGTCCATGTTGCTACATCTCCTGCATATGTTTCTAAAGCATTCAGCATCACTTTTCTTCTTGTTCGCAATTCGGTTCGTACAGTTTCCATATGCTGTTGATATAAGCCATTTTCAAACCATTCCGCTGCTACTCTTTGAGACAATGAGCTCGATCCATAATCTGTTTGCATTTTAATATCCGCCAAACGCTCAATGACTGGTTCTGGACCGACTATCCATCCGATACGTAATCCCGGGCTTAATGTTTTAGAAAGACTGCTAACATATAACACGTGTCCATTTTTATCTAAAGCCTTTAATGGCAACGGAGGCCGTTCGTTTAGCCATAATTCACGATATAAATCATCTTCAATAATAGGAAGCTGATGTTCCTCACACTCTTTCAACAAATCGTGACGCCTATTTTGTGACATTAATGTTCCCGTTGGGTTATGGAAACATGGATTTGTATATAAAATAGCTTGCCCTTCTTGAGGATTTGCGCGTTTTATAGCTGTTACTTTTATTCCTTCCTCATCCATAGCAAGACCTTTGAGTTTCATTCCGGCTGATTGAAATACATGTAAGGAGTATAGATAAGAAGGTTTTTCTAACAAAACGGAAGAGTTCTTTTGCAGCAGTCCAATTGAAATAAGCTGAAGAGCTTGAAGAGCGCCGGAAACAATTAAAATAGAATCTGGAGAAGATTCTATTTTAATTGTTTTCATATACGCACTTAACTCTTTTCGTAAAGGAAAATAACCCTTTGGCTCTTCGTATCCCAGAACCTCCATGTTTTCTGCTACTTTTTCTACGGCGTATTTCATTTTGTTTTTAGGAAATATGTCAGGTGAAAGCTCTCCTTTGCTTAATTGAATAAGGTTTGAGTTAAATTCGGATTTATTAATATCTTGTACCATGGCTTGACTGGGCCGATGCATACCTGATTTCACATGAACATTCCAATCGGGCGGATTCGTAGCCAAAAGTGTCCACGTATTATTTACAACGATTGTTCCCTTTCCTATCTTACCTTCAATTAAACCGTCCGCTGTTAATTCCTCTAATGCCGTAATGACCGTACTTCGATTAACGTCAAACAAAGCTGCAAGCTTTCGCTGGCTGGGAATTTTACTTCCAATCGGCCATTCTCCACGGGCAATTTTTCCTTTCATAAAATCAATAATTTGCTTGTATTTTGGATAAATAGAACTGTTGTCTTGATTCATACGTCTACTCCTATTTTTAAAGTGGTTGGGTTAATTGCTTTTAAACTGGTTGAAGACATTTTATCAAATGTTTATTAATATGGGAACAACGATGGAAACTGGTTGGGTTCAAAATAAAAAATGGAGATGAATAAGCATGAAATTAACGTTTAGTCTTGTATTTTTACATATACTGATGATTAGCTTATGGGCTTCAGCATTTCCAGTTATTCAAATAGGATTGGAATCGTTTTCTCCTCAGCACCTCGCTTTTGTTCGATTAAGTATTGCCTCTATAGTGTTGTTAGTTATTGCAATAGCCACACGCATGCGATTGCCTGATATAAAAGATATTCCACTTCTTTTAGCGCTCGGTTTTTTAGGCTTTACTGTCTATCACACAGCATTAAACATTGGAGAAAAAACGGTAAGTGCGGGTATTGCGAGTTTACTGATCTCGACGACTCCTATTTTTTCCGCGTTTTTAGCTATTTTCTTTTTTCATGAAGCGTTCGGAAAAAGAAAATGGATTGGATCTGCAGTAAGCTTTGCAGGTATTGCACTTTTAACTTTCAGCAAAGAGAACTTTGTACACTCAGTTAATGGAATCTTACTGATTCTACTAGCTGCCCTTGCAGAAAGCATCTATATGGTATGTCAAAAAAAATTATTAAAAAAGTATGGTTTTCTTTCTTTTGTAACATACAGTATCTGGGGAGCTGCCATTTCTATGCTTGTTTTTTTACCAGGGTTAGAAACAGAGCTTGCGCATATCTCTGTCAGATCAGCGATAAGCGTGATATATTTAGGATTATTCCCAACCGTTATTCCGTATATGATACTCGCTTATCTAACATCGCGTATAGGTTCTGCTGAGGCTTCCATTTCTCTTTACTTAACTCCTGCGCTGTCCTTTTTTTTAGCGTGGCTGCTTTTAAAAGATATCCCGAGCGCAGCTTCCATTGTTGGAAGCATCATTACATTATGCGGCGTGTTGCTTACACATAGTAAAAGACGAGTAGCAGTAGTAAAAAAGCCAAGGTTCACAATACAAAGATAATGTGTATGGGTTAAGGAATTCTCTTAGATGCTATGTTTTTTATTTTTGTATTTTATTTAGAACATACTTTAATTTCTTCTTTTTGCAGTTTGATTAATAATTAATAAAAAACGCCTTTCTTTAATCTTGGTTTGAGATTTAAAGAAAGGCGTTTTTTTACGAAGTTTCTAATTCTGCTTTTATTTTCCCAGCCACTGCGTGAGTCAACTGCTGGAGATCGTAAATCTCTTCTCCTGAAAGTACTACATGTCCGTTTAAAACGTGGTTATGTTTATATGCTCGATACGTCACTTCAATACTTTTTATCGCACGCTCTACTTCATCATTCACCATAATGTTTTCATAGTGATAGGATAGTGTTTCAATTCGAATCTGCATATTTTTCATATTCATTTACCCTCCATGAGCTGTTGACTAAAAATATGACTGTTAGAGGTGAACTATACATAGAACCTTTTTTGTTATTACATATTTTGTTATTTAGAACATATTTTAATTACTTAATTGATCTCTGCTATTCTTTTTTTACAAAATACCAAAATAAACCCCCGCTCTTCGGAGCGGGAGTTTATTGCTTGTAGTACCAGCCTTTTTTATCTAAAAACTGTTTAACTTTTACAAAATCCAGTCCAGCTGTGGTAAGTTCAGCGGACGGATTACCTATTGCATGTACGTGTAATTCACTGTCAATTCCTTCATTTTTTAAGAAAGCACGAAACTCTGTTTCCATGTCTTTACTTAATCCGCCTGTTTTAATTGTAATTGGGATAGGTTCTACGTCTTTCATTTGCACAAATCCGCCTGGAACAGCCCATGCTGCATTCGTATACCCATATACGCTAAATACCGTGCCTTTTTTTATCGTTCTAAAATTCTCTATTACATTCGCATATTTGTAAACTCCAATATCCTTCTTCGCTTTTACTTGAAAAGCATATTTATCTCCGAGTGAAGTAACCTTTGGTAATGATTCTTCGACAGGATTACTTACACCCTTAAGCAATTCCATCATTTTAGCTAATGTTTTCTCATCAGCTTTTCCAGTTGACGTTAATCCATACTTTTCTTGAAGAGCTTTAACAGCTGCAACAGTTTCATCCCCATACTGACCATCGGTTCCTCGCTGGGAAAGTTCAAATCCTAATTTAATTAAATTTTGCTGCAATTCTTTTACAGCTAGTCCGCTATCACCTTGCTGCAATTGTGCTGAGGGTTTATTATTTTCCACTACCGTAATGCCTGTATTGATACTATTAAAAAAATCTAAATCCATTTCATTAACATCAACATTTCCGTTAATTCCTTTTACCTTTCCTTGATCTGTATATTGAAACATAGCCCATCTATTCCAAATGGCTGTATTCCCTGGATTAGCAAATCCCTTAGAACGGTTACTTCCACTGTAACGAGCTACCCATAACGGATATTTTGCTACAGCGCTTGTAAAATTGGTATTAATAAAACTATATCCTGTGTAAAGAATAGGTGTGATGCTTGTTTTCTTTTCAATATACTCCATCCATCTAACTGCAAAGGCTGTGACCTGCGCTTTTGTTTTCCCTTTATTTTCTTCCAAATCTAAGCAATGGGGCAAATCAACCTTCATGCTGCCTAATTTATTTAAAAAGAAATTAACTTCTGCAATGGGATCATTATCAACATGAGCAAAGTGATAAAAGCCTACACGTAGACCTGCATTTTTTGCTCCTATATAATTATCATATGATTTTTTATCTAAGAAGGTTGTGCCTTCTGTTAATTTAATATACGCGCCTTTTACACCATCCGACGCCACTTTTGCCCAATCAATTGTTCCGTTGTGATGAGAAACATCAATGACCTTAATATTTTGATTATTACGGTTTTGCATTGCTATCACTCCTTCATACAAACTATGAATAAAAAAGGAAATGGCAACTGATACAGGCCTATTAAATAGATATTAGGCTTTATAAAAAAACTACAATAAGAAGGGATTTTGGTAGCCTTCCCTTATTATAAGAAATGAATTTGTGCAATTTTATAAAGTGAGGAAAGCTATATTCGTTTATACTAATGATATGAAGATATACTGGATAAAAAGTGGAGGAATATGATGTCTTTAATAAAAGAAGCACGTAGATATGCAGAACATGCTCATAGCGGCCAAATGCGCAAGCTGTCCGATACACCTTATATTGTTCATCCTATTAACGTAGGTAATATTTTAGAAAAAGCAGGTTTTAGTGAAGAAGTAATTGCAGCAGCTTATCTGCATGATGCTGTAGAAGATACAAGTGTAACACTTGTAGAAATTGTACAAAGATTTGGCTTAGAGGTAGCGGGGATTGTTGAAGCTCATACAGAAGACAAATCAAAAAGCTGGGAAGAACGTAAAGAGCATACAATTCAAATTGTGAAAACTGGTTCTCTTGAAGTGAAATCTTTAATTGTAGCAGATAAATTAGACAATTTACGATCTTTAAAAGAAAGCTACGATCAGCAAGGAGATACGATTTGGAATAGCTTTAAAAGAGGATTCGAGAAGCAGAAATGGTACTACGAATCCATCAGCAAATACGCTGCACAAGGATTGGAACCAAGCCAAATTCCAAGTTTTTTTTATACGTATAAACAAGAAGTAAATGATTTTTTTAGAAGTTAATATTCATATGAAGAAATTAGAAAACACTGAAAATAACTATTGCGAACGCGCGGCATACGTATTAAAATATAGTAGAGTCAACACGCAATAAAGGCTCTACATAATCGGGACTGTAGTTCAGTGGGAGAATACTTGTCTGGCAGACAAGGGGTCGTGGGTTCGAATCCCATCAGTTCCATAAAACCAGTCGTATCAAGAGTTTAAAACACTTTAAAACTCTGCGGGATGGAATGGTTGCAATACTATTTCATCTAACCTCTTCATGATTTCCATGAAGAGGTTTTTTATTTTCTTTTTACGATTGATCCTCATGATTTCTATGATTATTCTTTTCACTGCTCCTGCTGACAATTTCTCTAAGTTCGCCCTCGTCGCCTTTTGCATTGATGATTTCAAAAAGCTGATTCAGCCCTTCACTTGTTTCATCATTTGGTTCTTTGCCCATTCTATCCCCTCCTTTTACTTCTAGGATGCCCATTTTTTTCACATTGTTTCATGTGAAAAGCAATTCATCAATATTAATCGGCCGTAAAAGTATACCTTTACGACCCTTGTGCAATTACTGGTTATACGGATATACTCAATCAATTCTTTAAATTTCGCAGCATTTTATAGGGTTTCTAATACTCATCTATAATGAAATGATCATCACAAACTTCGTTAAAATCGTTCTCTTCGTGGAGATCTACTTCTTTATCTTTAGATATCTCGGTTTCTTGTGTAAGTAGTTTAAAAAGCTTTTTTAACATTGTTCCACCTCATATCTTTCATTAATACATTCAGTATGATTAATTTATATGAAGCCAGTATGAATTGAAACTTAAGATAATGTGAATGTAAACATTAACGTGAGATGTTAAGCATGTTTAACCCTGGACAAAAAAGTTATTTCATTCTACAAAGAAGTGATTAGTATATCAGCTGTATGTGGCATTCGTTCTATAACAGTCGTCTTTGTTATTCGTTTTGCTATTGTACTAGGTAGCTTAGTTTTATGTATTATCGCTTTAATCCCTTGGTTATCAACATCCTTAAATACCATTCAAGTGGCTTGTGTAGTTGGCATTACCCTTTTGCTTGCTTTGTTTTTCTTTAATTATATCCACAATTGAACGAAAAAAAGAACTTTGTATGCTGCTGCAAAGTTCTTTTCATAAACACTTACTGTTTGTTAAGAACTGTATTAAATATGAAATAGCTCATACACTTCTCATACAATCGTTAAGACCGATGCTTTTTTAATACTTCTACTATCACTTCTTAAAGTAGTAATCACCTATTCTTTTGTAGTCATAAAATGAAGAATCCTTACCTTTTTTTCGCAATATTCAACAATTTCATAACAGGCTGTGAGAATATCTTGTCTAGACAGTTCTATTTCATCAAATACAAACTTTGAAAGCTGCTTCTGCAGAACCTCCAGCTTTTTGCTGTCTTCTTCATCGATCCATAGCCCTTCCGTAATACACACATCTGCTAGTTTGTTAATAGATTGAGCCGTCCAATTTAAGCCAGCTGAAGAAACAGTTTTTGTAAGTAAATCGTTTTTTATAGCTAGAATAACTTGACACACATGGGTATAGGCATCAACTTTCTTTTGGATAAATGCTTTGCGAAGCTCTTGTTTGTATTGCTCTTTCGACATCACTATAGCTACGACAGACGTAATGAATGTTCCTGCCAGCGCGATGAGCGACCCTATCAAAATTCCTATCAGTTCTCCTGACAAAACGTTCACCTCTTTAAAGGTATTTCTATATGCTATGGGAATGAAGGAAACGATATGAAGATAAACACCATGTAAAAACAGCCCTAACTTTTCTAAGTTAGGGCTGTAACACTAAAATATGACGGGAACCAAATTAGATAATACGACTTGTAATAATTCCTTCAATTTGACCGATTTTTTCTTCTAGCTCAGGCACAATCTCGTCACTTACTTGATTGTCAATATCGATCATTGTATACGCATATTCACCGCGGCTTCTGTTCACCATATCTGCGATGTTTAAATTGTAGTTTGAGAATACTTGCGTAAGTTGTCCTACCATATTCGGCACGTTGTGATGGAAAGCAGCTACGCGTTTTTTCCCAGTGTAAGGAAGAGATGCATTCGGGAAGTTCACTGAATTTTTAACGTTTCCTGTTTCTAAGAAATTTTTCACTTGACGTGCTGCCATTACCGCACAGTTTTCTTCTGATTCTTGAGTTGATGCCCCTAAGTGAGGAATTGGCACAACATTTTTCATGTTTAAGACATTTTGATTTGGGAAATCTGTAATGTATCGACCAACTTTTCCACTTTCAAGAGCAGCTTTCATGTCTTCTTCGTTTACAAGCTCACCGCGTGAGAAGTTCAAAATATGAACATCTGGTTTCATGATGCTAAATGTTTCTTTATTGAAAACACCTTTTGTATCATCCGTTAATGGAACGTGAACCGTAATATAGTCAGATGCTGCAAATAGTTCTTCTAGAGACATGGCACGCTGTACGTTGCGAGACAAATTCCAAGCTGTATTAACAGAAATGAATGGATCAAAACCAATTACGTCCATATCTAAATCAAGCGCATCGTTTGCTACAAGAGCACCAATCGCACCTAAACCAATAACGCCTAATGTTTTGCCTTTGATTTCTTTTCCAACAAACTGTTTTTTACCTGCTTCAACTAGCTTAGGAATTTGATCACCTTGGCCATCTAATCCTTTTGTCCATTCAACTCCAGCAAATAAGTTACGAGAAGAAGCCATAATTGTAGTTAAAACCATTTCTTTTACTGCGTTTGCATTAGCTCCCGGCGTATTAAATACAACGATACCTTGATCCGTGCAAGCGTCCACTGGTATATTATTAACCCCTGCTCCAGCTCGTGCAATAGCTTTTAAATTTTGGTCAAATGTCATGCTGTGCATGTTAAAGCTACGCACGACAATAGCATCTGGATTTTCGC